>Ga0247734_1000590_pt1 | contig 30651 bp, 24 predicted proteins | sample UWRJL103311B2_FD_180933 | JGI IMG/M metagenome (GOLD analysis project Ga0247734, IMG submission 180933) | Plant litter microbial communities from Arlington Agricultural Research Station in Wisconsin, United States - UWRJ-L103-311B-2 | ecosystem: Environmental > Terrestrial > Plant litter >...
CTAATCTCTATTTACAATGCTATTCAAACTGCAAAGGCATATGATGCTTTCGACTTGAGAACGACTTTGTGAGCAAACTGGGCAGGTTTTCAGGGCCTGGCAATTTCAGTATTTCATCCCATGTTTGAAATACAGGCGCAACAATGATTATCATAATAGCTCTGGCCAATATGATCTAATAATCTACCAAACTCATACGATATAGTCGTTCGTACTTCACGTTAATATGACTCTATTTCTCATAACCGCCTTTTAGCCCTTATCGGATAACGATTGTCGCCCCGCCTGCCGAGATCGGGACGGGAAGTATGACTCCCCACCAAAGAAATATTTATGTCGAGTCGCCCAACGAGAGCTTCAACATTACACCAACAAAATAACCCAATTTGATCGCACTTACTGAAGTATACAGAAGTTTACTGAGGTCCATCAGAAGTAAGCCGCACAGGTCCAATTGGCCACTTAACCAAAACCTACCACCAGCTCTCTTCAACTCTGCCAGCATGTGTGGTATAGTCGGTTGCCACCATGTGCCTGATGCGAAGGCCTTCAAGCCTACCGCTCTGAAAATGGTGAAGCAGTGTAGACATCGTGGTCCAGATTGGTCTGGATCATATATGGCAAACTCTACCAGTATGTGTTGCACGGAAGACTGGCAGAACTAAACGAGCGCGCCTTATGACTAACATCTAACAGTTCTCGCTCATGAACGTCTGAGCATTGTGGGAGTTGACTCCGGGGCCCAACCACTCACCAACCAAGATGAGAGCATTGCTCTTGCTGTCAATGGAGAAATTTACAACCACAGAGTCATCCGAAAGGGGCTCAAGACTCCTTATCACTTCAAAACGCACTCGGATTGTGAAGTTATTATTCCACTTGTGGGTGAACTGTTGCGCCAAACGTAGGTAAAATGCTGATGTCCATATAGTATATGGAGTACGGCATCGATGCCCCTTCCCACCTAGATGGTATGTTCTCCTTCGTGCTTTACGATAAAGCCCAGGATCGAACCATTGCCGCACGCGATCCTATTGGAGTTACAAGCTTCTATCAAGGGTGGTCAAGCAAAATGCCAGGAGCTACATTCTTTGCTTCAGAACTGAAATGCTTGCAATCTGTATGCGACAAAATCATATCATTCCCACCAGGGCATGTTTATGACTCAAAAACGGACAAAACGACTAGATACTTTCAGCCTTCATGGTGGGATCCCGCAAAAGTCCCCACAAATCCAATCGACTATAAGCAGCTTCGAGAAACATTTGAAAGGGCTGTTCGAAAAAGACTTATGGCTGAAGTTCCGTATGGAGTTCTTTTATCCGGTGGTCTCGACTCGAGCCTCGTGGCTTCTATCGCTCAGCGGGAAACGCTGCGACTAAAAGCTATCGCACTCGAGCAAGGGGTTACCGAAGAAACTGAACAAAATGAGGATAAGGGAGAAGGGCTCGTAGGCATTGATGATGATGACACACTCTCCACTTTAACCTACCTGCCACAACTTAACTCGTTCTCTATTGGCCTTCCTGGTTCCCCTGATACTAAAGCCGCAAAAGAGGTTGCTAAATTCCTCGGAACAAAACATCACGACATGACTTTCACCATCGACGATGGTTTGAACGCACTTTCGGATGTCATATATCACCTAGAAACATACGACGTGACAACAATCCGCGCTTCTACTCCTATGTTTTTGCTATCGCGAAAGATCAAGGCCATGGGGGTAAAGATGGTACTGAGTGGAGAAGGCAGTGATGAGATGTTTGGTGGTTATCTTTACTTCCACGCGGCTCCGTCCAAAGCAGCTTTCCACGAAGAAACTATCCGCAGAATCAAGAACTTGCACTTGTTTGACAATTTGAGAGCCAACAAGTCCACTTCAGCCTGGGGTCTTGAAGCTCGTGTTCCTTTCCTCGACAAAGAAGTAAGTCAATAGCATATAGACTGTACAGCAGGGAACTAACCAAAATTTCAGTTTCTGGAGGTGGCAATGAATATCGATCCTGAAGAAAAGTTGATCACTAAGGAGAGGATGGAGAAATACATTCTGAGAAAGGCTTTTGATGTTTCTGATGAGCCTGGTGCCAAGCCATACCTCCCAGACCACATCCTTTATAGACAAAAGGAGCAGTTCAGTGATGGGGTGGGCTACGGGTGGATTGATGCTTTAAAAGACAACGCTGAACTGCACGTCTCAGATGAAATGATGAAGAACCCAAAGCCAGAATGGGGAGCTGATATTCCGGATTCAAAAGAAGCGTAAGTGCGAATCACTCCGTTACCGAGATATACGCTGATGAAAGGTAGCTACTGGTATCGAACTATGTTTGATGAGCACTTCCCACCATATTGTGCAGAGACAGTCACGAGATGGACTCCTACATGGTCTAACCAGACAGATCCAAGTGGCAGGTAAGTAATCCTTTCTTGAACATGTCTGAACATGGACACTAACCTCTCAATCATAGAGCAATCGGAATCCACAACCAGAAATACGATGAGAAAAAATAAGAGACCTCCTTTAGACTAAAAATTTGAAATCCTTTCCAACACACTCAGATAGACGCTTTTCAGCCCTTGTACCGTGGGAAAGCCTTGAAGCTTCTGCTATTATTCCGTGTATCGAAAGATTGTGCATATAGCAAATTACCATAGATAATAATAACAAACAGCCAGTATAACTGCGTTTCTTCGCTATTCAACTACCGACATGAACTTTTGGGTGAACTATAAATTCGCTCTCTTCAATCTTAATCAATCTCACCCACTTCACTTTTATGGCTCTTCAGGCTTCTTAACACATTCGATTTTGTATCATGAATGTACTTACGCTCTAGGGCAAAGGAAGCAATTTGGAGGCTGTAAGATGGAAGGAAATGATCTCAAGGCTTTCGTAACGGAGATCAAAAATAAGTTAATGGATAGTGTTCTATATGTTGCTGTATTAATTGCCACGTAAATCACAATTTGGGAAGTGTCAGAGAAAGCCAGGTTGCTTACAAGAAACCAAAAACAGTTAGCCATAGGTATGAGATTAAATAGAGATGAGAAGTCGCTGCTTCTATTACGAAGTCACCTTTTAAGGTCGTCAGATTGTTAAAGATACATGTGCTGAAGTGTATTACAATGAGGTACATGGAGAGGACAGTGAAATTGTTTCAGTGATAGTGTTATATTCCGCTAAGTATAGAATCGGGAAGACCCAATCGTAACTACTCAGTTGGTCAACCTGAGATAAGAAGGATCTTCAAAAGAAACGATAAAACAAAAACAAGCGCTCATACTAGACTGATGCGACAATACCACTCCCAAATGCAAACCCGAATTTGTAAACAACTCCCAATGATCAAATGTGCCAGATCACAAAGCACACCATTAAGAAAGCCAGCCATGAATTGCTCGCTACCATCTGCTTGAGTGTTCTCAGAAGAAGAGATAGGCAAGCAAAAAACTGATAAAACATAATGCCGCCACAATTTGGAGGGGCACTCCCTGAGCGGCCTGTACCCTGTGTGCAACATCGTTTACAGTCTTATTTCCAGTATCGCCTTGTGCTACCTTGCGCATCTTCAGCCCCCCGTCTTGCGCGTATTTAGCGATGGTAGCTTGTGCTTCGGTAAGCTTCGCCTTCATCTCATCGTAGGACATAGGTGCGGCGTTTTGGAGCGTTGTTGCAACAGATGATGAAGCAGAATTGAGAACTGAGGCTTTTGAATCACCCGGAGATTTCGCATTTTGTGGTTCGTCCTTAAGCTTGGATGCTACGCCAGAGTAGGAGGGCCGGGTATCTGGAGTGAAAGTTTCAGGAGACGGCGATCGGTTGCTATAAGCTGGAGGTGCATCTGGGGTGTGGTGCTGTCCATGTTAGGATATGTCTAAACGAATTGGGAAGAACTTACGCCATCATTCCCAAGCTTTTCGCCATTTCTTGAAGGCGTTGAAACACCTGCTAGGGGGCTGCCTTCTGCTGGGAGGTATACCACACGAATCTTCTTTTCCTGTACAGACGATTTTTCAGCGTCGTCAACATGCTGCCACTACTAAAAGTCAGAGTGATCCAAAAGTGAAGATCGCTCGGGACTTACAATCGATCCGATATTAGTGAACTCTTTATCTGCAGTAACAGCAACAGACTGCACCAGAAATTTGTCTTTACATTTGACATCAGGGCCAGGTTCCTGCTTGAATGGCTGAAGAATGACTGTAGATATTAGCTTCTAACCATCATATTTTGTTCGTACAAAGTACCGGTAACTTCGACTTCTTTTCCTGGCTCAATCCGACCTGAGTTCGGACGGACGCAGTATCTAGATCCTATTAGCCCAGAACCAGCTGTGAAGGGACACAACATACTGCTTCGGTGCTGTTGTCTTGACCTGTGTATATTATGTTAGCCTTGAGTGAGGGATGCCGTATACGTCTGCAGGAAATCTTACCTTAAATGCAACGGGGGTTTGGTTTATATTCTTAATTTTCAAAATCTGGGTGACTTCATGTGCGAAGGGGCCTAGAGTGGTCAGCCAGTATTCCTCCTTATTGCTTTCATCAAACACCACCAAGATGATAACATACGGTGGAAGCCAAGCTCCGAAGGATCAATCTCGACAGACATCGCTACCACTCTAATGGCGGATACAAGTATGTGAACGAAAGGCTATTTGAACGGCGTGTACGCAGATTTCGACGACAAATAGGGCAATTGTTTGAGTTGGTGTATTGATTTAAGTCAGATCCGAGAGGCAGGGTCGGAAATAAGCTATTCCGTACCGCGCCCAAGCTCGATCTTGATCCAAGTACAGTAATTATTACGTCATGTATCACGTGCTTGATATATACAGTACTTTCGTACAGGGCCAAATAATCCCAGTGGGTTTACCTCTTTCACTGTATGCGCATGAATGAATCACTAGGAATTATTTGGACCGGTATGAGAGTATTAAAAGTATAATTACGCTTTCCAAGGAGCGTAGAAATAACTCACTAGAAATTATTTGGGCCTGTACGAAAGTACTGCATTATTCCCCCCTTGTTCGGGCGATAGGGAAGAAGGTATAAATGTTAGTGTTAAGGTGAAACAATATGTTTTGTAATACTTCGTTCTATTCGACGAGGCTTCGACTGGCCTCCGATATATAGTGAGAGGAAGTAGAATCTTGTAGAAGGTAGAGGTCGGTTTGTATAAGATTTGACTAATTGTATTGAGAAACAATATCCTTGAATACTGTATCACTCTGCCATTGAAATCTTACAAGTAGAGAGCTTCGGTTTACGCCCTACGCTTTTGATATTAAGGCGTAAGTTGTAAACGTTTAGCTAATAAAATTTAACGATTTATAACACCTAGCTCTTCTCGAATCTCCTTATATGGCACCTTAAATAATAGCGCGATTTTAATTATTACTCGTGCATCTCGGGAAGTCTGAAATCGCTGGCGGAAGATTAATGATAAAGATTCTATGTGGGGCTATTCTTTATATCCCAGGATTGTATTAAGGCTTCTGAAGGAGCTTCTGAAGCTTCTAAATCTTCTATTTCAGAAGGATATTACCGCTGAATTTTTGGCGTATTTAGAATACGTACGAGGTTTATTACTTTCGAAGTATTTATTGCGTAGAGCATTGTAGAGTAGCGTACGTATTAGAATTCTGCCGGCTATATATGAATAATTCTCGAATATTCCAAGGCCTTTTGATTGGCTATTACTAGGTGGGTACAGTAACTCTCGCTCAGGCCACCTAAGTGGAGAATGTACCCTATTTCAGAGGGAGGGGGGATACGAAGTAGTATAATCGATATACTATTCACCCATGCGATTGCAACCTAGTTTATACCAAACACGAAGAGCTATACTTCTTCCTCATACATATACATCCAAATTGGACATTGAAACCAACATCACAAAAACACAACCAATCTCTCAGCTAGCTAACCAACCTACTTAGACACCCCTGTCACAACAAATTCGGCCAACTCCTTTGAAGACAGCCATGGCGCAGACCGATATTGCTGTCCTCTTGGACATGGGATTCGATAAGGAACGGGCTGAAATTGCCGTGAAAAAAAGCGGCGGGTTACAAGGCGCTCTTCAGTGGTTAGAAGACAATCAAGACAAGTCAATCGAAGATATCAACGCAGCGTCAGCAAATGAAGTTAAAGACGAAGACAACCCTTCGATTGAGGCTGCCCCTCTCAAAGATGGAGAAGTAGCACAGTCGCTAGTCTGTGATGACTGTGGCAAGAAGTTCCGCAGCATGGCACAAGCTCAAGCTCACGGAGAGCGGACCGAGCACGCCAACTTCTCGGAGTCTACTGAAACCATCGCTCCACTGACTGAAGCCGAAAAGAAGGAAAAGCTGGAAGAGTTGCGGGCTTTGGCTGCTGCAAGAAAGGCTAAGCAGGCCGTGATTGACAAAGATGAAGCCAAGAAGAACGAAAAGATCCGTTTGAAGTCGACTAAAGAGATTCAAGATATTAAAGAAGACATGGCTAAGAAGGAGCAGATCAAAGCTGCTGCTGACAAACGAAAGGAGAAGCAGGCTGATGCGCTTGCAAAGCAAAAGATTAAGGACAAAATTGCGGCTGATAAAGAGGAGCGAAGACTAAAGGCTGAGAGAGTGAAGGCTGAGCGAGAAGGACGAGCTATAGCTCCTGAACCTGTAGCTGCTGCACCAGTTGCGAGCTCATCTGGACCACGACCACCTGCTACGGAAACTCGCCTCCGTCTTCAAGCGCCCCATGGTACCTTCCAAAAGACATTTCCAGTTGATACAACGCTTTTTGAGGTTGGACAGGCCATTGAGGCAGAGGGTGGTGCGCCCGTCGAGTCCTTTACTATGACATATCCAAAGAAAACCTTTTCTGGAAGCGTTGATTTTGGAAAGACATTGAAAGAGGCCGGCCTAATCCCTTCTGCAGTGTTGATCGTCAAGTAGGGCTAGCTTCATGGCAATAAAATGCGGAAGAAGCGAGTTGATAGAAATGATTTTATGGCATGGATTTGTTAGCACGGTTAGCATCTGCATGGAGTTGGTTGGACGCTCTGTGTGCGCTCTGGTATGGAATTAGAGCGGACCAATGGCATATGGAGTTATTGTGCCATAAATCGAAAACCGAAAATTTGTTTTTGAGTCTTTCCCAATCAGTAGACATGAATTCTTCCCTATATAATTCAAAATCGTAGGTCGAAGGCAGTTTCACTATCTTGGTCTTGCCCAACTCTAAAATAGCAGTTAAGAATTCCCCCCTCCGATTAAGGAACCAAATATCTCATTATGTCAAGAATATTGTTGACACATAGAGCACACCTGCACAACACGAGCTTCTCAAAAGCGTAAAAGTATTCGTATACTCTATACAACGTTTCTCAGCTCAGATATAGTTCCACTTTTGAAAATAGTAGCACACTTAAATATAGCATTTAAACACATATAGTCTCGAATATAGCTCTGTAAGAAGTTCGATTACTGTGCTTAGCTGCTTGAGGCTTGCTTTCTCTTGTATTTGAATTCTCTTGCCATTTACGTCATTCTCTCCTTGAACTTACACCTGTTCCTGGAGGTCCTGTTTATGCTTTGAATTTCGCTCATCCCCCATATTAAGTTTCTAGTAAATATAAGATGGAAAGTCTGCCAGTATTTTATTCATGTCCATAAGCTCCAATGCATCATAATTGTCCTACAGAGATGTACAACGTGCAACCATTATCCAAAGTCTATATCTATCTATGCCTGGATCTCGTTCTGAGTCCATGCGCCCACTTTTCTTCCCCCATCCTTCCGCTTGACTCTGCAAGTCATGCCCACATTCTCATCCCAAATGAATTGCCAGATAACATACACCCAACTCTTGTGTGTAGGTAAATCGGCATAAAATTCGCTTGCAATCTCTCGCAGCTTGGGTAATCTGGTCCATGGAATAGCAGGAAAATCGTGATGCTCATTATGTAGCCCAACGTTATATGTCAGAAAGTTCAGAGGCCCGTAGTAGGAAAACGTTTCTGGGATGTGTGTGTTTGTGAGCGGATCTTTGGCTTCGGCACCAAGCTTCTCGAAGACGTAGTGTTCGGCGATGAAGTGGCCAGCACATGGGTGGAGGGATCCTGCGAGAAAAGAGGAGAGAATGAAGTAGTATAGTGAGTTGAGGCTAGCGTATTTCACTAACGCGACATCAAACATGATCTGCACGGCGATGTTGATGAAGTGAATCGAGGTGAAAGGCACAGCATAAACGAAAACAGGGCGGATGGCATAGAAGAGGATTTGGAATGTGCAGAAGAAGGCCTTCCCTGCAAGAGAATCTAAAAAGACCGCTTCAACAGCTGTTGGAAGATCGGTATCCAGGCCGTCTACTCCAAGCGATTTGTGGTGAGTGAGGTGATATGGCTGCTATAGTTAGCATGTAGTGACCCTCAAGTCTGACTTATGCTTACTCTGAACGATGCACTATAAGGTATCCCAATTGGCAAATTGGCGAAGATCGCAATCGCTCTATTCAAGCCAGGATGACGGAAAGCCAGATTGTGACTTATTTCATGGATAGCCAGAAACAGATTCTGGTTAGCGGTCGCACCGATTATATATGCCGTCAGGAAGAAAGTCCAAGAAAATAATGGTGTATTTCGAAGGAGGTAGGCCATGGCAATTTGGAGGGAGACAACGCCTAGGACGACGTATTTCGTGAGGGGTTCTGGTCCGCAGAGTTTCGTAACTTCGGGGTGAGCTTTAATGATAGCCATTCTACGTGTCCGGTGAGGCTCCTCAGTATATGTCCAGAAGAAATCATGCTCCTTGATCTCTAATGGCGGGGGAGTTTCCGCTGCAGGTAGAGATGGGGAGGACTTTGACCGCTGCGAAGGATTGGAGCGTGAAGACCGCGAGGTAGTGACAGTGGAAGTAGCAACGGCCATTCTGAATATCAAGCAGCTTTTTGTATGTCAGGTCAAGAACAATAAATGGTCCATGAACAGAAATACGTCGAAGTCGATTTCGAAGTCAAAAACGTTCCACAAAATGTCAGTCGGGTCTAAGGTAGTTGTGGTTGGGTTGTGGCGTTCAGGGGCGACTGTTCTGGGATTGGACCTGTGGAATAGTAAGGCTCCACCATGGGGCTCGCTTAGCCGAGCTTACCATGCCCAGCCCCGATTTACGAAAGTATGTTGGAAATAATTCTAGGACGATTATGAGGACTCGACATTTTGTATATAGAATATAGATTTAAGGTTAGCGAAAACTTGAAATATCTCATAGTTCCCCGTGATTTCACTGTTAGTGCTCTAGCTAGCTGGCGACTCGCCAATGAGTAGGCTGACAGTGCTTTTGATAGAAATCGATGAGTTGGTGTTGGAGTCTGAGGAATGCCCTTATTTTTATGTTACAGTACATAATTCTATCCATTTCATGATATTTTTACCTTACATCTGTGTCAAGTCACCGTATACAGAAAGCTGATAATTAGATGACAGCCAATGGTTTCGTTTTGGGGGCCTTTCTATCGCAGTCCATTCCAATATAAACAAGATTTAACGAAATCACACTACTTACAGATAATCAGAAAGTTCCGCAAGCAACAAGAGCAGATCAATCAACACACAGTCCTCTTAAATCGTTGAAATGATAAAACCTGAGCCATAAAAGTGAAGTGAGATCAAACTTCTCAATTATCATGCTCAAATATGATTCAAGGGCTGGACCTCAGTTCGTCCTCTGCCTTTACATTTATATTAGTACTGCGATATGACAATACATGGTAAGCTTTATAGGTGCTTGCTTATCCAGCTTCCCGTAGCGTTGTACTGTACACTTTGATCCTAAACAAAATACAGGTATGTTCTGGTTAAGCGAAGTTTCCACCTGCAATTTTTTGTTACATCTTGCAGTAATCATAATTTGTTACGGTTCGAGAAGAGTTTAGTTGGAAAATGGCAAAAGAGAGTTAGACCAATTGCATTGGTTCTAGGGACGCTGAATAATTATCTGTTGTCTCTTTACAAAGTCTCTACAAGTTTAAGGTTTCCTAGTAGTCGAGATGTTTTGAAACCATGTAACTAAGGAGTCTCATGCAATCATCTCAGCTTACAGCAAATGTTGACAATCTATTAGCACATCTTAAGCCAACCACGATTTAGCGAGTCGAAACTACTTTACATACGTGGGTGTTTCAATTTAGAGCCAACAATTTCCAACCATACCTATCGATAGACCTATCGTAAGAATTTGCAAAACGACTTGTCTAACACAAATGCTACTACAAGAGACTCTGTAGATAACTATAATATGTAGGAATGGGAAAGTCTGGACACAATGTGGGTCTGTTAAAACACGAGCCTCTACGGAAGAATTTGAGGAGCGAATATTAATATGGTGATAAATAGCACCGCCATTCATATGTTAGATAGAGAGAATAAATAGCCAAACGTACCCAAGCTTCAAATCTTTCACAGTGGGATCTGACTGAGAGACCAGGTTGCGAATACTCAAAGAAAGACGGTACAATGTAATATCTGGTTTGCATATGACATGAAGGACTTGATATAGAATAGATACCCTAGCCGAGCCGACGCTATCGGCCATTGCTGACTACATTATATAAATGTCGATCTGAATTGTCGGGAGTGTGTTTGTTGCTAAAAATTTATGATAGATTACTACGAAATAGTAACCTCAAAATTGACGACGGCGGTTTAAAACTATGTTGAAGTCTTCTCATGTTTACTTTATCAAGGATCAATTACACATAATTCAGTTAATCAGGTGTGGTGTTTGCCGCAATTCATGTGTCCTCTTAGTCATGTATCATGGTCTTTTAGGTAAACTAAATCAGTAATCATCTCCACGACTAATAACCTCCTTCACATTTGGTCGTAGTAAAATGGTCTATGAGAGTTAGTAACCTCTTATGCCATGAGGTGTGTGAGAAAAACTCACATGTTCAAATTGAGCTGTATATGAGCCCTTCTTATCGACCAGAGGAGGGTAATCTTCCACATAGCCTTGTTGAACCAGTTGGTTGAGCTAGAACCCGTTAGAATCTCATATTTTAAAGTGTGACTGGTGTTCCTCACCCCCAGTAAATACTTCTCTTGGCCCAACCTATCCAGATATCTCCTACAGAACGGCAGGGTGCCAAAATTCTTGTTGATGACACCGAGCAGTTTCTGCGCAGAGGCAAGATTTGGCCTTGATTTAGGTGCATCCTGTCTCTTTGCGTAGTGTGAAGTTTCGTACTTTCTCGGAGTCAGTCGGTGATATAGCCATGATTCCTTCATTACTTACATCATCCCGAACATATCCATTTCCAGTACTACCAAAAGTCTCAATGGCGAAAGTTTCACCCTCCTCCATCTTAGTCTGGTCATTACTCTTAACAATCGGGACACTCTTTCCACCATGGATCTTCCACTGTTGAATGTCGTGACCGTTCAAGTTCCGGATACACTTCACAGGGTATGTCGTGCCATTGATCTCACATTCGTAACTCTCCATAGTCTCTTGAATAGCAGCTCCAATATCAGACATCCTAACATCGATACCGGCCTCTTTGATACCTGTATTGGTAGCCTCTTTGACCGCCTCCAAGAGATTGTCGTACATAGGATCAAAGGACATAGTAAAGGCGCTGTCCACAATTCTGCCATTGATATGCACACCAAAGTCAACCTTCATAACATTCTCCTTTGCTAAGAGGGTTTTGTTTCCAGCATTGGGGCTGTAATGCGCTGCAATATGGTCCAAATTGACTCCGGTGGGAAACGCAATACCACCCTTGATATTGTCGCCTTCTTCCAGTCCTGGATGGCCTGTTAAAGCCCGCACGCTATCCTCGATTCCCTCTGCAATTTCCGTCAAGCTCTGCCCTGGCTTAATGTTCTGCGCAGCCCATTGCCTAACCTGTCTGTGAACCTCCGCTCCATACCGATACTCCTGCAAGAAATCATTGTTCGCGCGATCCAAAGCTCTCTTCTCTTCGTTGGTGGTACGGTACAGGTTTTCATCTCGGTACTCTACTTCCTGGCCAACAGGATACTCCCCACTGGGATATAGATTCGATAAGAGGACTCTAGGTGGCGAGGTCTGCTTCGTAGCAAGTGCTGTAGCTCCACCGGCCTTCTTTGGCTTGCGCTTCCGCTTTCTTTTTTTCTTTCCGCCTCCTTCTGTGCCGCCTTCTCCTGGAGTCTTGTCATCCTCATCATCGTCCGAGTCTTCTGCTTCCGCTTTTGATCCGTTTCCATTAGCTTTTGCGGCGGCTGCAGATGCTTCAATTGATTCTGGGTCCTTCACTGTATCTTATTCAGCACGTTTGAACAATAACTGGCAAGTTGCATAGCAGCTCACCCTTAAGGTTGGCCAGCGCATCAGTGGCCTGCGCAGCCATTTTTATATACGCAGAGATTTTTCACTCTGACAAACAAGCAACGACTTGTCTGTGAATGATGTTCAAATACTGGGAACATCCAGAGGTACAAAGGTCCAAGTTAGTCTGTGTAACGAGGTAAAATTCTTTGTAAGGATTGACCTCGCATTAAATCTACAAAGGGTTGTGATTTTGACCCTGTCTTGTGCCCCTCCATGTTTTTATCGCCGAAGTGGGTCCAAAGTTGTATTGACGTCGCCATCCTTTATTCTTCATTTCTCGTTCATCTTTCTCTGCGGATTTGCGTAGCACCATCGCCATCTAATATTAAAAGGACGGCAACAGGATGAGGAATGCCACTCCGCTCTCCATTTCTTCTTTCTGGTAGCAACAGAACATTAATAGCGCTTCGACAATGGCAACTTTCCAGTTTCCATACCAGCGTTTCTCGCAGGCAAGGCGACCCTAACCATTATGAGACCTTGGATGTACCACACAATGCTACGCCTGCAGATGTTAAAAAGTACTGATCCTGTTTAAGCAGTCCAAGACTGGAGCTAACAAACCACTAGGTCATTTTATAACCTCTCCAAAGCACACCACCCCGATCGAAACCCGAATGATCCAACAGCCTCAGAACGATTCGTTAGAATTAGTGAAGCATACGCAACTCTGAGTATACCAGCTAAACGGCACGCCTACGACCGCGATGTTTTACGAGTTAATCAACACAAACACCAATCCTCTCATCCGCCCCAACGTGGTTCATATTCTTCATCAGGACCCGTAGGAGGACGTGCAGCCAGCGGCCTTAGCAATCGAAGGACCCAATTCCGCGGTCCACCAGTCAGTTTCTATCGTAACGGAGGGTGGGGTAATCATGGTGAGAAAAGATCGGAAGCACAAGGCAATGGAGCACCAGGGGCTGAGAAGCCGGATTTCGGGGAAGGCGTTGGTAGTGGCGTAGGAGGAATGGGCCCGGGGCAGCAGCCATGGGGACATGGGAACGATGTTCCTCATTTCGACAAACATAGGCACTTCAGGACTCATGAGGGGATCCAGGCAGAAAGGAGGAGACAACAGAGGAGGGCAAGTGGTGAAAGGAGGATGGAGAGTGGTGAGAGAGGTTCAGGCCTACTAGGACAATTTATGCTGGTTACGGCTGTTGTCGGATTCACGATCTGGGTACCGGGCTTTTTGTTTGAGGGGATATCAAGACCTGGGAGGAAAGAGGAAAAATAGTAGCACAGGTCCAATACAATCGTCCTCAAATACCGTCATTGAGTGTGAAAAGAAAAGCAGCATAAAACGAGTTGTTGAATAGTAGTTTCTGGGCAGAGCATGCAAGACCTTAAGATGAGTGGTTATTTCCATCTAATCTACATCCAATGCTATACTTCGTAGAGTTCAACGCTTAAACCCGGGAGAATTCTCTAAATCTGCTCATCTCTCATCATGACCTATTACACTCTAAGAATTACACGGGAAAGTAGGCACTTATCCCTCGAAGGTGAAGCTTGTGCCGATCTTGTGGGTGGCTTGGCTAAGCTTTTGGGTATCGAATGAAGCACCGAGACCGAGAGTGACACCAGGGCGGAGGAGAACGTTGTAGGCAACAGCTGCAACACCACGGTCATTGATCTTGGCCTAGTTGTGCACTGTTAGAGTATACTCACGCTTTAATGTATCAGAAACCTTACCTTGGCGAAAGAGACAGGGTCAAGTCTGTACTTGGTAGCAACCTCAAGACCGACTTGGTTTGCGCTCTTGGAGTCCCAGGTAGCCTTAGCACCAGCCTCGACCTGTGAGTTGACCTTGTGGTAATAAGCAGCAGAAAAGACGCTCAAGTTGCTGGCTGCAGTGACTGAAGCAGTGTACTCTCTGGTGGTGTATCCAATGGCAGCAGCGTAACCGGTGATCGCGGCTTTCTCAACACTGTAACCGGCAGAAGCTCCAACTAAAAACCCATCCTGACCGATAACAGCATCGATGTTGGCAGTTGGACCCTTGAGGAGATCGAAGAAAGCACGGGCGTGCAAGTTGGGTTGCTTGAAGTGCAAGTTGAACTTTCCACCCTTAGCTTGGGTCTGTGGGAGGAAGGAACCCAGAATCTCGGCCTTCAAGCCTTTGGCGATGGTGTCGTTAAGCTCGATCTTGGTATCGAGAGCATTGACGGTATTCCATGACTGGGTGACAGTAACTCCTATAGGTATTGTGTAAATAAATGCTACTTTGCTACATTCTGGAAAAGCCTCAATATCGAGGGAGAAGCGATGGTCTTGGAAGGGGGATTGGTAGACCGGAGAGGAGAAGTAAGTTATGGAGTCTAAATATTTACCAGATGGCTTGTCAGCGTACTTGGCTTCGAGCTATATCACCAGTCTCAAATCAGCATTCACAATCCATCCTAATTCTTAAGTTGTGTTCCTTACCAAACCGCTTGTGGCTCCCTCGTGTGTCGACTTTCCGGTAACCTTGAAGGCAACGTTGTTTGGGGTGTTGCTCTTAACCTCGATGGCAGCAGATCTAGTTGTGACTATTAGAATTGACCAGCATATCAATTGACAGACCTACGATGCGTGGTAGAAGTCCTTGTTCAATAGCTGAGGATTGGTTAGCAAGGTATTCTGGCGCATACACAAAAAGGGCAGCGAAGGTACTTACATCGTTGGAGGCCTTGGCCACATCGGTGAATGCTGGAATAGACATAGTTATGGTATAGTTAGAGGATTGTATGGAAGTGGTGATGTGAAAATGGTTTGGAGTGTTATGGTTGAAGGGTGTGGTCAACAGTCGAGGAAATTAGGAAATCCCCGTCCACTTTAATTTCCGGCCCGACATCAGTTCCGGTCAAGGGTCTCCCCACGTGCCCGGTCCACATAACTTCGTAGGTTGGCAGGTAGGGAGTTTGACTGATCAACGAAATTGGGCTTCTAAGTAGATTCTAGGGGAATGCACCTGTAATTCCCCAAAACTCTAAAATTACCTCACGATCTTCCTCTGTTCCCTTCCTTTCTTGAATGGGTTCAACTATAGAAGTAGAAGTTACTATGCACTTTGTAGGTCGAAGTCCGTGTTCCAAGTACATTACCAATTCTCAATGGGATGCCAACATAATGGGCTATGGCATTGGTCACGTTCGGCATCAGTCCTGCATATTTGGATGAGATTTTGAAGCATTTAAATGCACTTTTGATTTATAAATGGGTATTTGATATTTGATCTGCAGTTTCCTGCTATTAGAGATCCACCATTAGTTTAACACAACTTTAATATAGTGGCTGTTCAGCATTATTAGACATATTTTATAACTAATACACTTGTCAGTTCGTGGGAACTTCGCTTATGCTTCCCAAAGTTCAGTATGATGTATCGGATATACCCAGGCGCATGTTTTCACCCCGTTAAACCGGATCATGATCATAGTACATTCAAGAGTTTACCTTAAATGAAAACTTTGAGTAGACACGGGGAGGTCACTAGTTATCAAGAATTACATATATGGGGGCAAAGGCCATTCATGGTCTCAGCCATTTCAACCCTCTCCTGAGCAAGACTATGATACATATAGAATGATAATACCAACCACAACACCCCAGACGCCCAGCCCAGCAAGTGGTTCATTTGAATATTTGTATGCCTCCAAAACTCCGTCCATCCGTTCCTACCCATTTAGTCTCTGTCGTTTTTGGTCACTTCCGTCACCTGGCCCTACGGTCCCATTTGCAGGTAGATCATGCAATGGAACTCTGCTGGGTGGATACAAGTTCCCATCTAAAGGTCTCTTCACTGTAGGAGGTTTGTAGCCACCACCTCTGTTTGCCATCGGACTACCACCTCCAGGTACCCCTATTCGTCTTGTAGCATCCATTTGCGGGTTCAGAACGTTAGGCCTTGAGACTGGCACCACAGTATTAGCATCAATAGTGACTGCTTTGATGCCTGGAACGTGCTTTTTGGCACGGGTTAGAGGTTTCGTTTGACTATGATCTACGCCAGGTGTTTTGGGAATAGAGGGGGATTCGGCATGGGGATTAAAAGCCACAAGGTTGGCAGCGTTGGGTGCAAGTGGCTCAGCATTGGAACCTTCGGGTATATTCGCTGCTGCTCTTGCAGAAAAGAATCCTTGCCCCGGAGGTGGTAGGTCGGTCATCGGTTCATCAGAGGACAGCTTGCCTGCGTGAGCTGGTGATGATGGCGCTGAATGGGGGCCATTATTTCGAGATGTTTGATTCAGAACCAATCTAGAAGGTTGGTTTAGAATCCGTGGAGCGTCTTGCGGTGGAGGCTTCATTGAATTGCCCACCGTACCATTCGTTCTATTGAAACCGTTGTTTGGTGTCTGTGGTTGAGGTGGCGCAATATTCTGACCCGCCTGAACCGTATTTGAAGGACGCATCGGCTGCTGTGGCCTGCTGACCGGATTGGGACGGCTCTGATTTGAAACTGGGGTGATTGTGGTGCTCACAATTCCTCCGCCAGTTCCGAGGTGACGTGAAGCAACTAATGATGCGGGAAGTATCACTTCATCTGGATGGGCATCGGATTCAGGTACGCTGAAGTCAGCTTCATCAAAATCTGCTGGTGTTAGCAAAAGTACAAAATTCGGTGCTCGGATCTTTTACCACCAAATTCATCTTCTATAGTATCATCAGTATCAATGTTGGCGCCCGCCCCAAGATTTTGATTAACGCCCTGGATGATAACCTGAGGCTTTTCTTCAACTTTCATTACTTCTTGCTTGATAGCATAGCCCGAATGTCTATGCAAATTCGCTACATTCCATTTTCCGGGTTGCACCTTGATTTTCGTGACCTTTGCCAAATATTCCTTATCATATATGCAGTTACCAAGCACATTGCCAAAGTTCCTCAATGCGCGTTTCAGCCCATCAGTCGTTCCCTCCTTTTTTGCTTTCTCAAATGCTGCCGCCTTCCCCTTACAGTTCTCGATATGCCCGTATCCGATATCTTCGTGAAAAGTGCCGTCTCGTAGTGTTACCCGCATAATTACTGACAATCCAAGAGAGACTTTCAGCGTTGTTGGATTCTCATCCACGAAATCAACTTGTATATCCATTATCTGGCTGGACCAGCCATTGAAACCGAATACCTCATTTGCAAGCTGAATACACTTCTCTGCTGCAACGTAGTGAACTTTGCCACCTCCTGGCCCGGATCTTGACGATATGTATTCAGGTCCAAGCTGTTTTTCGAGGCGACTTTGAAGTGTCGCTATTTCTTGAGCTGTATACTCTGATATTCGAGGGGCTTTCTCTTCGAAGGGATTTGTTATGATCCTCCCAGTGTGCTGGTCCCCTGGTCTAGAGGCATTTATTAGCGTTGAGGTTTGAAATGAAGTCAACAAAACTTACGCAGGCATTTCATATAATACAAGCTCAGCAAGTACACGTTAATGGGAATCACATTGATAGGTAGGTGGTGATGTGTATTGCCGTCGCGCCACTTAGTGTAAGAGCGAATAACGCGTTGCCTAATCACCAACTCACGAGACGCGATTACGCCACGTGACTCGGCCTCAAGTCGTCATAAAGTACGAAGTAGGTGAGTATCACTTAGCTAGTTGAGTTGAGTACTTCAGATTATACACGCCTATGCTTAGAATAAACAGAAGCACTGTTTCCATGCTTGATAAATAGTGTTAATACTAAAATTTGCATAATTCGTATGTTGTGAGGTCTAATCGGTACAAGTACTTGATTTGGCGCTATATTGAATGATTAAAACCAGTAAATCTTCACAGAAATCGTAAGTACGAGCATGTTGTCTGAGTAATAATGGATTCTCTGTATTTCTCTAAACTACCATTTCCTTTGTTAACAGAAAGAACGAGTGTACGCCTGAAAGTATTGCCACCTTTACAGTGCCCCAAATGCATTATCAAAGCCGTACCTGGGCTGAACTCCCCAAACATGCTAACAAAACTTTCAGTCAAAGGAGATTGTCATGAGCTTCATGGATGCAGCCAACTGGCTAAACATCTTAACAAAACAAACGCCGCTGTATGAGCCCCCGTCTAAAGACCTGGTAACCCCAAATAGCAATCTCCCTTTGTTCAAAATATATACGCAGAATAACCTGACTGCAGAGGTCATATCTACCAGAGGCCAACGCGGACGCTTTGATTTGTACCATAAGTTCCTGAAAACAACTGGTTGCGAATCGATCGTGGATCCTCTGAGCTTCCAGTGTTACCTCCCATCCAGCCCAAACCTGATCCCAACCCATGTACAGCTACCTGCATGCGTCCTCCACTTTGTTCGTTGTGCTTGACCAGTTTCTGATCCCAACCCCCTGAGTGCAACTGAAACCCACCGCCTTTCTTTGATGCCTCGCTGATCACCAATGCCCAAGCTCTTGAGATCTCATCGTATGCATCGTCTTTGTGGTACTTATGAGATTGACTGTCCCATTCAGGAAGGTCATGGACAAACTTAGTAGCACTGTCAAGGTAGGTAAGGGAAATGGTGGTTTGGCTTTCGTTTGGAGGAAGATAGTGTGGTGTATAGTCGGTCAGGGCATTTATGAGATCTACCAGAGCTTGCCTGACACGGTTGTAGGCATAGTCGGAGCCTGGATTACCACCAAATGGAAATGCCGATTGAAGCTTGTCTTGATATTGTGCTAAAACATCTAAAGCTGCCGCCACAGATGGTCGGGGTGCAGATGCAACAACTTCAGCACCGATCTCAGGACGTCGTTCGCATATCTGTTGTAGGACACCTCGCAGGGACTGAGCATCAAGTGTTTCCAAAAGACGAGGTAGAGCCAAAGGTCGTCCAGACACCTCGTTGCTTCTAACTTTCTTAAAGGGTCGAGCAATGGACCGATGGGATGGGGCAGGGGAACCATGAGGCGAGAGCATGTTTTCGTCGAGGCCATCATCGTCGGCTTTGCGCTTTCGTACACTCATTGTATGGGATGTAGAGACTAGATAGGAGTGTCAGAGAGGTATAGTGAGCTCTGGCATATGGGCTCTCTTACTTGGGTTGTGGTGAGGGGTTTCGTGGTGCGGAAAGAATGACGGATGCGATGGTCGTTGCAAAACGTTCATGGTAGAAACGATGTTCCACAGATTAATTACGCAGTCTTGCGTCAAATGCTGAGGCGCTCGGAAGAGTTTATAATAGCAAAGTCTGGAAAGATATAAGTTGAAGGCCTGGTCGAAAGGTCGTCGGGTTGACATGAAGTGGATGCCCGCTAACTACCTATTTAGACTTCCTCGCTAAACTCACAACAACAGGGGTGGCCGGATAGGAATTGCTTTGTTTACCTACCTTCCAACCTTCTTATGTACTACAAATCACAGTTGCTCATACTATATATTCATAAACTTCACATGTTTGAAGATAATGAATGGCGGCTGGTACAATGTATATTAATCCTGCATGTTCGTTGTTCTGGATCTATTAAATGCCATTGTTATGTAAATAGTTACAGTCTTATGCGTGCAACTTCAAGAACTACAGATGACGACGGCTTCGCCAATCTCCATCTCATACCAAGAAGCCGGAATTATGAGATTTTGAAAATTGAGAAATTGACCTAGCAATCTAAAGCCCGGTCTTTTTCTCAGTAACTCAATTATATTACACGGATTGGTACAATAAAGCATACCGCATTTCCGTGATTTTTCTTTGAGGTGGATATATTGGGCAGTGCCGATTAATCAGGATTGGAATTGTAAGTTCAAAACGAGAACATTATTTCTGATTTCGGAACATGAGTCTTGGAACGGGTTCCCTCGAATGAATGGTTTGCCGGGCTCTCACATAGCTCTTATTAAGCCTGGGAGTGGAAAAATACTGGATAAACATAAAAGCTGAAAACGGCAAAGGAAATCTGACTCGTCGCAGGTCTATCACTATTTTCTACTAGTTTAAGCTAAGGGAATATTAATTACAATAGCTATCTAGAGACTTCAACTGCAAAAGCTCTTGCTAGCAAATGTAATAGTCTCAAATATCACCAGGTCGCCATACCGGCACACGACGTAGATACTTCCCATTAAGAAGTATGCCATAGTGTAGCTTAGCCCTAAGAATGAAGGGCATTTTTAATAACTATCTGAGTGAGTTTTAGTTAGAGTATATTAAATAAAGTAGTTATGTGTACCAATACCTTATAATGGGCTTTCTTCGCAATTTCTTACTATTTGATCACACTGCAAGTTCTAATTGTTGTTCAAAGTTACTTTCCCTCTAAATCCCCCGCTATTGTTCTCTTAAAATCCATATAAATAGATAAAAGGATCAGAATCTGTCAAATCTCCAAGCTATTCTTATTTTGATTATTCGGCATTCTTGGCTGCCCATAGTTATAAACTAAGGTAATTTAAGTACTGGGGAATAGATAGATTTTGCCATCAAATGATTGTAATCATAATTATTTTTGCTACTTCATACGTACTCCAATAAAGTTTGCAACGAGTTTAATGGTTTGTTCTTAGTTTCGGAAAGTGGGATTTCATTAACTAGTATCAACTAGTCTAATAGGTGCTCGACGACAACGCAGAAGGGTAGACTGCCAATTACTACTTTCATACTTTTACTATCGAAAATTTGCTGTCTTCTATTGATGGAGCAAATCTAGAAGCAGCCAAACCTCCTCGCTTTTTGAGCTGTTCCTCAGCAAGCATTCTCTCTTCCTTGAGCTTCTTCACCTCCTCGAGGCGTTTCTCCCTCTTGAAATCTTCCCGTTCTGGCTCATGCTCCATCGTTCCAGCGAAATGGAAATCTGCAAGTGACTGCGATAGACCCGTTCTATGCACTTTACCGTCTACCACTGGACTTTCCACTACTGCTTCTACAGATATTGCCTCCAAAAGCACTTTCTTTGCCGCCTCCTCAACGTATGCATCCATTAGTTCATCAGGTAATTGATGAAATGTCTCGGAGAACATGAAGTATCCTTTTACTACCCATTCTGCAGCCTTAAACAATTTTGGGGTCGGTTCTACACCAAGTTCAAATTTTGCTAACTTCATGACTTGTTGTAAGAACGATCCTTCCGGACGTGCGTCCAATAAAGTTAGGATCCATTTGGCCTGGGGTTCATTTACAACTAAGTCCATAACGCCAGGTATGTTGGGAACTTCTAGCTCCCCAGCTAAGTAGTCGATGCCATGTAAATTAAGCTTTTCAACTTTGTCAATTTCCCCGGAATCTTCAAAGTCAATGAGTGCATCTTCTACTACATCCTGAGCTTCCACAGTTTCATTTGAGACGAGGACGAGATTTCTGTCTAAAGCAGCAGCGGGAGATGATATTTGGACAGTATCCTGACTCTCTTGTTGGGAAATCAATGTGGTTTGGATAGCCGGTAAAGATTCACTAAGGATAGAGCGTACACCTCGGGTTTTGGAAGCAGGGTCTGCAGGAAGTTGATGGAGCGACTTGGTAGTAGTAGTTTTGGGATAATCGGGAAGAGCAGGAAGTGCTCTCGACTGTTGAGGAACATCATGCATTGCAGTCCCTTGAGACAAGCTATCAAGAAGTGCGGTAGTGGATAAAAGGCCACGGTATGCATGCGCAACAGCCATATTCCAAGCTTTCCAAATCGCAAAGGCTTCATTTGGAAGTCTGAATGTAAATTTCCAGACTGGGGACATGGTATTTTGAGAAATGGCCTTATATGTAATTGTTGATGCAGAACATGCGAATATATCGGCTTCGGTAAGAGCTTCATGTAGGACAATTCTATCTTGAACTTCGACCTGGAGAATTATTGAGAGGTTATCATTATTCTTGAGAAGACTGACATTGCCAAATTTGGGTTGAGCTCCATCGAGACTGATTTTGATGTTGCCTTGAGATTTGAGCACCGAGTGCTTATCCTGTGTCGAACCAATCTCAGTACGTACAGGTTTTGTGGCTGGCGAAGCTACTTTCTGGGGACTTGATAAATCATAGGATTCAGCAAATAGATTTTCAATTGGTGGATTTTGTACATGAACCTGCGGCTTGAATATCGTGGCGACTTGTATGTGGTTAGATTCGACAATAGTTTGTGTATTTTCCTGTCGCATTGCGGATGTAGCGAACCTCGATGCTGCGAGACCGCGGAAAGGTGTTTGCTTCACGATATTTGCTGGAGTAATTGGCACTGGCTGCGTTGAGACAACTCTGCTGATTTCGGCGGCTGAACTGTTGCTGGAAATTTTGAAACTTGAAGCCGCTAATCGTTCTAGAAAAGCTGACGAGTTATCTGATATTTCAGATGCCAGTGCGGAAGTAGGAGCAGGAGCAGGAGCATAAATCCGTGCTTCAACTGGGCCTGATTTTATGTTCATTCGAGCTGTAAACTCGCTTTGGCTGGTCAGGACTCCAGTAGCATATGAATTGTGCAAACGAGCAGGAACACTCTGGCTAGCATACATGTCTCGGCGGGGTACAGCACCACGTCGAGCGCGCGTAGATGCAGGGGGAGGCGCAGGAACAGGATGGGCAGGTATGGCTTGCTGTTGTTGATTACGACGTCGGCGGGAACGGTTACCTCGACTTGTAGCAGCCTCTGTGCTTACTTGCCGGAGTTCAGATAGTGCAGCTTGAACTAGATTAGGTTGACTGCGACCTTTTCTACCGTCGTTGAAGAGCTGCTGGGTAGGCGCTGGAACATTGCTCGCCTTTCCACCGCGGGATCGACTAGCTCTTTCAACAACTCTATCTCCTTGTTTCTCATTACGCCGGAGCCGATAAAGGTTTCCCCCTGCAATATCATCCAGCCCCTCCATAGCAGGGTCAATGTCATCGAAAGTGGCAGCTATTCATAATTTGAGACAGTGATATGACTACAGCGGGCACGAGGAAACTTACTCTGCCAAACATTGTTACGAGCCGATCCTTTGAGAGGATGAGCCAACTTTGTAGTTGGAATTTCGCCGTTATATCCCTTGTCTTCAAGGGGGAGGTCATCTAGTCGTTTGATACCAAGCTCCGCCTTAGACATATAAGTTAACGTGCAAATTGATCAAGGGAGAGCTGCTCTTACCATCATTGCGGCTTGTATCATCTCCATATTCGCCTGTAGGCTTTGCTTGGCGCCATGTGTTTCTACAGGTCCTTCACCAAGATCATGGTGCATGGCGGTAGACATGACTGTCAATGATTGCTTACTATCGCTTGTGTATTTTGTGTATTTTGTGTTTATTAATTGGTGTGGTTGATGGTTTGGGGTAGAAGTAGCTTTGTTTTAATTTTGTTGTGGTTCGATCTAATCGTTGGCAGTTGACGAAATAGGAAGGGGAGGTACATACGGGGGACCCACCTGCTGAATGAATGTGAGGCTACTTCGCCTTACCGGCCAAATCAAGGTACTCTAAAGATTGAGGTCTGTATCTACAATAAATGGGCTTTTATCTCAATAATGCAGACGTTTTGCCAAATTCGATTTGAACATGCCGTTGGGTGGAATAAGGATATGTCTTAAAAGACATCTATCCTTACACATGAGATCTTGTGCATAGAAATGTGCTCAAGACGCTAACCTAGGATTGCGTTTATCCGCTGTCATTTGGAGTGCATTTCTTTCTTGGGAGGTATTCAGAATTTGGTTTCTTAGAATTTGCATAGAATCTACCGAACTGCTTGAATCCAACACATTCCGGTCACCACAGATACACCAAACACCATTAGCCACTCGGTGAAGAGGACACGAGTGAGAGGAGAGCCGGTCAGCTATATGCAGCCTCGAACAACCTCGAGGGTCGGGGTTGATGAGCACCATCTGATGCACTCAAATCAGAGGGTTGTGTTTCAATTTACGAGCCTAGGCGGATCACGGCAATCCGGAAGCTTTAGGCACTCATATATGTTGTCAGCTGGTCTTCCAACTTCTCAAGATTTTCTAGTTACAATCTCATGGTCCTCCTATTATCAAAAAGAAATGCTATTATGTTGGGCTTCCTCCAGCAATACCTCAAAAGACTGCTCTGAGGCTTATATTAAGTCGAAGCCTATGAAACATCGAAGATGAGCAGGGAAGTCTAGTAGATGATGCATGATTGGTCGATTGAAATATATTGGAAATAGCGCTTGCTTCAATCTCTAAAACTCTCAATTACTCGTCGTCAAGCTCGTTGAAAAATACTTCTATAATAATTTAATAACAGAGAAAATTCAAATTAAGATATGTATCATTAAGTCTCTGTGTTTGTTAGAAACACATGCCCAATGTGGCTGTTGTTCCCAAAACCAAATTATAACGAAGCTATCTAAGATTTAATAGAAAGACAAGAACTTCTTGATTTCCATTTCAGATTCTTGGAATTTGTTCGAATCCATTAAAATATCATGCACATGGAAACACAAGACTAAGTGGCTGTGTTAATTCCTAGAAACATAAATTAAGTTTTGACGAAGCAATGACAAATATTGATATCTGCTTCGGCCTTGCTAAGCTTGCAAAAGTGAATGAACAATCTCAATCTAGGATATGAATCTAAAAACATCTGTTCCTGCTTAGAGCCCGAAGTAACCCATTCTCTCTTCAAAATGCCCGTCTCTCAAGAGATCATGGAATTGCAGAGTCCAATGTATCCTTAAAGCAACGTGCTCGGATGGTACCCCCTGGAGAAGCCAAATACAATGAACCCAGGACCTGAGTTGAATATTTTCAGTACTGCAGCAAGAATTAGGAGTACATATACAAAAGAAAGAAATTTTTGACATTTGTGGATGCTACGATGAGACCGGCCACGTAACTTATCAAGATCAATATCCTTCACCAAGTAACTGCGGGACTATAACAGATCCCGGATGAACAACCACTAGATTCTCATCTCATATTTCACTATCCTTTAAACATGTCGACAAAGTCCAATTGAAAAGACAAAGAGAACTAGAGAACTAGACGCGTGAAAAACTATACGATGCTGAATGGTTACCAGCTCATATTCTCGTGAGATATGCTCAGGATTGAACATGCTAGAGTTCTAGACTACTAGCTTGGTTGCCAATATTACTCCTTATTTTGCATAGAGATTGGTCATAGTTGACTTGACTTGACTTGAGACGACCAAACAGGAAGACCCACATGAGGTCAAGGAATACCCCATAAAAGTCACTACTACTTGGCACATTGCCGAACAAATCATAGTCGACTGATTTCATCCCACACCGTAGATCCACTATTAGCTTTACTTAAGCGGTGCCCCGGCCCGGTATCGCGACTTTCATATATTTTCTATAGACCTTCTTCTTAGGACTGTGACAGAACAAGAGCAGCAGTCATGGGGATAAGGCATTTAAGGTGCAGTGGGCCTGCTTTGAGGGTATGTCTCTTTGAATTTTAGGGAAGTTTCTGCAGGAACTCCAATTGACCTTTAAGTAGATATCTCAACGAATTTCCAACACTTCACCTATACAATATCGCAGTCTTGCGACAGTTTCCGATTACAAGCCCGATATCAAATCACGGACCCCTCCGTACGATAAACTGCTTGGGAGGTTACAGGAGGTTCGTAGAGTTCTAGGAAATTCAAGGAAACTTACGTTGGCGGAAAAAATCCTATATTCTCATCTTGACAATCCAGAAGAGGCCCTGCTTTCAAACACAGACAATGGACTCAATATCAGGGGAAATGCAAATCTTAAGCTCAAGCCAGATAGAGTCGCCATGCAAGATGCCTCTGCGCAAATGGCACTTCTTCAATTCATGACCTGCAATCTACCATCAACAGCCGTTCCTGCAAGTATCCACTGCGACCATATGATTGTTGGGAAAAGGGGTGCGGATGTTGATTTACCGGAGTCAATTAAGGGAAACAAAGAAGTTTTTGATTTTTTAGAATCTGCGTCCCAAAAATACGGAATTGAGTTTTGGCCACCTGGAGCTGGAATCATTCACCAGTCGGTATTAGAAAACTACTCTGCACCAGGTTTGATGATGCTCGGCACAGATAGTCATACTCCAAATGCCGGTGGACTTGGAGCTATCGCAATAGGAGTGGGGGGTGCTGATGCTGTGGATGCTCTAGTAGATGCTCCATGGGAACTGAAAGCCCCCAAGATCCTAGGCGTTCGACTCGAGGGCCAGTTGAGCGGATGGGCTTCTCCTAAAGATGTTATTCTTTATCTGGCAGGAAAACTAACGGTTCGTGGTGGAACTGGGTTCATCATTGAGTATCACGGACCAGGAGTGGACACTTTGAGCTGCACTGGTATGGCCACTATATGCAATGTAATACACACCCCTCAACCTTCATATAACCATATTCTAATTCGCTGGGTAGATGGGTGCTGAAGTTGGAGCCACTACATCTCTCTTCCCCTTTTCACCTCGACATGTGCCATATCTGGAGTCCACTCATCGCTCATCTATCGCCGCCCGAGCGAAGGCCATATCTGAACTACCACCTCTTCAGAACCTACTACGGTCTGATGAAGGATCACACTACGATGAGCTTATTACAATTGACTTGTCGGCTCTAGAGCCACATGTCAATGGGCCTAATACCCCTGATCTTTCTACTCCATTATCAGAATTCTCCGTCGCAGTGAAAGCGAATTCCTGGCCTCGAACTGTTTCCGCAGGCTTGATCGGAAGTTGTACAAACAGCTCATATCAAGATATGACTCGTGCCGAGGATCTCGTCAAACAAGCATCGGCAGCTGGCTTAAAGCCTGCTAATGACTTTTTTATCACCCCAGGAAGTGAACAAATCCGAGCTACTCTCGATCGTGATTCCACCTTATCAACTTTTGAAGACGCGGGAGGCATTATTCTTGCCAACGCATGCGGCCCTTGTATAGGTAAGAAGGCGAATCTCTCGCAAATTGATATGCATTTGTCGGGAGATGAAGAATTAGGGAGTTGTCTCAAAGCATCCTCCTTGGACAACTACCTTGCTCTGTAACTCTTGTTTACCAAGTGGGTTAAAACCGTGCTAATTTTAGTTCTAGGGCAATGGTCTCGCACAGATGGTGTTACAAAAGGAGACAGCAATGCTATCTTCACCTCTTACAACCGTAACTTCCGTGGCCGCAACGATGGAAACCCAGATACCATGAACTTTCTTGCATCCCCTGAAATTGTGACAGCAATGTCATACGCGGGTAGCACAACATTCAACCCTATTACTGATACTCTCACAACTCCCTCGGGAGAGCTGTTCCGATTCTCGCCTCCCACAGGAGCAGAACTTCCTACGTCCGGATTCGAGGTTGGAAACCCGGATTTCCTTCCTACCTCCGGTGCTCCGTCACCCACGACACAAGTCGTCGTATCTCCAACGTCTGATCGTCTTGCCCTGCTCGAGCCATTTGCCCCGTTCCCATCTGGGGACCTCAGGAAACTTCGAGTTCTATATAAAGTCACTGGAAAGTGCACCACAGACACCATATCTGCTGCCGGACCATGGCTGAAATACAAAGGACATCTTCCTAATATCTCAGCCAATACACTTATTGGTGCTATTAATGCAGCGACTGGGGAGGTGAATGTCGCATACGATGTCGATGGCACTACCTCAGGTATACCCGAACTGGCCCAGAAATGGAAAGATCAAGGTGTCGAGTGGATTGTTGTAGCAGAAGACAACTATGGCGAAGGTTCAGCTCGTGAACACGCTGCGTTACAACCTCGGTATCTTGGTGGTCGTGTAATTCTGGCGAAATCATTTGCTCGAATTCACGAGACCAATCTTAAGAAACAGGGCGTAGTCCCTCTTACTTTTGCCAATGGTGAAGATTACGCAAAGATCGATGCCTGTGATGAAGTGTCGACGGTTGGATTGTATGATATGTTGAAGTCGGGCGGTGATGGAAAAGTTTCGGTATTGGTCAAGAAGGCTAAAACTGGGGAAGAATTAACACTTCAGACGAACCACACTTTCAGTCCTGATCAATGTGGATTTATCATTGCAGGAAGCGCACTCAATCTTTTGGCTAAGAAGAGCCATGCTTGAAGATAAGTCTCTTTGTAGTAAATATAAAACAAGAAAACATAAGTCCCAGCACGGTTTCATCAATGACACATTCAATAATGTTTGTCTTCACATGAATTTCAAGTAGTGCCTCCTTGGTTCAGTCTCATGTAAGTCTTAATAGGGTAGGTAATATAAACTCGTCACCTCCATCTATCACCCTGGTTTTCTGTGTTCACACAACATAATTCAAAAGATTGTACTTTTGTGCTTTACTTAACCCCACCACTTCGCAGCGGTCTGAAATAACCGAGGGTACCCCTAATTATATTGGATTCTTACCACCAACCAACGGAGCCATGGTGTTGCTCATGACCAGTCATTGTTTCACTAATTTACATGAGATATACCTCATCGTGTCAAGTCCAGCATTGGATTTCATGTAAATGTTTATAAAACTTTTACGGTCCACTAGAGTCGCAAGAACCGTCGATAATCTGCTCTTGAGAAGATCCGCTTAGCTCATAAGCATCATGGTATTTGAGTATCCCTTATCAATATCCAAATTATTCAGTAAATGTATGGACACTTCTGGTTATTTGTGTGAGAGCAACATCAACTAACTCATCTAAACATGACCAAAGGCAAACTATCGTTGATGGTTCAGGTATAAGCGTGTGTGTATTTAGAACTGCTTCGTCATCTAACTAGCCTTCAACCAGCCTCCAACCAAAACACAAATAATTTCCTATCCTAAAATCCAGTAACATAGTTCAATTGTTTCACATCCCGATCATCCAATATAACTAACTTAATAAAACCTCCTTTGTAGACAGCCATTGTGCTTCCTCATCATGCAGTTCTAATTTGCGTTCATACAGTAGTCATAAATAGAGCTAGCCTACTATGCGACGACTGTATCGGCAGATCTGATCGATAAAGCATCGCCACTCTTCGCCATCTCAGGTATGGCCCCAGACTCCGCATCCTTCTTGAAAGAACGACGTCTACGAACCATCAAGAAGGTGAAAGCAGCGATCATTACAATTGCAGCGACCACAGCAATGGATATACCAACTATTGCCCCATTACTAAGACCTCCAGAAGAGCTAGATTTGGCAACAGATATCGTGGTAGATTCTGCTGGTGCAGTATCAGAAGCTGGTATTCCTGTTTCACTCGCTACTCCAGTTGATGAGCTACTTGGTGTTGCCTCCTCGAACCCGGTAGACGTGACGTTGAAACATGGGATCTGGAGAGTGAAAGCGGCAGCCTCGACTAGGGTCTGTTCTTGTATCAAAGGTTTGCTTCATCAAAACAACCTGAGAGGTACTTACTATATCAGCACATGCAAAGAAATTTTCATCCTTGTTACTATCGTTCGCCCAATACTCCATTTGAATTGTTGCATTTGATCCCGCAGTCACTTTACTTGGGATAGATGGAATACCGTAACACTGGTGTCCGGGTTCAAATTCTTTGATAATGCCGTGGATAGTGCTGAATTCGGATTGAGTGGTTGGGTCTTTGAATAGTTAGCGGCAACCATGGATTATCAGTGAAGGTCAACTTTCTGTTTCCATAGGCAATACGAAGAGCAATATTGTATGTATCATCAGCAATAGTGAATGAGACTGCACCTGCTGCTGAGAAATAGTCAATAATTGAGAAGTGAACATTTGTAAGACCACTTTAACTCACTGCCGAGTGGGAAGTCAGTCCGATTCCCTTGCGAGGCACTGCTTCCGCATGGCCCGATGTTATCCATGAGTCCACTCCATGGACGACCTACAGGCCTGTTGATATGGACCCTTAGTAAGTTCACAATTATAACATATTTAGAGGTTAGGGTAAAGTTCAGATAGGCAAACACTCTTGAAACCCATTTTGATGCTGCATGCAAAACATTTCCTAAGAGCAACATCCATCCAAGGAGGGTTTTAGGGAGCAGATTTCCCAGCACCGAGGAACCTCAGACTCACCACATGAATGCAGCTGGGCCCATTATGGACCCTTGAGCACTGCAAAAGAATTAGCATGGCATCCAATTTTTTACGATATTGTTTGTCGCTTACCTGGCTCCATGAGCTTCAGCGGCAAGTCCAAATTCCGGAAGGAAAGAAAGAGAGATAAAGGCGAGTGTCTTAATGTTTAACATATTGATAGCTTATAAATATGTCGGCGTGTAAAGGTCAAGATGTAATTACTACTGAACAAAGCACAGCGTGGATGGAAGGAGCAGAAAATGATAGGTAGTAGCTTGTAATATATTCCAGCAGAGACCACCAAGAATTGCCATCCAAGACGCTATAGTGTTATTGGGTACACAGCAGCAACAGCCTACGGCAAAACTCGGCAGCTAGAATGATCCTTGGTATGTGGAAGACACATGAGGGCTCCGACATCGATTCGCCTAGGGTT
>Ga0247734_1000591_pt1 | contig 30645 bp, 27 predicted proteins | sample UWRJL103311B2_FD_180933 | JGI IMG/M metagenome (GOLD analysis project Ga0247734, IMG submission 180933) | Plant litter microbial communities from Arlington Agricultural Research Station in Wisconsin, United States - UWRJ-L103-311B-2 | ecosystem: Environmental > Terrestrial > Plant litter >...
ATAATAAATGTATGTATGAATGAATGCTTGGGTGACATTGTGATAAGCCACATGAGATGGGCCGGGGCGTACGGCACACCTCGTAGGCTTCGCTTCCCTAAAGACTCCGACCGCCACGTTCGTTCTGGTGGCTTGAAGGCTTTTTCTTTGGTCGGATAACTCATCGCACATTATTCTATCTTCACCACGCTTTTGAACGGCTTAACTTGCAAGTGCAAGGTGAAAAGTGAGGCTTTTGATACCCGCCCCTATCTTCCTCTAAGCTTACAGTACATAGCGCAACCTAGATTTAACGATCGGGAAGATTCGCGAAAATGACAGGGAAGAGATGAGGTGGTGCGCGAGTGCGTTTGCTTGCTGAAGGCGACTACCTGCTTATTGTTACCAGACTGAGCCGAGGGTTGAGATGGAGCGAAATTGATAATCACGGTAGTGCTGTGGCCTGGCTGTTTAATTGAAATAACACTCCTCAAAGCATCGTTCACATGAGCAGGTCGTTCTAATCAGATACCCGTTACACTTAGTTACCCACAGAAGAGTTACCCCGGCTCCACATAGCCTCAGATCTCCTGTTGTTTTGTTTAGTTTACAATCAAGCAATCGCCCAGAAATTATTTATCCTCCGCATGCTGGCAAAAGGGTTGGCGAAGGGTTGGCGGTTGTCAACTGGGATTTAGAGGCTTGGCCAGTCTGTAGTCCTGTGACTGGTGCCATACATGAGGAGATGTTAAGTCATTCTGTGCATGTTACAAAAGTGCAAGGCATTTGGATAATCACTGCAATATTTGCCACCGTTTGAGCTCGTCGATGCAACGACAGTGGTTGCTTTCTAAGCATTATTTCACCAGCCCAGAAGAAAGCACACCTATTACCGCAAAACGACGGGGGGTTACTTTTCATTCCATCCCAGCATCAAACTAAATGAGAGACTCAAATGACGGACCAAACTCATCAATAAACGACGCCCCCTACATTCACTGGGAAATGACCAGATATTCCTATATAGTGAATTCAAAGTTGCTGCTTGTTGCAATGGTCTGCACTTGGAATCGTTTTTTATTGACCCATATAACACAAGACAATAGTAAGGTTTACAGCCAACAGCCATAGTTCCATGATAAGCAGTTTATCTTGCAGGCGAGTGCCATCTCACTTGGGACTTGGATTACCTAAGTGGGAGATATTCTGTATCTATTGAATATCAAATGAACAAGGACTGACTTCTACCTGTGCCAATCACGAAGTCAAGCTCTACTTTCATCATACTAAGAAGTAGATACAGAGAAAGATGCTCGTGTACGCCCAGGTGTGAGATATACACTTTAATTGAATTGCATCAAAGTCTGCAATGCAGCAAGATAGTGACGTTAACCCAGAGTAGGTGCAAAGTGATACCTCTACTTGTATCGTGTTGAAAGGTATGATGCAATAACATAGTGACTTTGCCTATGCTAGTTAGAACGTCTTCCTCTGGATACGTCAATTTGATATATACATAATATTTTCGTATCTGGTATCTCTGGTAGGAAAGGCCCGCTAGACACCTAGCTACCTAGACATCCCAAGATCAAGACATAGCGCTCATTCGAGGCGGCTACTTCACAAACATCAAAAACTTTTGTATTGTTTGTACAGTATATTGTGCAGAATCCAGAGGAGCTATGCGAACATCTGCCGAAACACTTTCTTGTTTCCCCTTTAACTTTGGCATAATTTATATATAAATGACGAAAATCATTTAACTGGTCTCGCTGTATTATTATCTAGCGAGCTAGTCAATATGTCAGACTTACTAATACCATTGGCCGTTAACGCATGTCGCACAGCTCCATTTCTTAATCAGTTCCCTGTTTGTGAAGAGACGTCGAGGTTGCGATTGCAAAGTCTGCCTTTCTTGACTATATATGAGATTTATTTTAATCAAATTTCAATTGTCTGTTCATACATAAGTGAGTTGAACATCATATATTGACTTTATGCAGAAGCAAGCTATAAAGTATGATTAAAATGTCTGCCAGCTCCGTCTACAGTGAGAACAATTGCGGAACCTCAGGACCCTCCACGCTATTGGGGTGCATACTTGAAAATTGTATGTAATTTCCCATATGCCAAATTCAAATTCAGTTTCAATACCCTTCTCGGCACACTCATACATACCCGAACTTGTGACAGACGGTTTATCTTGGCAACGACCCCCTTTTATCCACATAAACTTTCGCTTAACGGTACACCTCGGTCCAGAGAGAGGTGCGGGTGAGCCGATTTCTTACACGTCACAAGATCGATTTCACGATACATTCTGATGATTAGTTAGTTGAACCAGACTGATTTGTTACATTGACCACCAGATATTATAAGTATTACAGATTACACACGCATATTGCAAACAAACGACCAGACAGCCCATCGTGAAGCTTACTTACCCCTTTCGTCTTGATTCTCCAAAAGACTACGAAGCTGCGCTTGACAGACCATCTTAAGAGTTCAATTCTCGAATCAGATACCACAAAATAATTTGCATTCTGTGCCATTGGTTACTCCTATAACAATCCTCATTCTATTCCGTTGGACTACGCCGAAAATCCAACACCAAATCCTCAAAAACTTCGCCCCATCAAAACACATCTTAGCAACAAAAACAACAACTGTAATTATTATGGCACCACTCACAGTTACCTGGAATCAGCCATCTCATCCTGATATCCAAGAAGTTCATCTCAAGTCGGGTGATTACAACACTCTATCCATATCAAAGGTAGATCTGAAACCATTCGAAACCTTTGCGGAGCTCAACTTTCCACCCTGCACCGAGGAGAAGGAGCCAACCTATGCCACTGTGCAAATGGGTGCTGTAAGTTTGATTCAGCTTTTTCCAAACTCCTAGGAAGAACTAACGCTCATGGAGATCAAGACCTATACTAATCAAAAATCCAGGATGCTCACTTCAGCCTCAACTCTGATCTTGTTTATATTAACCATTCTTGTGAACCCAGCTTGGTACGTCCAGTTTGAGCTCTTGATCGTGGACATAGAAAGCTAACTAATATAATTTGAAGATATTCGATGTCGGGAACATGAAGATTATTGCAGGCCCTAATGGTCTCAAAAAAGATGAAGAACTGACGTTTTTCTACCCATCAACAGAGTATTCTATGGTAAGCAACATCCTAGAATCAAGAGGCAGTGAATTTGAGCCATGATCAGATATACGGAAACACACAGCTATCCAAGATCAATCTCCCCGGCTTGGAAGTCCGAAATCTTAGTACTCAAATATCCTAACACAACTATAGGCGCAAGGATTTACCTGTGCTTGCAGCAAGCCTTCTTGCCGCGGCTTTATCAGCGGCGCAAAAGAGCTCAAGCCCGTTGATCCAGCAACTCTCAATGATAGTACTGCCCTCTGGCTCAACAAGCATGTCACCGGTATGCTGAACATATCTGGTGACTTCCCTGCTCATAAGGCACTTGCACAAGCGGATGCTTTTTGGGTATCGGCCCACAGCAACGGCATCGGCTCTCGTGCAATGAGTGGTGAAATGGGAGGCGATACCAACGGTAAATTAAAGTAAAGGGTGTCAGGGGGGTTTGGAAGATGTAGTGGTCTGGGTTGGGTTGGGGGGGGGGCTAATTTCTTTCCATTTGTGTGGACTTTCTCCTTTGTTTTACGCGTGGATTCAACATCCCACTGATTTCAAATTTCTTGAGTTCTGTCATTCCCGCAAATCACTAAATACTAGCATTGTGTCATCTATTGTGATACAATCAAAACAATGAAGAGTTTTCTCTCAAACTATTTGCAAGAACTGATATGTGTTTGATTTTAACATCGTGAGCTAAAGTAGAATACATCAAGTGTTTGTTTGCAAAAGTGTACCAAGGTCGTCCCAGCACCAATCTTGAAGCTCTGTATTATCCAAAGAAAACTGCGCCCAAAACTGCGAAGAATTTTCCCTTGTCATCCTTGAGTCATCGCTGGCAATATTTCCAAAGCGGCCTATTCCTGACATAGGGTCGCCTTCCGCCAGGCCTTCATAGGACTTTGAGTGCAAATTTTCTGGTCCATCTGAAGCCGACTTATGTCCGAAATCGTTTGCTAGAACGCCCATCTCGACCACAATCGTTGATAATTTCCGCATCGTGCCTGGTAGGCGAGGATTCTGTAACTGTCGCTCTGCTAAGTCTGCTAAGCTTGAAAGTTGCTGAAGCGACTCTACCGCAGGACTGTCCCTCTTGATTATAACATCTAGGACAAGGACCAGCGTGGAGGTTACGGCATAGAATGTATCGAACCATGTTAAGGCGTTGTACCTATCAATTGCGTCTAGCTTCAATATTATGTCGCCAAGAGCGATACCGGAACTAATGCAGGTGTCGGAGATTGTAATTAGGATGGGAGGTATTGGCTGATTAGTTTTTGTCCATACAATTGTTGCTCGACGTAACAAAGCGGCTCTTGAAATCAGGCACATAATATAATAATATTGTGCGTGAAGTAAAAGTATTTGTCTCTGGGCTGAAGGTGCCAGGGATCCAGTAATTTCAAGACGAAGGTGAGTTGGAAGAGCTTCACGCCAGCGGTTAAGATCTCTCAGAATTCCGGATGCTGGGGAAAGAGGTTTGTTGTACGCTTCTTCAACAGCCTCTGTTCCACGCTGGCCCGGATTTAATGCTCTGCATGCAGAGCCCATCAGAAGAACGAGTCTTTGGGACCAAGTCATAAACCCCTGCGGACAGTGCCCCCCAACAATTCTCTCGTTTGGAGAACCAACGAGACTAACTGTGTGCTCAATTGCACTAGGTCGATCGTAAGATGATACTTGAAACTGCTCGAAAGCATACAATGTCCACCAAAGCTGCTTTCGAAGTTCTCGGGCAAGAGGGCTTTGTATATTCTGTATGTCGTCTCGGTGAAGACCTATAGCAAATGCAATCCTTACGGCTACTCCTGTGATATTCCAGCACGCGTCTCTGTGTGTGGTATTGTGCAAGTGAAGCGCTATCTGTAAATTTCAAATTAGTCTGACTTTTATAAGGAGGGGTTTGGGTTCCTAAAAAGCTCCTCACTTACAAGCATGATTGCCTGCACACTCATAACATTTGTTGTAAATATAATAGTCGGCAGGAGGCCTTGAACATGACCCCACCATTTCTTCTCTGCTTCATCTGGAATTGATATAGAAGCTACTCGCCGGGAAAGGATAAGGACACACAACAACGCGCATAGCCATGCAGGGTCTGTACCTGTAGACGACGCACAGAAGTTCTCATATGCTTCCCGGAATGATGGCTCATGTAGTACGGGGAAATCTAAGTGAATGATGTCAAAATATGCGTCTATGAGCGAATTGAGAACAGGCCCATCAATCTCTTTCACTGTATCGGAAGGCGAATTGCAGTCATCAGTTCTAATGCTTGTTACTATTGTTCCATCATCTTTAACTCCAAAGCTAGATGACTGTGGCGAGGTATTCGATGTGTCATCTTGCTCGGCAGCATTGCGACCAAACATAGCAAACTCCTCCATGTGGTAATTTCCAATGAGTCGGCGGAGGTTGAGATGGAATTGGAATGAAGATCTTGGCCCTATGTACTGTGCCTGGCCTTGCTGATCTGGCATCAGAGGTAGGGAATATTTGTCCTCTGTTTTGGCTCCCGATTTTTCCGAATCTCCGTATGGCTCTTCTATCGCCGGTAAAGGGATACCGAGAGATTTCCCTAACTGCTGCATTTCCTCATTGCTACTTAAATCGGCCTCGGGAAGTAGACCTTTGACCAGAGATTCCAAAAGAGCAACCCTGCTCCCAATTGCCTGTTCGCTTCCATAAATCCGCTTCTTCCGAACCTGGGTGGTCCTGCAAGGAATCTTGTTTATTTCGCAATAGCGGCATTGTGACTGATCTGATGCTCTATCACATTTTTGTTTCCTACTTTTGCACTTATCACAGCTTGTCTCTGTCCTCTTCCGCTTATCAAAAGGAACACGACGGCTGTTATTGCTTGAGACTTCCATCATGGCACGTGGGCTCTTATGGCGGCCGATGGAGATACAAATTCTAGGCAATGGTAGTAGTTACCGTGGCTACTAGGCGGAATATGAGGATATACCTAGGTGAAGTCTTGGTTGGGTGAGTTGGATGAGTTTGATGATCTCTATTCAAATTACAGAACATTGGTCTGGCCGAATTAAGGTGGCGATAGCGGACTATCTGCGCGGAGACTTATAGCGATGCTATGTATCCATGCCAAGCGATTAATATGGAGTACCCATATCCCCTTTTCTAGCCGAGCACTAGCGAGTCATGCATATCGCGGATTTAAGACATTTTTGACAATACAAAGTGAAGTTTACAAGATTCGCGGGTGATTGAAATTATGACTTTTACTTTAATTACTAGATGATAACAGAAGTTTGCATTCAGGTCTCTTAGTCTTCATCCTACTCATTCGATAGTTTTTATATCTTTGACGAAAGGCTTGGACTTTTAGAACTTGCAGCATCCAAGTTGTACTCCTTGATCATCTTTTCGGCGGCGATCTCACCAACAACATAGGCTATAGTATTGTTAGATATCGTTCTCATGAGTTTTGGAAAATCGAGAAGTGGTTGTCAGAGCTTAAAATATGTCTTATGGCGTTTTCACAGAAGGATAATAACCCATAAGGCTTGAAGGCTTCAAGGTCTGTTCAACCAGCCTCTCTCGAGCAAAGTGAAACTCACCGAATGTTTGCGTATGAGCATTGGGTACAAAAGGACAAATACTAAGATCAACCACCCGAATGTTCTGCAGTCCAAATACTCTAAAATTTGAGTCAACACATGCTGTCGAACTTTCCAAGCCCATACGCGCAGTGCAAGACATATGCCATGAACTCCTTAAATTTTTCTTTACGTGAGCCTAGTTTGAAATTTAGTAATCCTGAGGAAATTTTATCTGAAACCATTTACACTTACCCAAATCGCTTCATCGGAGTCATTCTCTGGTCCAATTATTTCTAAAGTAGTTGCAGCGAAGACAGGGGCTGAGAGCATCTTCATAGTTTTTCGAACTCCTTCGATAATTACGCGCCGATCAAAAGGGTTTGTCAAGAATTTGGGATCGATAATTGGTGGGTCGGCAGGATTTGAAGAGCGAAGTGTCACCGTTCCTCTGCTCTGGGGATTCATAATCAGACAGATGGCTCCCAAATATGCTGTATTTATAGCTGGCGTATATGACAAAAAAGAGGGCGGGGTATGCTAATCAAACATTAGACCACTTGGAGTAGGGGGATTTTGTTGTCACATACCGTGGAGATCTCGAATATGGGAACAGTCGGTTTATGGAGAAACCTTTTCATTCGCGGAGAGAGACCTCTATATTCTTGAGATGACAAGACTGATGGAAGCTTGAACCAGCCCATAGGGCTGGGACTCTGAGTGCCACCGATCGTATTCTCATTCTGCTCCAATGAGATACCAATGGGAGAAAAGCAATGATCTTCAAGGTTCTGTCCAACCATGGGCAAGTCGTGTACCACACCAATGCCATGTTTTTTCAATTCTTCTTTCGGACCGATTCCTGAAAGCATCAGGATCTGAGGAGTGTTAAGAGCTCCACCGGAGACAACTGCCACCATATAAGTTAATACAACTTCCCTCAGCGATCCTGCGGACATAAAAAGAACTTTAGAGGAAGATTCTCAAACAAATAGAACTTGGCTAACGAACCAATTTCTTTTGCTCGGAAAATAAGGCCATTAGTAGTCTTCACCCCGACCGCTACTTTCCCCTCGAAAACAACATGAGCTACAGTGATATTTGAAACAATTTCCAAGTTGGTAGGGGCATTCTTGAGGTATGTCAGGGATGATGTTAGTCTTTCCCCTTTGTAAATGCTAACTTAAAGTTAGCTTTCCTGTGGTTATCAAAAGGAAGCAGGTAAATCAGAAATAACCAACAGACCATACGCTTCCCATCCCCATGCCGATTGGGTCACCTGAGTTCACATCTGCATTAGTGCCTAAGCCGGACCTATTCAGATAATTAGTTGTGACATTAGAGACACACTAAGTAACAAATTCTGCTAACATCGAAGTTGGAAGGGAAGCAACAAGAAGAGAAGAAAACCTCACTGTTCAGCCGCTATAAATATACTTTCCAAATTTGACGCCCATACGTCTCCATAAGAAAGATCTACTGCTCCAGACGTGCTATGTACTTGAAGCCATCAGTAGATGAGTTTGGAATTGATGAGGAAGTTAGAGCTTTTACCGCCAGGCGCCGGATTTACATATCTCTTCAAAGTAGGATCCGGAATTTCAGTGTGGAGATTTTGGACTTTGTCCAGGCATTTCTTCGCATTTTCCCAGTTAAAACTGTCATCGCCGACCAAACTCGCCCATTCATCATAGTCGTCACGGCAGCCAACCTGGGTACTGTAAGCTCGTTTCTCAACGACTAACTTAGAGTGGTTGAAACCTCGATAAGAAATTGGGGTCTTGTTCTTCGAATTTTGTCAATGGTATCGATTAGAAGAAAGAAAGCTTCGAAGAAACCAAAATTTTGAGAGCATATAACTTATAGTAGCTCTTATTCTGAACGCTTCACAAAATTCCTAACGTCGGTCATAAACAAGAGAAAACTATTTTACTTACAGTCCACCCACAGAAATTGATAGCTGTACTTCCCCCAAGGCCCTTGCCTCTGGAATAATCAATCTCCTGTCCATCTAAGCACGTTTGAGGAACTGTTTTGTAGCCCCAATTGAGATGAGAGTTTGGCTTGAAAGCTACATTGAACCTTTCTGTGGCGGAAAGGTCTTTGGTATCATCATTCGGACCGCCTGCCTCGAGAAGAAGGACAGAGGGTTTTGAGGAGGTGTGAGCAAGTCGAGATGCAACAACCGAGCCTGCCGGGCCAGCTATAGAAAGGTAATTAGATACGTCTACAGTTAGAATGAGAGTCAGAAAGTACCTCCGATGACGATAAAATCATACGAAGTAGCCATTGGTTAATAATTCAGGATAATACCCTTCCACGGGCGAGTGGGTTCTATTAAACTCGGGAAGTGAGTGAGTTGAGAAATATCACAAGGTTTGAGAATTGCGTTTCAAATCTGCTTCGATATACGGAACTGGATGAATATCTGACAATGAATATTAAATTGCTATCTTAAGCCCTTTCTTATCAAATAGCCTTACTTGTACTGTAACACTGCTATCATCGGCTGGGCTCTCCGCGCGTGTCTTACAAGCGTTGGCACGGATCAAAACATCCCGTACGATGTACTGTATCAGTAAAGCCACTCATATCGATTCTAGACCAGCGGAGTCCCGTTGCAAAGGTCGCGGCCTTTAGCTCGACTTCGCTCGGCTACTGTATTTGCCATCGGATGCAGACAGACGGCTAGTCGAACAAGAGTGGAGAGACTTACCGATTAAGCATGGCGATTCAGCAAGTCGTATCAATATATCTACCAAGACAAACCGCATTGAAAGGCTTGAATTAAGTCTCATAACACACATATTTAAGTATGTCATCACCAATTGACGCTCAATTGTTCATTAACAACAAGGTCCGTGCTCGTTAAAGTCTCACTGATAATTAGGATTAAAATTAAAGCAACTAACGATTCTTTTCAGTTTGTTCCAGCTTCCAGCAAAGAGACGTTCGAGTTATCCTCGCCATATTCAGGAGCACTGGTCGCTAAAGGTAAGCTCTCGTGTGTAACCAGATACAAGGGCACGTGACACGTGACACGTCAAAGCAAAACAATCCATATTCTGTAATGTAACAAGCCAACTTAAGCTGCCCAATGTCTCGGAATACTAGAAACATTCCAATGCATGTCTAGATACACATTAGTGCTTGATGCTCACTTGCAGGTATTCACCGCATTTTAAAATTAAAAGAATGCCAGCTCTTGCCTAATCCTTCATTTCCAAATATTTCGAATAGCTCGAGACAATTGGTGGCTTACAAGCGATATTTGGCGACACTATACTTTCTAATTTACGCCTGCTAGAAACTCACAATGCTAACATATCACTATAGTTGCAGAAGCATCTGTAGATGATGTAAACTCCGCTGTTTCGGCAGCTGAAACAGCTTTCCCAGCATGGAGCGCATTATCTCCCATAGAAAGAGGCAAACCCCTCAAAAGACTTGCAGAAAAAATCACCGCTGGAACATCAGAATTGGCTGAGCTCGATGCACTATCAATGGGCAGACCCGTTGGAGGTTACTTTGATGCAACCTATGCTGCCGTCCATTTCAACTATTTTGGTGAAGCGGGATATGCTCAAGGACATACCAGTTTGAATACCCCGGGCTTTCTAAATATGTCTCTGCGGCAGCCATTCGGTGTTGTAGGCATTATTATACCGTGGAATGCTCCTCTTGTGTTTTTCTCGAAGAAGATTGCTCCGGCAGTGGCGGCTGGGAATACAGTTGTTCTAAAGTCGTCCGAGAAAGCTCCTCTGACGTCGTGGAAAGTTGCTCAATGGATCGAAGAATGTGGCTTTCCACCAGGAGTTATTAATGTCCTATCCGGCCATGGTCAGATATCTGGGAACGCGATGTCTATGCATATGAGGATCAGAGTTATTTCTTTCACTGGAAGCACAAACACAGGCCGCGCAATTCAGATCGCCTCTGCGAAGTCAAATTTGAAAAAAGTCGTATTTGAATTGGGAGGTAAAGGCCCAGCTATTGTTTTTGAAGACGCGGATATCGATGCAGCAGTAGCGGCGACAGAGTTCTCGATAATGTACAATTCGGGCCAGACCTGCATGGCAAACAGCCGAATCTATGTGCAAGAGGGCATCAAGAATAAGTTTACAGAAGCTTTCAAGAAGGCATCAAGTGTCCGCAAACTTGGAGGTATGGCCCCTTCAACCCTGATTTATGCAATCAAATTCTTATTAAATGCCGCTTTCAGATCCAAAAGATCCAAAGGTAAATCATGGCCCTCAAGCAGATCGTGTTCAATACGACACTGTGTTGAAATATATCGAACTCGGTAAGAAGAGTGGTAATCTACTTATGGGAGGCGAACAGAATGGGATTAAAGATCCCAACGGGCTAGTCCCTCCCGTCATCTTCACCGACCAGCCAGAAGACGCTCAGATTATGAAGGAGGAAGTTTTTGGTCCCGTTGTCGTAATCAATACCTTCGTCGAGGAGCAAGATGTTATCGACAAGGCAAACGATACAGAATATGGCCTTTACGCGGCGCTCTTCACTAAAGATTTAGACCGTGCGCTTAGAGTAAGCAAGAAGTTGGAGAGTGGAATGGTGGGTGTCAATTGTGCTAGTCCTACGGGTTGCTGGGATCTTCCATTTGGTGGATATAAGGGAAGTGGCACTGGAAGAGAGAGTTTGCTGGAGTCGATGGACCATTTCTTGGAAACCAAATCTATATTCTTCAAAGTAGCAGGTATTGGAGGTTAAACACAGAGATACTCTTAGCAAGCAATAATTCGTAAAAATATATTAATAACATATATATTGTCTGTCTAATTTACTATTCCATTGTGACTTGTTATATTTGATAGGTGGCCGTCATAGGGCCAACGCAGTCTCCCATTAAGAAGAGGTAAGTTACATATACCATATTTCCATGAGTATCTTTATACGATCGTGAGCGGGGTAAAAGTCACAACTTAATAAAACATGCCTACCTAGGTAGCCAGACCAAGGATTCCTCACATAACCTCTGTTTTTGTGAAGTCTGCAACTATCCACCAGCAATGAATGAACTACGGTATCCTTCAGAACATACAACACGAATTCGAAACCGAGAAAAGTAGAGGGATATTTTGATGTCTGGGTGTCCGTGTTGAAATCTACGCTTTTTCATGTCTAACATTGTTTGTTCAAACCAGAGCTCCACGCCCTCCGACTCTCATCAAAGCAATCTTTTGCTCGGGCTTGATGTTGGACGCAGGTAATTTCTCCTTGCCCTTTCCTTCTGGAAGAGGTAGGAATCCAATGCTGGCTAAGTAAGAAAGATACTTGCCCATAATTGTCTCATCGACAAATCCCCCAGCTGAGAGGTCTTCTCCTGTCAATTTCTCATCTGAAACAAGAGCAGCTCTGGTATTGACGTCGTCCATCTCAGGTGCTATTGTATCTGCTGGAAGATCTGTGGTGGCGAAGTGGTAAAGTGGCATTCTATTTAGTAAGTAATATCCAATAGAGAGAGCAAAAATACTCACAAAGCATGTTGCTCCTTGCCTTCTTCGGTGGCATACTCTTCTAATTTCTTTGACCAGACTGAATAATCAACCTCTGGCACATCGTATCCGTATACTTCTAGAGTAGCCAGATACTGACTGAATGTTATTCGCGGATGGCTGGTGACCTGTGCTACACCCAACGGTGTCTTTGCTGGACTGAAAGCAGCTGCTACTACAACTCGAGCAACGTGGTTAACTGGAACCATGTTCACGGTATTTGAGATTCTAGGTCGACAGCCGAGCTGGATGCATCCCTTTGTCATACGAATGAGGAAGTCGTCAGTATTGGTGATGCCAGATTCTTTTTCTCCAGTGACGTATCCTGGACGGACGATAGTTCCGCGTAAGCCACGAGAGCCTGCTGCTCGAACGAGGTACTCTGCTACCCATTTCGACTGTCCATATCCAGTACCAAGACCAGTTGCGCTTCCGGAAAGATCATCATCTTCAGTCACTCCCTTTCCCCCCCTGGCAGATAACTCAACGAAGTACGGCGTATCCAGCACAGAGGTTGACGAAACAAATGAGAGGGATTTTGGTGTACCTATTGCACAAAGTGCTAAGATATCGAGCGTTCCTTGGACATTTGCGGGCTTCATATTAGTATAAGGATACACCCAGTGTACCATAGCTCCGTTGTGAATGACCACATTGACTTCGGTGGCCAGACTATTCCACACCGATTCTGATAGACCCAGGCGGGTATCTCCAAGATTACCAGTAACACAGGTGATACGAGAGGTCCATGAAGGATCCCATACGCCATATGCTTGACAAGTTTGTGTCACCCGCTCCATAGCCGTTGTAGCATCCAAAGCACGAACATGTGCAATTACTTTTATAGTTTGCAAGCTACGAGTAAGCAGATCTCGAAGGATATAAGCGCCCAGAAACCCAGTCGCACCAGTGAGGAATACCGTGAGTGGCGTGGATGGAATTATCTTCTCGTCTGCAGATGGAAAGCTGGCAGGGAGAGTATGCAGCAATGCCTTGGCATCTGCTGCATAGTCCTCAACACTTTCAGCCTCCTCACTTACTTCACCACTCTCCGCAGAGGACAACCTGCGCTCTATTTGACTCGCAAATGCTTTTAAGGTTGGATTTTGGAAAATGACACTCATGTTGATGCTCAAGCCTGTCCATTTCCGGTTAACTTTAAAGAGCATCTGCTGAGCGAGAATGCTGTGTCCTCCAATATCAAAAAACGAATCGTCTGGACTGATCGTTCTCTCGTCGATAGTTGGGATCAACGAGCCCCAAATGCTCGCAACCTGCTTTTCGCCGTCTGAAAGTTCTGTCAATTTTCCAACAGGTCGCGCAGCAGAAAGCTGGGCCGCATCTGGATATGGAAGAGCAGGTTTATCTTTCTTTCCGTTTGGATTTAAAGGAAATTTGTCCAATGGAATTATGACTTCTGGAATAGCATAGGATGGGAGCTTGGTTCTCAAATACTTCTTAATGTCATCTCCCAATGCCCAAAAGCGTCTGAGTCGCCCCTGAATACCTTCACCAGATGTATCATCTTTTAGTCCATTTATTTCTAACCACTCGGGCCATCTTCGCATGTCTGGCACAATGTAGCTGACCAGCGTTTGTTCCTCATCCTTGTTTCTTCGCACAAGAGTAACATTATCCATGACCATATCATGGTCAGAAAGATACTTATCAATCTCACCAAGCTCGATTCTGAAGCCGCGAATTTTCACTTGATCATCAGCTCGACCTACGCATTCCACATTGCCATCTGGCATATATCGACCCAAATCACCCGATCGGTACATGCGATCTCTTGGACCTTTGTAAAATTCTCTCCAAGGCTCTTCAGTCAATGACTTTGCTACCTTCTTATCTTCTTCGACCCACTTGGAATTATCCACAAACCAGCTATCGATGAACTTTTGTTTTGTGAGTTCATCGCTTCCGAGATATCCCTCCGCTAGACCTGCAGCTCTGACATAGATTTCGCCAATCTCACCGATGTCACAGATGCGATTCTTGTTTTGCCTGTCGACAACCAATATTTGAACATCTTTCATCCCTTTTCCAGCTGGAATGACATTTCCTATCTTTGTTTCAAGATAGACGGAATCTGCACTTTTGCTCGGGATCTCAAAGTAACTAACTGCTCTCTGGGTCTCCGTTGTACCATACATGTTAACGATGAAGACATTTTCTGCTAGCGCTTGCAAAGCCCTACAATCTCTTTTAATAAGAATGTCACCAACAAAGAAAGCATGGTGAAGTGCTGGGAACGTTGCACTAGCCCCGCCAACTAAGATTTGCCCCATAGCAGGTGTTAAATGAGTGACTGTTGCTCCATGATCTCTCATCCACTCGGCAAGTCTTTCATGTTGGATGTCATCCTTCGAAGGAACCAGTAACTGTGCTCCCAAGAAGAGTGGCGTGAAAATATCTCGTTGGATAGGATCACTATACAGATATAGTCAGTTCTTGAATGACCTACTGCTCTCGAAAAGTGTGAGTTCTTCGACTGGCGAGTTGGCACCTGTCGATTACTTTTGGCATGGGGTATAACTTACTGGGCAATACCGCTCAACATGGTGAATTTGTCATTTTGTGAAAGTTTGAAAGTCTCAGCCATCCAATCGAAATAGTAGGCAAGCGAATAATGGCGTCCTCTGACTCCTTTAGGCCTTCCTTCAGAACCAGATGTAAAAGACAACGTAGGGGTTGAATCAGGACCAACAACTACGCCAGGGCTGGTGGCTTTCGAAAATAGCACATTTTCAAGAATATCCTTTCCGTTGATGCTTCCACCAACAAGTGTACCGTCATCTTTAAGCTCTAATGCTGATACTTCTGTCCGCAATTGTAAATTCTCCTTGATGAAAGTGCGAACTTTTTCTGTCAATTCTCCAGATTCTCGGGTAGCTTTTTCTATAACGACTAAAGCTCGTGGTCTTGCCACGTCTAAGTAGATGTTTTGGCGATCTGGGGGGTACGAAGGGTCAATAACTGAGAAAGTTGCTCCAGCTTTCAAGATGCCCATCACAGTCACAACTAAGTCGACGCCTCTATGGCTGTAAGACATCACAACCTCTCCCCGTTGGACTCCTGAATTCACCAAGTGGTGAGCCAGGATATTTGAGGCTTCATTGATTTGGCGGTAAGTGAATTCTCTCCGAGGAGATGTTGACGAAGCAGTTTCCACCACACAAAGTCTATCAGGATGGTTTTCAGCATTTTTGGTAAATATATCTTGGATGGCTCCACGAAACGCAGACCAATGAAGGTCTGCTGTTGGATCAGGTCTTGCGGCCATTTTAATGGAATTGTGCGATGAGAATGGTAGTGATATATAAAAATTGTCTTTATATGACTCGAAAAAGCTGGAGCAGCGCCATCGGAGCAGCACGTGATCATAATAGGAAAGGTCAGTCACATGATTGATATCCACCCCCGCTATCATACTGCTAGGGTAAAGTAAGGTTCTGATTCTATGCGGCAGCTAAGCCCGAACGAAACCCCCTGCCCTGTCTGTCTCATGTCGTGTTTGCTAGGCCCCTAGCTACATCAGTTAAATATATGGAACTGTTGGAATAGGAGTTGGAAACCACACCTCCTGAACCTCATGCAATCCATTCACTTTGAAAAATTGTTGTTCAGTTGGAGGCCCTACTCAACCAACATATCAATGCCGTAATAGCATTGCATATTGACTGGATTTCACTGCCGCGCTGCCTCTCAGTGCAGATTCGAACACGCGTTTTCCAGCCTCATCAGCTACATTGCTATGACGATTTCGACCCTCTTGTTATAACACTCGCACTTCCTTTTCAATGCCACCATTAGGCATTTGTATCTGCTACTGATCTACCTCTTAGCACTCTGCCACGAGAAGACCCGTCACAATGCCTGTCCAGCATACTCTCTTTGGGCGTCCGATTAAGCCTATGCATCCGCGAAAACTGGCAATCTTGCTAGGATCGGTTGCTATTTTTGCGGTACTTACATTGGTCTTTACGCTGCCTCAATCAATCCCGACCGGGCCATCATTGAACAGCTTTGCACATCATAGGATTGCCATTCCGAAGCTTCCATCGACACTGTCACCCAGCATCCTCAATCCATTCCGTCAAGTTGCGCATGCACCACCAGTACAAAAGAATAGCACGAGTGGGGAAGCGTCCTGGTACAGTAACTGGAGCTGGCTGACACCTTTTTCTTCAAGTTTCACATTGGACGAGAATAGATCCATTTTACCTCCATTAAGGGAGCGACCCCCAATTTATACATACTACGACTATACGATGAAGAAGGATGAGGAGATGCGCAATGCGGAGAATGCACTGCTGCTTACCTGGAGAAGAGCATGGTGGGCACAGGGATTCAAACCAGTCATTTTGAGCCCATCGGAAGCAATGAGAAGCCCATTCTACACTGAACTACAAATGAAGAACGTCGAGGATCCATTAAAGAATGCAATATCTCGATGGCTAGCTTGGGAGAGTATGGGAACTGGCATACTTTGCGAGACCTTGTTGTTTCCAATGGGAGATCACAGTGATCCATTGCTATCATATCTCCGCCGGGGAGAATATCCAGTGTTGACTCGTTTCGATAATCTTGGGAGAGGTCTCTTCGCCGGATCAAAAATCGACATCACAGCTGCTATTAAGCAAGCTTTAGCAAACCCTGGCCTAAAAAATGCAAAAGATTTTATCAGCGCTGTTGAGCCCGAAACCTTTGAAATAGACCCTAAACATGACTCTCTTGCATATTATTCTAGAGCTACGGTAAAAGAAAAGTATTCAAAAATCGCTGATGAAGTAAACGAAGGCGGAGCAAAAGGGCTTGCAACCCTGAACAAACTTATTGCCGCACATTTGGTATGTTTCTATCGCCCATATATTCCTACTTTATCCTCAGCCATATGGTCTTACTAACAACTTCATATACAGCATGTTACATGGCAAAACTTATTCTCCGAGGGTGTTGCTGTTCTCAAGCCAGAGCCCAAATATATGACAACACTCATTGAACCGGCTTTCAAACTAGGCGAGTTCCTGACCCGTTGTCCGGAGTCACCGATGCCCTCTTCTTGCCCTCCAAATAGACCAAGATGTAAACCTTGCGTATCCTCTACACCTCTGAGACTATCTACGCCATACACCTATCGAAATAAAACAGGTTTGTACACTATCGGTACAGTTCCTCACCCTTTTACCATGGCTCTTTTCAGCGAGTTCCGAAGAAGCGATATTGATATTCCCTGGATTCGAAGGGAATCACAACGTGATCGGTGGCTTTCCGCTATAACCAAAGAACTCCTCGGTACCGGTATCTCTGGCGCTCCTCGAATAACGAAGTTTAAAGAAATAGCTGCGAGTCCATTTGGAGTTTCACATTCACTGTGGGTCACTGCTGAAAAGGATATGCCAGATGATTTGGATTGGCATTTCGGCTTCACAATCCCACGGAATGCTACTGACGGAAGATCTGTGACGCCAGTCCCAGGTCCAGAGAGGAGACCTGTACCCGAAAATGATCCTATGGATGGTCCAGTCCCAAACGTCGAGGACTTGGGGAAGGAACGGGCTCTATTGGTCGTAGCTAAAGAATTTGGTAAGGCACGCACAGAGAGTGAAGAAAAGCTTAAAGGAGCTATAGAAGCGTGGAATTTAGCAGACATGGAAGCTTGGAGGTTCGCAAGGGCATTCCTGGCGCGAAGTCAAATGGAGCGCCTAAAATGGGAAGAAGAGGAGAAAACCTTTATCGGTGGGTAAGTTGCATGTGGGGAGAAAACCCAAAATTGCGTGAGCAGGAGTGTAATAGTATATAATATATATTTAGAAAAAGACATAACTAGGATATGATGGATGCACATAAACTGGCAAAATCCACCAGAACACTACTCACATAGTAGGACGCAAGTATAAGTGGCGAAACCAAAGAAAACAAGCCACTCTACGTAGACATGATGTAGTTAGTCTATTATCTGGTAACCGAGTTATACAATGTTAGTTGTTATATGTATATCAGTCAAACGCTAGACAATCCTGAACATAAGCACTCTGAGAAATAAACTTCTCTGATACCTTGAGAATCATGTTTGAACAAGGCGAGGGGCAGAAAACTTCTATTGATGTTTGCTTGGATAGGCATTCTAAAAATACTTTCCATTCGTTTTATGTTCTATAACCTATTTACTGTGCCGCTTCTTGCAAAAGCTTCTAATTTAGATAACGTATTTATAATCTACTTGGTCATCCAACTCTTGTCCAGGCTCCAGTGCAGCTCTCTTCTGATCAATCTTTCGGTTATGTAGAATAGCACTGCCCAGGAAGAGGAGTTGAAGAGGTAGTGCAATTGCTGTAATTCCAAGGCCAGTTCCGAACCCAACTGGGTATTTTGGTGCTTGGGTAGACTTAGAGATAAAGTATTAGCAGCGCTCGAATTAACGGAGTGCATACTACTCACGATGAACACATTGGATGCAACAAAATTTGCACAATTGCCAATACCGAGTTGGATAGCAGTGCCAAAACTTTGGAAAGCTCTACCTCTGAGGTTTGCAGTCAAGGTACCGATATACAATGGCATCTGAATGAAGGTACCAATCTGAAGTATGTCAGTAAAAAACTCATCAATATCAGGGGAGAGCATACCGCAATGATAAATTGTGCAAAATATCGAACGCCAACAGGAGCTACTTGACACAAGTGCAAAGTCCAGCCGATGGTAGATATTGAGATCCCAGTGAGGATAAAAGGCCATCGTAAATTGAGTTTGCCCGCAGTGAGAGTGCAGACCAATGCTCCAGTAATACCACAGACCCATACCGGAATGGTCATTACTTGAGCTCGTCTTGCAGTCCATCCAAGTTGGCTGACGATAGTTGGGTTAAATGCACTCAGACTTGCGGCGCTCATATCTGCGCAGAAGAACAATGCAGTCCTAGGAGAGATGTCAGCAATTAGGGTTAGAAGCTGGGGATATAAACGTACATCAACCAGATCTTATAATTAAAGATGACCTTGATCCAAGGCACATTCTCAGCAGTATGATTTTCGACACCCTTGTCAGCCTCAAGTCTAGCAAGCAACGCAGCTTTATCCTCAGGCTTCAGTCGCCTATCATTGATGGGGAAGCTAGGGCAGAAATAGAACACGAAGAAGCTGAAAAATATGGTGATGAGTCCTTCAATGATGAAGATCCTATAGATGTTAGCTTCCACCATTTAGTAGAAGATATTGTGGGCAATTGTACCATCTCCAACCAGCTAGGCCAGCATAACCGTCAATCCCCGCAATGGCATATGCCAACAATCCACTGAAACAAGCTCCAGATTCTCCAAAGGCGAAAAACAATGCGAATCGTAGGGAAAGTTCTTTCTTTCGGTAGTATGATGCGATCAAAAATCCAGCCCCCGCAGGTAGGCCCGCCTCTACAATGCCCATTAGGAATCGAAGACCCAAAAGTCCGCCATAGCTGTGAGTAAGACCTTGGCACATAGCAAGAATACCTAGAATAAATGCTTGTGTGCCTAAGAAAATACGTGGGCTAACTTTAGGCATGGACATGATCATGTTAAGAGGCACTTCAGCGAGCACAAATGGGATATAGAAAATCCATAAAGCTGTGTTGTAGCCGGTCTTTGGCATATGCAGACCTTTCTCTAGTCCCTGGATCCTGGCATTTGCTATGCATAAATTAGTATGGTAATTCACAAATGCTGTGAGATGAGACTAACCAATGTTGGTTCTATCAAGGAAACATATCAAGTACAACAATCCCAAGATTGGAAGAACTTTCAAGTCAATTTTAGTAGTCAAAGCTCGGTCTGCTTTAGGATCTAATGTGAGACCTTCCAATTGTCCCATGTCTGTAGAGTGTTTCGGTGAAGAACCATTGTTGCTGTCGAGCTTCTTCTCATTGATAGAATTATCGATAAAAGTTGACTTTTGGAGGTCCGACATGAGAATGGTTGTATTTGATATGAATGAATTCGGGCTTGGATATTTCAAGGTCTAGGGGATCGACACAGGTTCATATATACTCATCTGATTAAGCTTAGAATTCTGGTATTAAGCTACCTAGATAAAGGAAAATAATATAACTCTTATCTCTCCGAATTTTGGTAGGTATTAAGTGGGCCGGTAAAATATCGCAGGTGGTGTAGGAGGCCACGACACAAAATTAGGAATTGTTTCTTTGGTGGTTCAAACGTAACCCTATTTTAGGTGGTAACTACCTAATTTAATCTTGTAGCTTATACTACGAAACTTGTCATAACTTCTGGTACGTTACCGTAAATACTACACAATTTAGCAAGCGAGGAAATCAGGAGAGTTTCTCGCTTAGGCAACTAGGTCGTAGGTAGGTACCTATGGAAGCATACATCCTATCCCGGCCGAAAATCCTCTCTACCGACAAGTAACGCTATCTTAGATAAACCTGAACCAATTAATAGGAAGTGTGAGCCGATCGGATGAGTACGCCCGATGGTTACACTATTGATGCTATTGATTATCATTGAATATGTTGAGAAGCTTCATCAACTACCAGCTATTTCACACAAGGTTTTGTTTATACAATTGTATCACCAGCCTACAAGAGCGACAGAACTTTTGCACTTTTGCACTTTACACCCCAAATCGTATACCTAATTTCAGAATGGTTGGACTTTTAGCAAATAGGGGCCAATTTGGGCTCATTCTTCCATCCACGAACACTAGTGTAGAGGCTGAATTTAACCGTATGCTTGTGCCTGGTAAGTACCCAATATACAAAGCTTGAAGAAATATCGCAGTGCTAAGACTTAGCCCAAAGGTGTATCATGGCATTCGGGACGTATTTTCTCTGCACACCCTGAGTAAGTGCTTTTTGATCTGTCTCGTGATCAGATAAACCATCCGCAAGAACGAGATACTAACATGAAACTGTGAATAGTCTTAGCTCGAGCGAGAAAATGGAAGCATTCTTAGAAGATTTACGGAAGGAGATTAAAACTGCAGTCCAAAGTGTTCTCCACGCAAAGGTCGACTACCTAACTATGGGAATGAGCGCGGAGACGTTTTGGGGAGGGTCAGCGGGTGCAGAAGAGTTTGTTAAGTTCATGGGAGAGCTTTCTGGTGGACTTGGAATAAGTAAGTCTTGTTGGTCAATATTGCAGTTTGCTTCATCTACGAATGACGACATGCTGATTCAGATCTCTCTCAGCTACTGGTGCTGCAGCCTGTGGAGCGGTCATAAAAACCTATGGAGCAAAACGGATTGGTATCATCACGCCCTACCAACCTGTGGGAGACAAACAAGTAGTTGATTTCTTTACTGAAATCGGCTGTGACGTGGCTGCGATTCATGGTATGAAATGTGCTTCAGCAACTTCAATCTCTGAGGTAACCCCAGAAGAGATCAGAGCCGCTTTTCTTAAGGTTGACGGCCCTGATGTTGATTTGTTGATCCAAGCTGGCACAAACTTACTTGCTGGTGCTGTGGCTGCTGAGCTTGAAGTCGAGCTTGGCAAACCAGTTATTGCTATTAATACTGCAACAGTATGGCATACATACAGAACAAATGGTATCAAAGATCAGATTAAAGGCTGGGGCTCACTTTTAGAAAAGCACTAGAGGGAGAAATAAATTCGAATAAAACAATAAACCAGTATAGATACCATTCCTCATCTTAAACTATATATGAAAAGAAACTGGCACCGTAGCTCTATGTCATTAAAATTGTGTATACAGTGTGTAGTCTTTCTCAGTAAGGACTTAGTTTTCCAAGTTAAGGGTTTGCGTACTGTTAAATACCTTTCTGAGGCTTGCGATATGAGTTAATAAATGCCCACCGGTTTCAACTTTAAGTTTCGATTTGATGAAAGAATACTGAAATTATATTCAAAATTACTTCTATTTTGCAGTCTTCAATAAAATATATTCAAAATGAAGTTCAAGTAACCCAAACAATTTGACACAGTGGCTAGGCTACATATTGAGGATTTGGAAGTTTACATTTCGGTATTGCAGCTGTTGTGCTATTAGGCAAGGTGTAGTTTAACAACTCTAGATTTGGATCCTTTTTATGATCTGTTAGAATCCCTAGATCCAACGCTCATGATTTCCACTCACAATTACATTATGCTGTATTATATCTCAAAACTTGCACCCGGGGTAAAGCAGACTGCCATAAGTCCACCTACTGGCGCATTCTCTTTCAGAAAGACCTTATACTCCTGATGCCCTTCGCATTTCGTTTCGTAGAACTGCATATCCTCCTTGTTTTTGAACACCGACTTCGTAACGAAAGTAAAGCCTTGGCCTTTTACATGCCCGCCATTGGTAGGTCCGGCTTCCATTGAGAGAATATAAGGAACACCATTCTGTGAAGTACCTTGTGAGCATGAATTAGGTAGAACGCTACACTAATAAAGAATTATGATACCTTTTGTTGATTTTTAGCAAATATTTTGAATCCTTCCAAAGCAATGTCTAAGTGTTCTTCAGCGATTTTGATCATCGTAACCCTGGTGATTTGAGAGGCCATGATTGCAAATGGAAAACTGGGATTTTGATTAATTCAAAAATAAGAAGACGAGTCAATTAATCGTGATAGAAGCTTTTCTTTCTGAGAATCTCTCTCCTTTTTACCCAAGCTTCTGAATAATATCAATGTTCGATCAGACGCCCCTGGTTCCTCTTGGCATCCACTCTTGGAATACCTCCACGCCCGCATACTTACATCCGTTCGCCGGAGAGAGAGAACCGAAACCAACATAGCAGTTCCTGACAAGCTCATTTGTTCACAGCATGATAAACACTGAAATCAGATCACGTTTTTTTTCTTGGAGTATATTTATCATTTAGATCTCTGGCTTTCAGTCGTTAAGTTTTTTCAATTTTTCATGTTTGAACATTTTGCATCATGGCGTCAAGCACATCACCTCCCTCTATTGCTATCATAGGCTCAGGTATCGGTGGACTTGGGCTCGCAATTGGTCTACTTAAACAAAATGTTGCCGTTACAATCTGTATGTTACATTCAAGCCAACATGCGTCCCAATTTTAGTGTCACTTCACCGAGACAAACTCAAGCTTTTCTGAAATACTTACTGATGAGATACTTTAAATAGATGAGGGAGCACCAAGATTCGATGCAATTGGTGCTGGGATTGGTCTTGGACCTAATGCTTTAAAAGCCATGGCAATGATGGACGAAACCTTTGCGAAGAAGTACGAGGAGATCATGGTTGGAAACATGGATCCTGTAAGAAAGAATGAGCAGTTTGAAGCTTTGGGGGCTGAGGAAGGTCTCGGCACGGCAAGCGGGTGGAATGGGGGACATATAGGTGATCCTAAGTTCACTAGGAGTAGCGCTCATAGGAAAGCGTTACTTGACGTGATGAAGAGCCTGATTCCAGAAGAAACTGTCAAGTTCAGCAAGAGAGTGAAAAGTATTGAACAGCCAAGGGACGGTAAAGGTGTCTATTTGGAATTTCATGATGGCGAGATTATCAAAGTGGATGCTGTAATTGGATGTGATGGCATCAAGGGAATGAGTCGGCGGGCTGTTCTCGGGTTACGATATCCTGAAGAGGTTGCTTCAAAATATGCTCATATGTTCGTTTACAGAGGTATTGCTCCAATGGAGGACGCTAAAGCAATTATTGGTGAATATGCTGAAAATGCAAAATGGTTCATGGCACCAAATCGTGGTTGGGCCATGTACCCAATTTCAAATGGTCGTGAAGTCAACATTGTTGCCTTCATACAAGACAAAAAGGAATGGGAAGGAGAACAATCAGCTAAAGAGTGCCCGAGAGAAGAGATGCTCTCTGAATTCACAGAGTTCGACCAAAGACTTCGAAAACTAGCAGAGCTTGTAAGTTTAAACTCAGTCAACATTTTAACGTCGATTCATATAATGTTTACTCTGCTAACAGCCTAAAAGTACTTACGCCCTACTAAGTGGCCACTTTTCCACCACCCAGACACGCCCACCTACTATAATGACCGCATTTGCCTTTTGGGAGATTCAGCACACGCTTCCACGCCCAGTCAAGCAGCAGGTGCTGGACAAGGTCTCGAAGACGCACTTCTTCTTTCAAGGATTCTCGGATTAGTCAATGCCTCTGACCAACTTGGGAGCGCTTTTCAAGTTTACGATGCCATCAGGCGTCCACGTGCTCAAGGTGTGGTAATAGAGAGTTATAACGTTGCCGTTGAATACTTCTTAGAGCACCCGGAATTTGGCTCCGATTTACAGAAGATCACAGATGCAGCAAACCAGAGACTTCCTCAAATATGGTGGCATGATTTAGAAGCTGATGTGAGAATGGCTACAGACTGTTTCAAGCTTCTGACGAGCGTTCCGAGCGTGGAAAAGATAGACAGTGCCTCCAAACCTCTCACAAACGGAACATATATCAATAGTGTTGCTACAAGAGATGACAAAGTGGAGGTACCTACAAGCAACGGGTTGTTGAATGGGGATTTAACGAATGGTAATTCTACAAAAGGTATACACAATTCTTTCCACATTCCAACCACATGGATCAAGCATTGCGAGCCACAGCTAGTTTTCAGTAAACTTTGTTGAATAGGAGCATTCTAAGCTTGTAATTTTTGTACATAAAATCTTCTCAATGTTACCAATCTCCAAAGCCAGAAGATATATTGTCTAACAAGTACGTTCGATAGATGTGAAGCCACAAGCACCTCCAGCTCTTTCTTTCCCCGAATCATTATCCATCGCAAAAGTGCAAGCTCTCGACACAACACTGAAACTTTATGCAAAATCCTTAAACTTCCTGAAACCCGTCAATCCAGGACATGAAAGTTTCAACTGCCCAACTATGGCTTTCCTCATCACCAACCAGAGTTCTGGGAAACATGTCCTCTTTGACGCCGGGGCGCGCAAGGACTACTGGAATTATTCTCCTCTCACCGCTGGTCGGTTCGAAAATGGTGTAAACGTGAAAGGGTTCAAGGTTGACAAGGGTGTGAATGAGGTACTGATAGAAGCAAATATTGATATAGGTGCTTTGGAAAGTGTGATTTGGAGGTGAGACCTCTTGAAACTCTTTCCAATCTTATATGCTTGAATATTACTAATACGTAACAAAAAGTCACTGGCATTTTGATCATATCGGGGACATGTCCAAAGTAAGTTACCATCGAGTCTTAGTAAATATCACCGTATCTTGAATCTATCAATTAACAACAATCTTTGATAGTTCCCAGCTCCAGTCAAAATTGTTGTGGGACCAGGTTTCAAGAAGAACTTGCTTCCTGGTTACCCCTCAAATCCAGATGCAGCTCTTTTGGAATCTGATTACAGGTAGCTTAAAAAACTCAAATTAAATTAGACTTTACTAATATGATTCAGCGGCCACGAAATGCAAGAAATCGATTTTGAGTCTGATTTTAAGATTGGAAAATTCAATGCCTTTGATTATTTCGGGGACGGCTCTTTCTACCTCTTGGATGTGCCTGGCCACGCTATAGGCCATATGTGTGGACTAGTACGAACTACTTCAACGTCTTTCATACTACTTGGAGCTGATAGCTGCCATTTCGCCGGTACTTTGGTAAGTTCATATCTGTTCCGGACCTACCAAATCATTAGACAATATTTTGTGATTACTCTGCTCAGCTGTTCGAGAAGAGTCCAGATAGCACCATATTCTGCCTATCACGAACTACCTTTAAACACACTAACCTCTTGGTCAGCGTCCATCACAATATATACCACTTCCAGCTTCTCTAGACTCTTGTTCAGGACTTGATGACCACTTCACTGTCCCTTGTCCTTGCGAGCTCTTTGGAGACTGCAATCCTGGTACTACACCAGAGGATAAAAGGACATCGTCTTATTATACAGCTAGCACAGCCTCTGGATCAGGTTACTTGGATCCCCAAAAAGCCAACGAAAGCGTAAGGTATTTGAAAGAGTTTGACGCCAATGAAGCTGTGTTTATCTGTATAGCCCATGACCCTGCCCTTTTTGAAGTTCTTCCATTACTTAATACATCACCAACAAATGACCTCAATGACTGGCAGGCGAAACAATACAAAGAAAGGACTAAATGGAGATTCCTCAATGAGCTTCCTCGAAACGGTAAACCAGGTAGGAAGCCCTTAGTGGAAGGGTGGTGGAGGGATGGAAAGAAGGTTGACGCCGCTACTGCCTTCATCAGGGATTAGTTTTATTAGATCAGGAAAGAAATAAATCGCATACCATACCAGAGTCAAACATAAAGAAAAAAAATTCATATCATAAACATAGACTATATATTCATACTTATTGTATAATGCGAGTGATACACCCACAGCATTATTTAATTTTATCGGTATACTCGATTGATGAATAACGTTGCAGGAGCTCTTTTCACTTCTTGTATATACTATATTTCTACTTATTTCCAACAAATTTCCAACAAATTTCCAACAAATTTCTACCTTTCATTAGAGTTGCGAGCTTGGAGAAAAGTAACAGCTCTCGCTTAACCCCTGAATACTCTCCTCACGTTAGACAAAAAAGCCGCAGGAAAACAAAACTATATTTTGTAACTTTTCTGATACTACTCAACATCATTGATGTGAATTTCCTCAAAACCATACATCGTCATAATTCATCACCACAACAATTATTTTCTATAGTTTTTTTATTGCCAGAAATCTTTTTTTAGATATGAAAAACAATATAAGAAAGGATGATTGCGTAAGAAGACTGCCGCTTTTTTGTCTACCGCGAGCCCTCTACCGTAGTGGTTTTTATGAGCTCCAACGACCGCCCAATCAGGTTAACACATATTTCAAAAGTGTGAAGTTGTGGCATAAAATGGCATTTTTATGTAGCAGATCTAGCAAAGTGTATTCCGAAGGAGCGGCGGAGGCTCTTATTAAGGCTGATCCGAGAAAAGGCTGAGTACACAATGTTTTCTTCACTGAACTGCATTATTTTCAAATCATATTAGACGTCTTCCTTTTCCACCTCTGTTTCTTTTTTCCTTCTTTTTGGTAAAAGCCTTATCATACAGTTACAGGGACAGGATATAAATATTGTCATAGGAAGGAGGGGCCATATCATGTGATGAAGATATGATGCGGCCGCCCCGCCCGCGTCCCGTCAAAAACCTTTTTCTTTTCAGACCGAACCAAATAATCTACCTCAACTTAGCAAACATGGATTCTATTGAACTGCAGAGCAAGAAGCGCAAGAGAAAGCACGGCTCTTCTAAAGTTGAGAAAGAAGATGTCTTAGCCCCTGAAATAATTTCGAAAAAGCCTAAGAAGGCGAAGAAATCTGAGCAGGAACAAACGATAGAATCCGAGATTGACGAGGAAGATGCTGTTGAAGATGAGACAGTAGAAGAAGATGAAGAGGATGAAGATTTGGCAGAGGAAACAATCGATGGAGTTGGGACTTTGTCACTCCCAGCTGCTGGGGAGGAAGCGCAAAAGTTCTCCGAGCTGAACCTTTCCGATAAGACGATGCGAGCTATTGTCGACGACATGAAATTCGAGACGATGACGGAGATTCAACGAAGAGGCATACCACCATTGCTCGCAGGTAGAGATGTTTTGGGAGCTGCAAAGACTGGGTCTGGAAAGACATTGGCCTTTTTGATTCCTGCGGTAGAACTGCTCTCCTCCCTCAGATTCAAACCACGAAACGGCACTGGAGTTATAATTGTTTCTCCTACCCGAGAATTGGCGCTCCAAATATTCGGTGTTGCGCGGGAGCTTATGGAATATCATTCTCAAACATATGGAATAGTAATTGGAGGAGCAAACAGAAGTGCAGAAGCTGCGAAGCTGGCCAAAGGAGTCAACCTGCTCATTGCCACTCCTGGCCGTCTATTGGATCACTTGCAAAACACCGAGGGTTTTGTATTCAAGAACCTGAAGGCTTTGGTCATCGACGAAGCTGATCGGATATTGGAAATTGGTTTTGAGGATGAGATGAGACAGATTGTGAAGATCCTGCCAAAAGACGAGCGCCAGACACTTTTGTTTTCTGCCACGCAGACGACTAAAGTTGAGGATCTTGCTCGTATATCCTTGCGACCTGGACCTCTGTTCATCAACGTCGATGCACAGAAGGAGCACAGCACAGTTGAAGGTTTAGAACAAGGATATGTGGTGTGTGATTCGGACAAAAGGTAAGTTTAATAAACCAATTACATTAAGTTGCTAATAAAAGTGTAGGTTTCTACTGCTGTTTTCTTTCCTCAAAAGAAATTTAAAGAAGAAGATCATTGTCTTCTTTTCGAGTTGCGCATGCGTCAAATACCACGCTGAGCTACTTAACTTTATTGATCTACCAGTCCTCGAGCTCCATGGCAAGCTAAAGCAACAAAAGAGAACAAATACCTTGTAAGTACTATCGATATTCCGATACACATTTCACTAACTTCAGAGCAGCTTCGAATTTTGTAATGCGAAACAAGGAACATTGATTTGCACTGATGTTGCCGCCCGTGGTCTCGATATTCCAGATGTGGATTGGAGTAAGTTTCATTTTGTCAAAACTCTTTTAGATCTCTAGTATCGATCTTATGAAAAATACCCCAGCGATTCATTGCCTGAACACTGTTAACCTTGACCGTAATAGTTGTTCAGTTCGACCCACCTGATGATCCTCGCGACTATATCCACCGTGTTGGCCGTACAGCCCGTGGATCTAATGGAAAGGGCCGCTCTTTGATGTTTCTTCAACCATCTGAAGTAGGCTTCCTTGCACACTTAAAGACCGCTCGGGTTCCTGTTGTTGAATTTGACTTTCCAGCCAAGAAAATTGTCAAGTGAGTACCCCCCTACGTAAATTACCTCGGTCCTACTTTTAGCTATGGCATCTTGTTTCATTGCCGCTTCAGCTCTCAATTGAACAGGGACTGACAACATCCAAACATAGCGTGCAATCACAGCTTGAGAAGCTCATTTCACAGAACTACTACCTCAACAAGAGCGCTAAGGATGGATATCGAAGTTATCTCCAGGCTTATGCATCCCAGTAAGTTCTACACATCGCCCGATCCAAGTCAATCTAGCCTATAGATCAACCGTCGTTAATAACTTCCATAGTTCATTGCGAACAATCTTCGATGTACACAAGCTAGATCTCGTCAAGGTCGCCAAAGGATTCGGCTTCAATGCACCACCAAGGGTAGACCTGACACTAGGAGCCAGCATGAGCCGTGACAAGAAGACGCCTGGACGCCGTGCCTTTGGAAGTCAGCCAAAGCAGGGGGGTAGCTTCAAGAAGAGAGGTACTTGAGTTGCCAGACTAGGAATGTGCAAAAGCGGTTTATGATACCTGGAAGTAATTGGCGTTATTTTGTAGGTGTTGGGGGTTTATGGAATCGCTCGTTGTATTTTCTAGGGACATCTTTGTCGCTCAATCATAAGTGCCTGTGTTTTTCTACCCTAGGTTCTTTAGTGTAAACTTGAATCGTCCTCTTTTGGAGATCTTGTTACCTAGTTTTACTGAAAGTGATCCCAACCTACTTTCTGCTTCTTTACTACGAACCATTATTTATGGCATTATACGCGAATGAGTCTCAAGATGCTATATTATTTTGAATATTTCTTCTTATTTCTTTGCTAGTACTAACATTATTTTCAGAGCGATTGCGAGGTTCCTGGCCTATCATCAAGCGACATCTCCGATCCAGTCTCACTTTCAACAGAGAACCTTCTCCCTTCAGCTTCTGATGTTTCAGAGTCTGTAATAGAAACCTCTCTCCAGATTGCCGTATTAGGCGTCTTTTCAATCTTGATAGCAGTCACAGGCGTCCTATCTGTCATCTCAACCTCTACCCCGTTTTTTTGTCCAGGCTCAGTAGTTCCATCTGCATTGGTGATAGTCCATTCCCACTTGCGTTTCTTCTCTCTACGCTTGCGCTTCCGTCTTGCGGGTGTTTCTAAGTCACTGTCTGCCATTCTCCGGCGCATTTCTTCAAAGGGACCGGGTGTATGGCCACCATCCCGAGTCTCATCCCCCGTATATTCCATTGTCTGATCTAGGGAATCTGAGATGGCACTATCGGGGTCATTCGTAATAGGGGAGTCTTCAGAAAGAAGATCAATATGCGATTTGACATATTTGTTGGTGGTGATTGTTTGCGTTAGGGGATCATTATAGCCAACTTTCTTATTGGCACGATTTGCTATACGTATGGACATTCGGCTCGGCGTGCCGGGTGTCATCGTACTTCGTGGGGGTAGTGGTGAATTACGGAGAATGCTGTGAAGGGTACGAGGATGGGTGTATGGTGCAGCTTGAAACTGACTACCAATAGTAGCCCTTCTCCTTGGCGTGCGTGGAGAATTGACTGAGCCCCTAGGCGCAGTATTTGCAGCAAATGTGAAGACTTTTTGTTGTGAGGAGTCCGTGGAGCCAGCAGATTGTGGAGGAGTAAATGTGCAAGTTAAGGAAAGTGCTTTGGCCTGAGGATGA
>Ga0247734_1000592_pt1 | contig 30626 bp, 24 predicted proteins | sample UWRJL103311B2_FD_180933 | JGI IMG/M metagenome (GOLD analysis project Ga0247734, IMG submission 180933) | Plant litter microbial communities from Arlington Agricultural Research Station in Wisconsin, United States - UWRJ-L103-311B-2 | ecosystem: Environmental > Terrestrial > Plant litter >...
TTTAGGTACTTTTGAAGATGTTCGTCCTTAGAAATGGTATGTAACGAGCATGTTTCCCTCTGGTGTTTGGAATCTCGCTACCCCTCCTCCCATTCCATAATATCAATAAAGAAACCGCCACCCACCAAGCGTCCAAACTATCTAAACCAGTTACTAATTCTTATCCAGTTGGAAAGTACTTCCTAGGCGACACTTCCAAGGAAAGCGTCGTCGAAATAGAAAAAGGCCAGCTGTACCTCGTGCGACCTCTCTCACCAAAAGGCTATTCTGAGCTCATTTTCAAAGACGCGGCGGCTAGAATTCGAAAAACAGGCCAGGACTTCCAGTACCAGCTAGTTGTGCAGCGCGCATACGAAGAAGGCGAGGAGGAGCTGTTGGACGACGAGGACGGTGAAGACGGCGAAACAACTGGCTTGGCAGAACGAGACGAGAAGACATTCCTGCTCGACGAGAGCCTGCATTTTAGATCAGAGATTCGGGAGGGTGGCGAGAAGGTATTGGCCTGGAGAGATCTGAGTGGTGACTCCGGAGATCTCTACGAATTTGTTTGTGACAACTCGATCAGTACAGCCCAAGTGCAACAATTCGAGACAATTGCCGTTAATTGCCAGTACGAGAGGAAATATCGGAAGAACTACCAGAGTGCGACTGTTGGTGAACTTTCCGAATTTGTTTTCGACCACGAGCAACCCATACCAAGTGCAAGTCCAATTATGAGTCCAACACATTCTCCTACCATACCATCCGTCGCGAATTCTTCTGCACTCCGCAACTCTGCAAATTCCGCTCTCAAGCGGGAAAAGCAGCCTTTAAATCGAAGTAGATCATCAGAAAGTCCTCAGAGAGATGAAACCCCAACAGAGGCGCCTCAGGTGACAGCTCATCCCGAACCCATCTCCATTCTCGCAGAAGAGACTGCCGAGCTGCATTTGTTCGATTTCCAGTCGGGATCTTTCATCATTCAAGATTCCGCGGTTACAGCTACGGTTGCTGAAGTTGGTAACTGGAAGTATCATCTCAAGATTCAGAACAAGGAACGCGACTGGCTTGGCCAAGAAGTCGTTGCGGACCTCAACCCAGTCTTCAATTTTGAGTACCTGTCATTCATCTTTAATGCTTACACGCCGGATAGTCAGGCATATTCATGGCTTCTTCGCTTCAAGGACCAGGATACGATTGGTAGATTTCAGGAAGGTCTGATGCAAGCCTTGTGGGAGCAGTTGAACGAGATCAAATGGCATAAGAACAAAGAATCAGACCGTGAGTATGTTTTGGAGGCTTTCCAAGACCTAACCATGGAAGATGCCCCACAAGAAGAGGAAGAGGAAGAGGAAGAAGAAGAAGAGGAAGTTGATAATGATGGACAGAGAAGCGAGCACTACGATAGTGACGAGGAAGAAGAAGATATTGTTACGAGAGACGATGACGGAAATGTCAACTCACAGCTTGCTGTCGGCTACAAACACGATCGTTCTTTCGTCGTTCGAGGCTCTAAGATTGGTGTTTTCAAGCACACCCCAAACAATGCTCTCGAATTTTCTACAAATATCTCGAAGGTCGAGACACCTGGAGGGAAGCTTTTCAGCCCAAAGAAGGTTATGCTTCATGCAGAAGACACCAACATGATTTTGCAAAACGAGGCCGACCCTAATTCTCTCTATCGGCTGGATCTTGAATATGGAAAGATCGTCGATGAGTGGAAAGTTCACGATGATATTCCGGTTAACACCTTTGTTCCTGAGAGCAAATTTTCCCAGACGACCAACGAGCAGACTTTCTTGGGTTTGTCTCGCAACGCTCTTTACCGCATTGATCCTCGGCTTGCTGGTAACAAACTTGTTGACTCTGAACTCAAACAATATGTTTCAAAGAACGATTTCTCAGCCGCTGCAACTACTGAGAAGGGATATATTGCAGTTGCTAGCAGCAAGGGAGATATTCGCATGTTCGATCGTCTCGGAATCAACGCTAAGACACATATTCCTGCTCTTGGTGAACCTATCATTGGTCTCGATGTTAGTGCCGATGGTCGGTGGATTTTGGCTACTTGCCGTACATATCTACTCCTACTCGATGCTTTGCAAAGTGATGGAAAGAATGCTGGTAAACTCGGCTTTGAGAAGTCATTTAGCAAAGATTCAAAGCCGCAACCACGCCGTCTAGGTCTAACCCCAGCTCACGTTGCCCAATTCCAGCACGAAACGGGAGCACCATTGTCTTTCACAACTGCGCGCTTCAATACTGGAGAAAATGCGACCGAAACATCCATCATTAGTGCTACCGGCCCATTCATCGTTACATGGAACATGAAAAAGGTGCTTCAAAAAACCAAGAACCCATACACCATCAAACGGTACGCCGAGACCGTGAAAGCAGATAACTTCAAATATGGTAGTGACAAGAATGTCATTGTTGCACTTCCTAATGAGGTCAATATGGTTGCCAAACATGAGTTTAAAAAGCCCACAAGAGAGAGCATTATGACTCCAGTAAGAATTGGAGGAAGTTTTGGGGGCAGGCGAAGTGAGGGAGGGAGAATTGGGAACCGGGATAGTGCTCGCTATAAGCTGGGCAAGGAAGACATTGTTGATTCTCCTTATTAATACGGACGTTTCATATTTTCGACCATCATGCCAACTTTGGCAATTCATCCAAACACTTTTGGGATACTATTTGGCAATTATTAACGGCTGACCAGAGTGGTGAGAAGAGAGATACCGGGCGGCGTTCTGGATTTTGACCTTTCTGGCGACGGAGTTTATGAGAAGTTCTCACGGCCTACCTTTTCATTAGATTTCATCCACGGTGTAGCTGGAAATGTCAGCAGTCTTTGCACTTATGTATTTAGCTAAAGAATTACAATACCCATTTCCCATCAAGCTCGGTACCTTGTTATTATTACTGTTAAGTATTTGATGAGGATACCCTCTACTAGGAGATTTAAGTTGTTAATGTTCTATGATTGGAGACAGAGGGCAACACATAATGAGATATCCACGGCATCGGACTAATCTAATTTCTTCTAGGTATATAATAGCAACGGGAAGCATGTCATAGAGTTACTAGTCGGCACTAAACTCTTTCTCCTGGTGATACTAGCAGCTCTATTTTCTCATTTCTATAGAAAAAGGAAGTAGAAAGAGATGCAGTTGCATGTAAAACTTGAATTTGGATAACTTCCCGTTACTCTCGTTTTCCTCTTCACAAAGGTCAATAAAAGAGACTTTATTGCTGAATAAATACTAGTTATCCTACAAGGGAGGCCAGGAACTAAGATAAATTAAGTAGAAAAGGAGAAACTGAAAGTGGTAAGAACGCAGAGCATATATTATGATTCGGTCGTGCGAAAATTGTCTACTACTTGCAGAGGAAAGTTAACATATCACTCATATATTGCTATTAATTATAGTGCGCGAAACTAGTTTCACTATATACAGTAAGAAGAGTATGTATATATATATGTGTGTGTGTGTCCGCAGATTACAGAAAATCTTTCACAGCTAAGCCGCTGCATCTGATACCTTGAATCCTCCTGTTACAACCTTCTGGAAAAAGCCCGTTGGATCATATTTCTTGCTAACTGCCTTAAGATTCGCGACGCTCTCCGGTCCATATCCCTCAATGACCTTCTGGTTTTCGAATGCATAGTTGTAGAATCTGTACCTTGAACTCAGATGGCGTTTCTCAGCTAAATCTTCAATCTGCCGAATCAGATCTAAAGCCCCTGCCGACACAAGATCATCAGATGCAGAATCGCTGTGAACCGTATTGACAAGACAAACGACGAACGGCCCATCTGATACACTCAAACCCAGGGAGTTTTTCCCTCTTGACAGTGAATTCTGGATAATGCCTTTGGTGATAGGCTGAAAGACAAGACTGATTACGAAGCCAGGCTGGCTTTGCAAATTCTGAGCAGTTTCTAAGAAAAATTCTCGAATATCAGTCATGAATTGTACATCGGCTCTAAAACCAGTTGTGAAAAACCATTGGCGTGCACCATCCGTGCTGAAATTGGATTGTTCCTGAGCAAGCCCGATAAGTGAGTCGAATCGGCGAGTGCTTTGGAGCTGCGGCTGGATGTTTATTAATGGTGCTAAAGCAGGAGGATCTGATGTTGGGGCAGTGTAGTAAAGATTGCTAACTGGGATTTCACCCATCCCAGTTATCCAGTTAGACCCTATGATTATTGCTGCTTTATCATCGGGATTCGGGTCGGCGGCAAAGTCGCAAAAGGCTTGAACGAGAGCAGGATAGGTGTTATTTCCATAGAAAGTTGTTCCTCCCCACATTTCCCCCTGCTTGAAAGTAGGGAAATCGATCCGAGTGACGATACCGAAGTTATTTCCGCCTCCTTTCAGAGCTACGAAAAGGTCTGGATGAGAGTTCTCGTTGACCTCAATTATCTCTCCGCTTGAAAGAACAACTTCAAAATTAATGACATTGTCGCAAACGAAACCAGTTGCCGCAGAGAAGTATGAAAGACCCCCTTACGTTTAAGTTAGTATAATGCTCGTAGTAAAGGAAAAGTTCTAATATACCTCCAAGAGTCAATCCACCAACTCCGACTTTTCCTACCCGACCTCCGACAACGGCCAGACCTTTCGTGGCGAGTGTCTCGTAGACCTTCGCCCACTTACTTCCTGGCCCTATAGAAACTACGTTATCCGTAGAGTCTAATGTCACTGACTCCATCAGACTTAAATCAATGGTGAGACCATTACCAGCGATATTAGCCGACCCGGCCCAAGCGGTATGTCCGCCGCTACGAACAGCAATTTGTTTTGTGTCTAGCTGAGGAGACAAATCTTTTACTGTTTTTATAACTTGAGCTACCTCAGCTGCAGTAGTAGGCTGAACAATACATGCTGGTGAGAGCTCGTTTTCAAAGGCTGCGAAGTATGAATTTTGGCTTGCTGCGTACTCCGGGCTTCCAGGAAAATAGACTGTGTCTGGGTAAGTTGTCGTGATCTTTGAGCAATCCATTGTGATGTGAGAGAATTTGCTGGATGAGTCTGTTATGGAAGGAGAAGCAAAAGAAATCGCTGAAACCGAAAGGGCCCAGTGTGCACAATTTCGGAATCGCATTACATGAATGGGACTTGTTGGTATTGTTGGTACCGCTCCCGATGCCAAGTTACTGTACCTGCGGTTTAAAGGGGATGCAGGAGTCGAAACTACGATGTATTTCCCTAGATACGTTCTAGAGGGGATTCTTATGCACGGATTCTCTTCCTGGGGCATTGGAAAGGATTAATGCAACGTATCTTTATACCTGACTAGTACAATACACAAATACCCTGCCCTGCTGCCTGTCAAGATATTAACAAGCTCGCTCTCAAGTCCTAGCCAATCATTCCCCGTGTTCTATAATTCCTGTTGGCTATGATATGTCCACTCTACGAGCATTAATCTGTCTGATATTCGAAATTTTATAAAAATCTTTGATTCTTAACAATACACTCCCTTATATTAATCCTAATTACAGCAAGTTAACAGCATCAGTCTGATTGATTAGTAGCTCCAACAGAGACCGTGAAAAGGGGGAATTCCCGTAACACATCACCTTTCCGGCCAATACCGTTGGGGCTGTATTTATCCTCCGCTTGAACATAAGTTAGTTCAGATAAGCTTGCACAAGCCAGTTTACAACAAAAAAGAACCTGTGCATACGTGGACACGCTAATATTTGTTCAAGGGAGGTGATTGTGGGACGATCGTATCTGCTTCGTCTCACCGAGTACTAACACCAACAAAAGGAATAGGTAATCGCGGGGATGGCTATGTTCAAGACCTCTGCTTCTTTACGACATTGTAACATCATTCGCAGTTAGTTCCAACATTCCAACTGCAGTGCATATCGTACCGGCCCAAATAATTCGCTGAGACATTGCCAACGCTAGCAAGTGGAGCATGCTCTTAGCGATATTCATACTCCACCACACCCACCTGTTGGAATTTGCTAGTTTAGCGTGTAAACGAAGCTTGCCCGAACAAGGGCCGTGTTGTACTATGTATCGTAAAGAATTGCCGGAGCAAGGTAACAGGCTGGATACAATAATTTATGAGAGCACACTCCACCTACCTCATGTTGGCAATATCTCCGGACAACGGTACAGTACATACAACGTAATACTCTACAGAGCTCTCCTTCCCGGACCGCGCCAAAGCCAAAGCCAAAGCCCGTATCCCAATTATTGTGGAAGGCTCGGAAGGCTATCCTTCACACCAGGCTGCGACCACTTGCTCTTAACGCTAGGGCTACAGCCGCGCCTGCAGACACTGACCAATTGGGGTTAGTCTATGTGATGGGTTTATTATACTAAACACTAATTAATATGTCTAACAATTGCAGTCACTCGAATAAATATTACAGTTAAGTTTTTTTCAAGGAATATTGGTGTTCTCACATATGATATAGTTGTAGTATCTATTTTGAGGGAGGTACGTGTTGTGGATATCTCCGAAGAATAGAGATTGTGTTTTCGCCAGTTCCTATATAATCTGTAATCACTCACCTTGTAACTTCAGATCAAGCAGCTCGTCGCGATTGCTTGATCACCTCCAACAATTCCTTTGTCTTTTTGATCTGTCAAAAGGATGATCTCTCTCCAGCATGAGATATGATTCAATATCAGCTCTTGGGTAAGGTATCTGCTTATGCCCCTGGCTTCTGGAAAATGAAGTTTGATCACATGCACTAAAGTTGGGTTCTTGAATCGATAGTCAGGTAAACCAAAAGATCGAATCCAATATGCCCTCTTGATTTAAAATATATAGAAATGCTAGAGAGACTTGCTTTTACTTGACAACACCTCAGAACATTGCTTATTACTGTCCTCACTTAGAAACGCTAAAATCTATGATACATTACACTTTTGCCTGTAGTGCTTCTTCATTCTCTCACCTGGCACTAATCAATTATTTTCTAGGTTTCCATGAGAACTAACTTGCAGAGATATGCGCCTTGGCACCATTCCGCACGACTTAAGATACTGGTGCATTTCCTGTCATGTTGGTTTGTTCGGTGTCATCAGGGTTCTTGTCCCCTTTGATTGATTTCCATTCAACTCCTAGACTCCCCAAAATACTAAGAGCACCTAAGGCGACGGCTATGTAGAAAGTTTGTGTGATAGATTTGCTGTACGCCGCAATGAAACGAACACGCAACTCGGGCGGAACCTGCTGGACAATAGTCGTGGCACCACCATGAAGCAGAACATCAGTATCAAAATTGGGCAGTACGGCGAGTATATTAGCTTCGAGCTGATTTCCAAAGACATTCTGAGCAATGGCAATAAATACGGATCCGAACAGACTTTGCGTCAGTGTAATCAGAGACGTCGCTACAGGAATATCTGCTTCAGGGAGGACCGTTTGGATAACTAGGAGTGGGGTTTGTATTCCAGCCCCAGCTCCAAAACCAAATAACGCTTGATAGCCGATCCATTGTGATGATGGAGAGTTGGTTGTGAGGGTGCTGAGGAGGCCGGCGGCAATTGGCATAATTATTGACGATGCAATCATCAGTGGAGTATAGTAGCCTACTATCTGGGTCAGAGCACCAGATAATATAGCAAACACAATAAAACCCAGTATGAGTGGGATTGTGCGAATACCTGACTCAAAGGCAGTGACTTGTTGAACACCCTGGAACCATATCGGAAGATAATATACCATAACAACAAATAGAGGAAAGGTACAACCAGTATACCAGGTTGTAAAACCAATACTACGCTTTTCGAATAGAGAGCCTGGTATCGTCCGGGTTTTAGGGGAATACTTCTGAACGGCAATAAAAGCACCCGTTAAGATAGCAAACAAAACAAGGAGCACTATAATGCGGGCAGATTTCCAGGCGTAGGTTGATCCACCCCACTGAAGGGCGAGTAAAAGGCAAATTATTGCAGGCATCAGTGTCGCGATTCCAGGAAGGTCGAGCTGCTTGAAGAGCTCCAGCCCTATCATTTTAGAGTACTTGGGATCTTGAGGTAGGTGAACAAAAAGGAAGACAACCCCGACAGTAACTCCTCCTAGCGGGAGATTTATGTAAAAGCACCATCTCCAGCTAATGTGGTCACTAAAGGTTTATTAGCTTAATCCATGGTCAAGATAATATAAAAAGATACCACTCACGCAAAAGCCCCACCAAGAAAAGGGCCAACGATTGAAGAAATACCCACAGCGGCACCCAGCAAGGCTATATACCCAGGACGACGTGCTAATGGCGCAGAATGACTCAAGATAACCACTGCTCCAGAGTAGAGACCTGCGGCTCCAACTCCGGCAATCGCTCTGCCCGTGATGAAAGCCGCTGAATTTGGTGCTGTAGCGCAAATCAAAGATCCCAGTTCGAATATAGTCACAGCCGTGAGATAAACTTTCTTGATAGAGAAAATTGTAAATAATTTGCCGAAGAGTAGTTGAAATGCACTTGAAGTTAGGAGATACGCTGCCGCATACCAGCCTACATCGCCGAGTGCATTGAAATCGTCGCTAAAGGTACAATAAGTTGAGCACTTGATAGAACTGAGTCTTGGGGTAATTACGTTATTTTAGGAATAGCCGTAGCAATGATTGTTTGGTCCTATACGCATCAGAAGAAGTTACTGGGTGAAGTAAAGAATCTGCTTGTCTAAGAGATGACTTACAAGTCCGTATAGAAACACTGCAAGACTGAGGCTCAACAAAATCAAGCCCAGTCGAAGAGGTGCGGGATACACCACAGGCTGAACCTCAGCATAACTTGAACTCTGGACTGGCTCTGTTTCTGTCTTCTTTTCTCCCTCACCAACTTCTCGTTGTTCAGGCTGTATTGTGATTACCTGACCAGCTAACTCACTTGATAATACCATACCGAGATCCAAGAAGTTGTAGTTGGTTTCGAGTGTCTGAGGGTGAAGGAATAGAATCGGATTAGTAAGGATGTCCTAGCTTATTTACTTGTATTTTGTAACAATAATATCGATGAGTACAAAGTCGTTTTGGAAACTCTCAGATCATTGCTCCGAAACCAACTGGATGGCAAGGGTAGCTACCAACAGCTACTATAGAGAAACGAAACCTTATTGGCTAGTGGGGGAAAACAACATTAACAACCGGGTAAACACCACTATTTAATATGAATGCCACGTTTCTGGCGGTATCTCTTTTGTGCTACCGATACGACTCCCAAAAATTTGTGCTCGGCCATTTCTAGGCCCATTTTAATGTCTGCATTACATGATTCCAACGATCCCGAAGAGGCGGGCAGACTTTTAGCGCCGAGTACAAAACTCTTGATTTATGTAGTCATATTTTCGTTTTATGTTTCACAGTTCACCTCGCATTGGAGGTTAGACAAGAATGGCTGTGCCTTAGGGTTACTCTCATTTAGTGGCTGACAATCACAGGCGAAGCTCAAAACCTGGCGACGAATCGGTGAGCCAAAAGCATGCCACATTCATTAAGTGTATGATCGAACATTATCGATTCATGAAAAGTGTTGAAGTTTTATTTGACACTGACCACTGTGTCTCTGAAATCTTTTTGTTGAAATCATTCATTAACTATCGCAAATGGGAAATCAAAGTTATGTGTCATTTTTCAAGAAGAACCGAAGAAACGTAACCGTAATAAAACGTGGCTGTTATCTATTAAACCAGATTTACTAGCTTATCTACCAGGAAATCAGATGAGAATAAGACTCCAGACTTATCAATAGCCCTGAAGCTGCTTGACAACACCCATGGCTGAAAATGCACCATAAGCAAGACCGGCGATAACAATCTTGCCCATAGATCCTATATCACCGGCAGCAAAACATCCTGGCTCCGTCGTCTCGTTGAACGGCGGAGAAACTTTCAGCTCTCCACCAGATGGCATCTTTTCAAGATTAAGATCCATTGCAAAGTCTAAGTCCATCTCATTTCGAGGACCATGTACCAAGAACCCGTGCATTATTTCACTGCCATCTTCGAATTGAATTCCTACTTCTGCATCTTTTTCTCCTTTTACCAATCGAACAATGGGGCGATTGTCGATTTTGATGGCCTTAGCAGTGGTTGAAAGAAGAGACGTCATTGCGGCATGGACAGACTCGGAGCCATTGGTATAGACAGTAACATCATCCGAAAATTGCAAAGCATTTCTAGCATATCCATTTGTGATTTGTGGGACTTGTGCCATGAGATCGATGGCCAAAACTCCAATGGATGCGACGCCGCGTTCTTCGTACCCGTGGCAGAATAGGCAATGGAAACTAGAGAGACAGTGCATAAGCAATCCAAAACAGTATAGTAGAGATTCAGGATGACAGAGAATCTGATCTAGGTAATGGGTGGATGACCTACATTCCATTCATCCAACAACTGTCATAACCTGGAACTTTTGGGAGGATATCCTTGACCCCAGTGGCGAGAATCAATTTCTTGCCGCTCCAGACTTTGCCTGAAGAGTCGATGGCATGGAATGTGCCGTCAACCTTATGGGTAACTTTCGTCACAGCATCGTTAACAAACTGCACAACTTCACTGTATCTGGCAGATAACTCTGCTCTTGCTGCTGCACGGTATTCAGCGGGGTCTTTATGGTCCCAAGTTGGAAACATGTGCATGTGCGAAGCCCTGGCATTGCGGTACACGCCCGAATCAAAGATGGCTGTCTTGTAGCGAGCACGAGAGAGAACCAAGGCAGCTGAGAGTCCAGCAGGACCAGCACCAACAATCAGCACGTCGACATTGGATTCGGATGGCATGGTTTCAAAGGCTTTAGAACAAATGAGATAAATAACGCAGCATATAACGATACGGTAGTGTAGTAGTTTTCGGCGACTCTCTTCTGGTACGGTAATTAGGAAATCAATATTTCTTGCTCAGAAGTCACAGAGGGATCGGTTTGCGGAGTCAAGAAGGAAACATGGGCTTATCTAATTCCTTGTACTTGTACTGCTGACTGGTCGGCAGACATTAGGATGATGAGATACGACATAAAATTACAGCAATACTCATTTCCGGTTCAGCAGGGCTAATGTCGTTGTTGGTGTTGGTGTTGGTGTTGTATGCCCATATAGGTAGGTCGACCATTGACGGTTGGTCCAATACGCAGACAGAGTGTCCGGGCAAAAGTGTCCGGCTGTTACGAAGCCTAAGCTGTGTTACGACATTCGGTGAACCCAATTGGACTCGCTAAACTTTAAGGGGTATTTTTCTACTCATTTTCTAAGAGGTAGCAATAAGCGGGCAAATCCTGTCAGATCCGTTGACGCCATCTGCATGCCAACCCCTTTTTGACTTATATTACATATTTAAACTTGTTCCCCTTTGACATAGGGTTGAACCTCTTGCACACTACCACTTATTAAACAAAATCTCTTGGATATTCATCTGTGTCAAATGGCTGCTACCAAGCTTACCGAATGGCCTTCTTTGTTCCCAAAACCTATCAAGGAGGCTATTGCTTTACATTTCACTTTATGCGAGTCTCGCAGCCCCAAGGCAGGCGAACGGCTTGCTACGGAGGTCTATACGCCGGCCGGGGTTCTCCACGGAACCAGAAGAATCTATGCTGGTAGCGACGGTAAGCCTTGGCTTTGGAGCACCTCGGCCTTCTTTCTAAAGCTTGGCTGTAGTGCTAATGTTGTATATTAAATAGGCCTCAAACTCTTTCACGCGGAAGCGTGCGAGAGTACTGATAGCCGTCAATATGAAATCACACGTGCTTATACCTTTGACTCCACCGGCAGTGATGTTGTGCTCCTTGGCCAATTACGGTGGTGGTGAAAGGGCGAACATTCGTTTACGACGTTGTATATCGAATTCTGTTTGAAAATCCTACTTCCAAAATGCCAAAAATTAATACGTTATGGACGTGGACAGTAGGTTCCACCCTTTATTCTTCTGTTCTTGTTTCTTATGCATAACTTTTAATTCTTTACAATTTTACCATTTTTGTTGATATATCAAGAAGGTGGTAACCATTGTTGGCCGCCGCACATAATTGAAAACCGTTAATAAATAATTTAGGACGCGAAAACATTAATAAAGGTATTAAGAAGTGTCCCGGTATTAGAAGCAGTGTGTCATTTAGGGGATATTACAGATCCTTAGGCGCGATCAGCTCTTTTTGTTGAAGGGGATTTGGCGGTCATAGGCACGGTACGCCTTGGTTTTGGTAATCTTGATTATAATTAAAGTTCTTTTCACAAGTAAAGGTCCCTCGTAGATTTGTTACTGCCGATTACTTGATTTAATTGTTAGGGTTCAGCCGAGATTCTGTCTTGTAAGAAATGCTAATATCCCTCAACGGGGCATAGGAATTGGAATCGGAAAGGTTAATAAAAAACAATTCTTGCAGCTTCTTGAGATTAACACCAGCTTGGGTGATATCCTTGGCAATAGTTTGGAGTTGGCGAGGATGAGGGTTTTCATTTTAACTTTAATTCTTTTTATTGCCTAATCTAGTTATAAATCGCTTAAGTGTGGTTTATCCTGGAGTTCGGCAGGAGGCTGATTTGAGGCACTAGGCTTTGGCTTATTTTCCACATCTGCTTGGTGAAGAGATGGATGAAGCAGTTTTCCAGAAAATATACAAGTACTATTATAAAAACATCACCACTCTAGCAGATCAGACAGGAAGGCTACAAAGTATTACTTTGATAAGATGTGTTTTTACTATATTTTGAGTGGGTATAATAAGGGATGCCTCAAATCGACCGCTTACTTTTAAACATAAAGCCATCCACCCACTATTTTAAACTACTCAAGAAAGCGTACTCCCCCCCCCAATCCTCTGCTGAAATGTGAGAGTTAGTACACGGATTAGTCTTTTTTCTTGACGTCAAGACTTATTTGAACCATCCAAATATTTGAAGTTCGTCTACAACTTCTTTCAATCATATTTCATATTCATTTATGTCGCGTAAAACGTGAGGCAAACCACCTATCACAGAGCGGGCCTAGTACTGTCCCCTAGCGCATACTTCACAGTGGTGAAGAAACTCGAAATGTAACGCTACAAGATAATCTCATAAACTAGCCGATTCCCGGTAAGCAGTTGCTACCAGTTCTAGTACCGTGCAGGTTTTCTATAAACTAGTAAAACTTTGAGGGATCGCCAAAGCTAGATTTTATAATTAGTACTCAAAAAAAGGGAAGCAAATACTTATGGTTATGAAATGACTTCGCCTGCTTTGAGAATTAAGCAATGTAGTTTTCATCGTTTGCTCCTCCCCTCAACAGATCTTGACAGCGATTTCTAAACTGAACCACCACAGTAACGGATTTCAAACCTATAAGTCAACAAAAAAAGCAGAGGCAGTTAGTTTTAGCAACCTATATATAGCAGTGTGGAAATTTCATTGTTTCGCATCATATTCTCTATGAATACGCTACAATTAGTCAGAAAGTGCCATAGCTACCTACACCTCTAACTTGGCAGCCTTTCAGTTCTCTACATATCCACCAACCTGCAACAGCGACCCATCTCAACCCATCCTTCCGCATGGCAATCAAGTCAACAATCAATCTTCTCCCTGCTCCAAAAATCGGCCCGTTCAAATTTACCTTCCAGATCATTCCAAACTCTGTTGGCACGACCCATTACCCGCTGAGCATCTTAGATACGCACAGTGAAGTACTAGAAGAGATGCGTAAGCAATTTTCGGCAGAAGCACAAAAACTACTTATTTAACTTAGAGCGCAAGCACATCCATAGCAAACCTTCACCCTTTGCTAACACCCTGCTCACACCCTGCTCACACAAGCACAACCCCTGTTTTTCTCGCTAATCATCTTTAGCGAGCCCCTGATTAGCTACCCAACCAATTTCATCCAATGAATTTTATACTCCGTAAGAGCAGATAAAAGAGTCACATGCAACCCTGAACCTATTTTTAGTTGTCGTAGACCTGGTTTCCAAAGTGGCGTTTGCGGAATCGCTGAGCGCAGGGAAGCTTCATTGCCTGTCAACTATGTGCGGGCGGAAGGAAACAAGGTGGCCACAATATAGCCTAAACCATGCAAAAGATACGATGCTTCTAAATTGCTTTTTGTATGTGGAGAACATCAACAAAAATTCGCTTATCAATAGCAGCTTTCTACTTGCCAAGTGAGAATTGAAACCTTCCTTAACCCTGCAGGTGCCATCTCCTGCTGCATCTGTCTATCGCGTTTGAGTTGAACCGTAGAATGTAAGTTCAGCTGGTAAGTGTGTAAGTTGCGGAAGTCTTTGAGATTGAATCCTGGCTCTTACTCTAACAATACAGTGAATCTGGGGCTTGCTAATATAGAGTTTGAGTTTTAGTGTGTGAGCTTATTCTAACTGAAAATAAAATGGGATTCCATCCATCTCGTTGGTGGGGTTGAGACCCGGGTGGCGGTGGTTGGTTGAGCGATCGGCGAGAAGTGGTGTCCAAAGAGAATGGAAGCATCTGTAGAGTCAATCGGACATTTAGTGTTAATAGAGTAGCAAGGTTGAGTGTGTTGGTGAGTGTCGGATACAGATGGTACAACACAAGAGTAATTAGCAACGCGGAAGCTCATCTCCATCCGAAAGCCGCATTCTCTGTTAAGAAGGAATTGGCAGTGCTGCCAAGTTGAAGTTCCTGTAAACTGAATGGTATATTTAAGCGATATATGACTTAGATGGTAGTATTTGGTAGTGGAGCTTAATATATTCTTGCTGGGTATGGAAATTAATAGATACCAATAAACAACGTAAACGGGACACTAGGATTGTAGAAAAGGAGTTTACGATAAGTGGTTGACGCCTATTCTATAATACTGTAGCTTTATAAACACGCAAAATGCTCGCATGTTTTACAACCCTGTTTCTTAACGGCTTGAGAACAGAAGGCACCAAAATGCAAAACCCGCTGTATGATCCTATCCTGATAGTCCAAAATATCAACAATGAAAAGGGTATCTCGTACTGTGATTACCGAAACGCCATTCCCACAACCCTTTGCCTGATTCCTTATCCTAATAAATTTCTTCACACGCCAAGAAAAGTGCAATGCACTTCCGAAGGGCGCCATGAAATACTAACAATCCAAAATGGTTGATACCGTACTTGAACTTTAGGTACTCAACCCATAATTCCAGCAATCACTATCATAACGCCGCCATATATTGCACCACATATCAAACCCTCACGGCCAAGAACACTCCCCCGAATAGAACTAGATTGCATCAAAGTAAAGACCACCCCACCAGCGACTAGCCCGGCGACGGTCATCCGTCCCAGGAAATTGGGAATCACAGTGAATGTCAGTATTGGCACCAAAATGGAAACTGCAATTGCAATAGCTAGCCCTGAAAGACCAGTTTGGACATCGAGTCGTTTCTCAAACGCAACAGAGCTCGATTCTGAGGTCTGTGTTTCTGGGTTTAGAGAGGGTACGTAGCGACGGACAGTCTCGGAGCAGACAGATACAAGATCGTCCGTGGGGTCGAGGAAGTGAGTCTCTGATTCCGCGATTGGGTGTTCAGTGTGTAGATATTCTCGGTATTGATCGATATCGTTAGGTGCGGGAGGGTTGAGAGACTGTGTTGCATTGAAGGCGCTGAGAGCTTGATCTAGATTTCGTTAGCTAGGGAGATAGGTATTATCTGAGGCAAAACTTACTGTACTGAGCCAGTTTGAATCCAATGCGCCCCAAGATATCTGTTTTGTGCCACTGCAGTTCCCCGCCAGCTGCCTGAGCGGCTCTTCGACTGGCCGGTATAACACTTCCTGATAGCCCTGCTCGTCGTGATTGGGTATCGGCATTATCAAGTCGATGAAGCTGTTCCTCCAGTTCACTTATCTCATCTTGCAAATGAAGTAATAATCTATGGTTCAGTGCCTCGAACTTGCGATACATAGGCTTTATTTTTGGCTCTTCGGTCTGCGCATTCGAGTTGGACAGCCTCGAAGCAAGTAGCTCGTACCCTGTGACTGGCAATTTCTCCGCTCGAGGAAGACTTCGTTGTTTAACGTGCTGTGCATATCGAGGGCTCAAGGATGAGCTTCCTGGAAGGTACGGATACACGGCAGGACCTCGAGTCATGTTAGGTGTTCCAAAAGCCTGGCTCTGATTTGGGTTCGAGTGAAGATTCTGCCGTTCTTGTGCAGCAGCCATCTGGGAAGCCATCCGGGTTGAAGCCGGCGATTTAGGCATCTCATCATCGCGATCAGATGCATGGCCATGAACAGAACGTTCAGGTGACGTTGACCGATCAGTGTCATCGTTTTCGGCCGGTGTTTCGGAGAAATGGGCGGAGCCATGCACGCTAGAGGATGCAGAGGACGAAGAATCAGGGTGATCAGGGGATGTAGGCGAGGGTAATATGGCCAGTCTTTCAACATGTGGCCAGTGAGGCTCCTCATCACCATCGCTTTCCTCATCGTCCTCGTCGGATTCTTGCTCCTGCCTCTCCGGCTCTACATCATCTTCGTCCCTCTCTTCCGAGACATCACTATCACCTTCATCTTGATCGTTGTCTAATGATATGGTGGATTCATTGTCAAGGTATGCGAATACATTAGGAGGGTCTGGGACAGCTGGAGACATTGGCATTTTCGGAGTTGATGGCGTCTTCCCTGGACTCCTTTCACTTTGTTTGGTGATAGAGGCTTGAGTAACGGTTGAGTTGCTTCCACTAGATCCACTAGATTTGTTTGTTGAGACAGTTAAGGAAGTTATTGTAGAAATGATTGATGGTGAGGTCAATCTTGCTCTTGGTTGAGCCAGCACTTCCCTGTGGTCCAGCTCTTCTTCCTCCTCCTCCTCCGAGGAAGACCCCGAACTTGAACTGTTTTGTGCCACACTGCGACGATGCCGGCGAGGACGCTCGTGCTCTGATTGTGGCATGCCGGCATACTTTGTGTTTGTCTGCCTTTCCTCCCTTTTCGAGTGGTGCTTCCGTCCGTTACCAGGCTTATGCGACCGTCTCACTCTTTCCCTCTCCCTCCCCGCCTCTAATTTCAATGGCCCCATGTGGCTGCTCTGTCTCGGTGATCGTACCTGACGATAAGACTTTTCCATCGAGGAACCCTCCCCATAGCTCTTTATTTCTCCACTGGAGTCATCCTCAGAATCTTCCTGAATTGCTTCCACTGACGGAGTGCCGTATTTTGTTGTCATCTCGGATGAATCAATGATCTGGACGAGTGAGGTCAGCCTCAATCCTTTGGGTTAAAGAGGAGGAGGGAGGTATAACGGGCTTGCTATTGAAGTGGCCCACAAACCTTATTAACTCTGGCGGTGTGTTGGCGATACAGTAGCAAGAAGGTAAGGGGTTGCTAGTCTAATGCGCATGCATCAAAGCGACACACAGAAGGACAAAAGCGACGACGAGATATAGTTCGCCATGGCTGAGGAGGGGGTGTCTTCTATTTTATGATGCCCCGTGTAGTGGTGCTCACGTTCCTCTCCCCCCTTGTAGCAGGCTGGTTTCAGGATTTATTTTTGGTCGGGAGAATGGCTGCTATGGCGGGGGAAAGGTTGGGTGGAGGTCGAGGTGGAGGGATGACGGGACTGGCCGCGGACTAGGCTCGTTCTCGTTGCTGATGCTTGCTGATTGATAATTACAACCCGACTTTTTTTATCTTCCGGATCTCCATACAGTACATCAACATCAACATCGACATCCACCATCCCATCATCCCATACCAAGTGTTCTCCCCTACTAAGTCAAGCACTACGAGCCTGGAAATCCACCGAGTATCCATTTCCCCTTTCTTTCCAGGGCAAGAAAGGATAGATAGGCTACGCACGCGGCTCTGGGCGGGCGCCAGTGGTGACTCTAGAATCTAGGATAATTAGTCTGCACGACGTGCTCTGCTTCTACTCGACGAGGACAAAGTCACCCGAAAGTCGCCTTCCACCCTTTCCTAAAGGACCAATACCTTTTCAACACATGCCCTAAGCCTTATCTCACCTGCTACCCAACGCGAAAACAAGAAGAAAAGTGTCCACGTTCATGCAGCACCGACTCAGACCGGCATCGCCCATATTATTCACTCATCTTGATTGAGTATCTTTTCTGCAGTCTGCTCTCGATCTATGGAGCATTTGGGATCCAATTGAATACCATCTACCCCAAGAACGATCATCCTGATGGATCGCATCCCTGCATCGGCTCTGAAGAGGTACCTCTTTGGGGGGCGGATTTCTAAAGTAGGATGTCTTATAAAGCAGCGCAGACCAGTGCTATCACGCCCACAGCTCTGTCATACCGTGCGAGGACTGCAGACCGACACCGATCATGCACGACCCAACCCCACGGTTCCCCTCCGAAAGCAACTGAAAGATGAGGCTAAACAACGAAAAGCAGAGTCATCCAAGTCTGCGAAGAAGAAGAAGGGAGCTCTTGAGAATTGGGAATTGACTGTTGGAATTGAGATTCATGCTCAGTTGAACACCGAGCGGAAACTCTTCTCTGCGGCTGCTTCAAGCATTGACGATACCCCCAATACGCACGTTGCATTTTTCGATATTGCGATACCAGGCTCGCAGCCTATATTTCAAAAGGAGACATTAATACCGGCCCTTCGTGCAGCGCTGGCACTCAATTGCAACATACAAAAGAGGAGCAAATTCGACAGGAAACACTACTTTCACTGGGACCAGCCATCTGGATATCAAATTACGCAGTACTACGAACCATTCGCGAAAGATGGCTTCATCACACTCTTCCCCCACGACGGCATTGCAAAGGAGGATGGAAGTGAGGTACGGATTGATATTAAGCAAGTGCAAATGGAGCAGGATACTGCGAAAACCACTACGATGCTAGGCGATGTTCATTTGCTGGATTTCAACAGGGCTGGACTGCCATTAATTGAAATAATCACGCAACCACAGATCCATCATCCGCAAACGGCTGCAGCTCTCGTGAGAAAGATACAGTTGCTCTTAAATTCTGTGGATGCCTGTGTGCTAGGTATGCAAAGTGGTGGGTTAAGAGCTGACGTTAATGTTTCAGTGCGTCGACGGGGCGATATCAGTGGAGGTCTGGAGTATGGATGTGTGGGTGGACTGGGGCAAAGAACGGAAATCAAAAATCTGAGCAGCTTCAAGGCCGTGGAGGATGCAATTATTGCTGAAAGAGACCGACAGATCACTCTGATCGAATCTGGTGGGGTTGTTGAAGGTGAGACACGAGGTTGGACGATTGGAAATGCGGAGACCGTAAGATTACGTGGGAAAGAAGGAGAAGTCGATTATCGATATATGCCCGACCCAGACATTGCGCCTATTATTATTGGTGAAGATCTTCTAAGCCACCTTCAATCCACCCTCGGCGTACTCCCGGACCAGGAAATTGGGCTTTTGGTCTCGGATTATGGTTTGACTACCAAGGATGCAAAATCTCTTGTATCTCTCAACGATGGATATAGGGTTGAATATTTTCGAAATGTTGTCGATCACCTCATCGAGATGGCACTATCTAGAGAGCATAATAAGCCTCTAGAGACAATCGATGGGAAGGTGAACGACCAAATGAAAGATGTTACCCGCTCAGAGACGAATAAAGAAATCAACATACAGAAGAGACTTGGAAAGTTGGCTGGGAATTGGGTTCTTCACGAGTTAGGGGGAGTCATATCCGCTGAAGAAGAATCCGCACTCGAAATTACATCTGAAGGGCATTGTCACCAGATACCTCCCTTACAGCTTGCGACTTTGATCAACTATGTTGATACCAAGCGTGTCACCGGTAAAACGGCGAAAAGTGTACTAGCAACTCTCTTCGACAATGCAACTGAGGATATAAACCTTTCTGTTAATGAAATTTTAACAAGCCAGGATCTTTGGTTTAGACCATTGTCCGAGCTTGAATACATCGATCTAGCCGGACAGGTGTGTGACGAAAAAATCGTTAAAGAAATCTTGAACGGGAAGGAAGGAAAGATAAATTATCTTGTCGGGCAAATGATTCGGTTGGCTGACGACGGACGAGTTGATCCGGTCGAAGCAACAAGAATCATGAAAAACTTGATTGAAAACTCCAGAGGACTTTCTAGCCAATGAATATGATCTGGACGACATCATCTGGACTTGTAAATAACGGTTTGACAGCAGTGTGTTCCCTACTCTGGAGCAAAAGCAGGGGCACAACGAAAGTTGCTAGAACCGGGCTCGGAATATATATAACCAAAGTAATATATATAACCAAAGCCAATCACAGAAATGAACCTTGAATCACGTCTTGATCTACCAGCAAGCTCCATGATGGCATATGAGAATTGCTCGCGATTATGATTGCCGAGTGCTTATGCCACCTGTTGCGTTAGCAGGATATCTATCACAAATGATATCAAGACCAAGGATATTATCTATTAGGCACAACATCATGATGAACCATATCTACGCTGAACTTTCCCCTTTGAGATGTAGCGCAGTTCACATTCGGTAGATTCTGTTCTAGGCTGTGTATATATAATATAATGCAGACCTTCGGGGGACGTCCTATGCCCAAGCTCAGCGGAACTACTTGTATTATTACGTGTCTCTGGAAATAATGTATGATTTGATTTTTCAATACTCTCGGTACTAGCTCGCAATCTAAGCTAGAAGGATAGCCTACTGTCCCGTGTTACATGTAGATTCCAATTACGTAAGCCTTATGTCATCAACTAAAGGAAAGGAGGGAAGGGAAAAAAGACCTCGGCAAAGCCATGGAACGCTAGTCAAACCCGCAAACGTCGAAACCCGAGCTCACATGCAAATGACGATTACCTCCGTCCTCCACGCTCGCCAATCAGACGGTGGTGAATGGCAACACATGATCGGAGCCTGACCAGAATCATATTAGAGAAATCGCCAATGTCCGGGGTTTGTGGGGTTGGGAGAAGGAGAATGCGGATCTGATACTTCGACCTGACGAGACGAGCGAGAGTAGTTCCGTTTAGTTGTGCTTTGCATGAGCATGTGAAAGAGAAGAGGAGCCATCACCCCAAGTGCCGCAGCTGACAACCAGCCCACCGAGCGGCTGCTTTCGCTCTTCGTTTCTTAAATATATCTTATCTTCACTTCCTTCATTCACCTCTCCCGAAACCTCTTCCCCCAATTACTAATGAATCCTTCATTCACCGTGATAGACTCTGCACTACACTGCGCCATATAATCATCGTCATCATAGACTGACTGTTTGCAATTGCAATTGCATTACAGCATCCTTTCTTTCCCCCTCTCTATTGCAAACCACTATCAATCCATCAGTCGCCGTCATGTCTAAGACATTCAGCACCAGCGATGTTGCGTCGCACAACAAGCCCACTGATCTCTACATCATCATAGACGAAGATGTCTACGATTTGTCCACGTTTGCAGACGATCACCCAGGTACGTTCAAAGAATGCACCGCTGTGTGCTGTCTACTGTCTGCTCTCATCCAGTGGCTAATGTTGATCCCCAGGTGGAAAGAAAATTCTGACCCGCGTTGCCGGCAAGGACGCCAGCAAACAATTCTGGAAATATCACAACGACGGCATCCTCAAGAAATACAAGGGGAAGCTCCAGGTTGGATCGCTGGATAGCAAGAAGGCCGCAGCACCACCCACCCCTCCTCCGTCTCCGCCCGCCCAGAAGGAGATTGTGAAGCCTGCTGCTGAGTCCGGAGCCGTGGTTCCTGTGCCGACGCAAGCTGCGGAGGAAATCGAGGCTTTAGACCCATTTGGAGACCTGGTTCCCTTCGCAGACCCAAGTTGGTACTCTGGTGTAAGTTGCTTCGTATCTTATGGCACCGATTCAAACTGACAAACCTCAGTATCACTCCCCATACCACAATGAGACCCACGCCGCCCTCCGCGAGGAAATCCGGGAATGGGTGAGCACCGAGATTGAGCCAAATGTGGGAGAATGGGACGAGGCGCGTAAGGTTCCAGATGATATCTACAAGCAGATGGGTACCCGCGGATACTTGGCCGGACTGATGGGAATGCACTACCCAACCCAATACACAGAAAACCGCATAGCATCCGTTGCACCTGAGAAATGGGATCTATTCCACGAGCTCCTCCTCACTGATGAGCTCTCGAGGTCCGCATCCGGTGGTTTCGTCTGGAATGTTATTGGTGGTTTCGGAATTGGTTGCCCTCCTTTGGTCAAGTTTGGAAAGAAGCCATTGGTAGAACGTATCTTGCCTGGTATCTTGAACGGTGACAAGAGAATCTGCTTGGCCATTACTGAGCCAGATGCGGGCAGTGATGTTGCCAATATAACTTGCGAAGCCAAATTAACTGAGGACGGCAAGCATTACATCGTGAACGGAGCAAAGAAGTGGATTACAAACGGTATCTGGTGTGATTATTTCACTACCGCTGTTCGAACCGGAAAGGATGGTATGAATGGAATTTCCGTTCTTCTGATTGAGCGCTCGTTTGGAGGTGTCAGTACACGAAAGATGGATTGTCAAGGTGTCTGGTCATCTGGAACATCATATGTCACATTTGAAGACGTCAAAGTCCCAGTTGAGAACTTGATTGGAAAGGAGAACCAAGGTTTCAAAGGTAACGCTCCCTTGTACACAAAACTTTCACCGAACTGCATACTAACAACAGCTACTAGTTATCATGACCAACTTCAACCACGAGCGTATCGGTATTATCATCCAATGTATCCGCTTCTCCCGTGTATGCTTCGAGGAGTCCGTCAAGTACGCACACAAGCGCCGCACATTCGGACAAACCCTCATCTCGCATCCTGTTATCCGCCTTAAGCTTGCACATATGGCGCGGCAGATTGAAGCATCCTACGCATGGCTTGAATCGCTGATCTTCCAGTGTTCGAAGATGAATGAGACTGAGGCCATGTTGCGACTTGGTGGCCCCATTGCCGGCCTGAAAGCCCAGTCTACCGTCACCTTCGAGTTCTGTGCCCGTGAGGCCAGTCAGATCTTTGGGGGACTGAGTTATAGCAGAGGTGGCCAGGGTGGTAAGGTCGAGCGTCTGTATCGTGATGTTCGGGCATATGCCATCCCTGGTGGAAGCGAGGAGATTATGCTGGATTTGAGCATAAGACAGAGTCTCAAGGTTGGTCAGGCATTGGGTATGAAGTTATAGTGGGTAGTTTAGCCGAACTTGCGGGTAGAAATTTTCATTTCCGGGCGTTGAAGAGGCATGAATCGTCAGGATATCAGCTTCCGCTTCCTGTATTGTACAGTATATTAATGCATACGTTGGATCTCATGAAGAGATGGAGATCTGCTACTGAGATGCTCTCAAAATCAATACCTTTTAAGAACAAATTTTCAAAAAGAACATTTCACTCAGTTATCAAGTTTTGTGCTGCTGTTTGTAAGAGAGAGAGATAGAGAGAGATAGAGAGTCATTTTTGTTAGATATGCTCAGTGTTACCCTTATGAGAACCTGTGACTAAAGTTCTTATCTCATGGAATTGCACTATTTTTAGGTTTATCGGTGCAAGGAGAGGTAGTTCCGTGAACATAATGCATGCATTCACAATCGCCAATCTTACTTACATCCTCGATCAAGATTGTACTGTACAGTACCTACTTCGACATCACGCGGAGGTCACGTGGTCCGTCAAATCTGGGGATACCTTCTCCGCGGAGCATTCGAGGGTATTAAAAGCTTATCTCAACCCCTGAGTAAGGTTCTCGTTCAGCTTCACTATGGGAGCATGTTCCTAGAAAGGCCCCTCGAGTCCTCCACCTCAGCGTCGCCAGCGTTGCCACCCAGCAGAGCCCCCTTCCGCGAGCTTATCTATGATGTCGATGTCTCCTCGGGATGTACTGTACAAGGCTTGCATGCATGAAGAGAGAGAGATGCACTAGGGGAGAAACATCTCGCGGCTGGGGACTGGCACGCTTGGCGAGATAGGAGATCTGGGAGTGATTCGAGCTTGGGTCTTCGTGTTCCTGGTGCTTGGGGGGCTGAACATGATGCTTTTGATGCGCTGGGAGGGGGGTTTCTGAAGTCGCAAGTGCTAGGTCGCCCGTTGATCATCGCTGAAGCAGGCTGGATATGCTACTAGCAGGATCAAAAGCAAGAAGATGAAGCTATAGCAAGAAGCTATGCGCTCTCCTTAGCAGCTCATTCCCAGTCTGGTTTTGTTGCCGCCTTTCTCAGTTACCCTTTTCCTATCCGATCGTTCTGTCTGGCTTTCTGGCTTTCTTTCTTTCTTTCTTCATCTGATCAATATGTGGAGTTGGCTTGAACCGTTCAGACATCATCCACATCTGCAATGTTGCAGGCTTGCGTGGGGATCCAGAGTTTGGAAAAGATGGGCCTGAAGAGCTCTCGAGCTCCTCTTGGTTGAGAGAGCCATCTCCGTGGACGATGGGGAACCGACCACGCTTTATATTCTTCCAATCTTCAGCTCGATGGGTCAATGGAGTCGGATGGGTCAATTGGGTCAATACCTCAACACCACACCCCCACCGAATGCGATCTCTCTCTCCTATAGACGTCTCCTAATTGCTCAATTAATAGCGATTAGCGTGTTGCGGGTGGCGCCCCAAATCCCGTGCCACGCTTATGCCTATCTATGGGCTGGCAGCATGGGCCGTTTACCGGATCCGTGGAGAAGAGAGTTGCAGGCTAACCAAGACACCCCAAAGATAAGGATTCGGTTCAACCACAACGACGACGGAGATCTTCCATTCCACTGCAAAAGGGCCATCATGCCCAAGTAGTATATAATTCGACGCTCCCCTGCGTTGTTGGGCCATATCCATCCAGATTCAGTAGCCTCAATAGCACCAGCAGCAGTAGCCGCCAAGATCGCACCACCTACAAATTTTCGGCAACTTCAACTTCACGCTCTGGAACAGCATTCGATAACGATTTCAAGATGGGGTTCAAAGCTCAGCATTTATGGATGGCCCCGGAGGTCAATCCGGTCAACCACAAAGCACGATCTATCCCTATCCTAAACCCCTGGGACAAATATGGACGCGCTTTTTTCTACTCCTGGTCGGGATTTTTGGTAGCATTTCTGTCATGGTAAGTAGAGTTGCAGTGGAAATTCAAAAACAAGCCCCCAAAACTAACAATTCCCAGGTATGCATTTCCACCGCTGTTGACGAAAACGATCCGAAAAGATCTTGCCATGACCCAAGATGACTATGCCAACTCAAACATCATGGGTCTTACCGGAACCCTCGTGGTCCGTCTAATGGCTGGCCCTCTTTGTGATCGCTTTGGTCCTCGTTATGTATTCGTCGGTTGTCTCCTTGCAGGAGCAATCCCAACTGCAATGGCCGGTCTTGTGACCAACCCTAAGGGACTTATTGCGCTTCGCTTCTTCATTGGAATCCTCGGCGCTTCTTTCGTACCTTGCCAGGTTTGGTGTACTGGCTTCTTTGATAAGAACGTCGTCGGTACTGCAAATGCCTTGGCCGGAGGATGGGGTAACTCTGGTGGTGGTATTACTGTTAGTATTTCTCCTAAAACAAAACACGATTATATCTAACAGATCACAGTACTTCGTCATGCCGGCCATCTTTGATTCTCTCGTTCAGAACCAAGGTTTATCAGAGCATGTTGCATGGCGAGTATCCTTCATCGTCCCATTTATAATCATCACCTCCATCGCAATGGGTATTCTCTTTACTGCAGAGGACACTCCTAATGGGCGCTGGGCTGATCGTCACCGTCTAATTGAAGCTGTCGCGGTTACACCAAGTAATCAGTCAGTCAGAGACTTCAAAGACAGCAAGGAGAAAGTCAACATTGACGCTGAAGCCAATGCTACCCAGCCAACGGCGGTATCCACCGCGGCGGCCGAAGTAGTCGTCGCCCCAACCTTTAAAGAAGCTCTCTCCGTCATCTTCTCCCTCCAAACCCTGGCACTCGCAGCACCATATGCCTGTTCCTTTGGCGGTGAATTAGCCATCAACTCCATAATTGGAACCTACTACCTCAAGAACTTCCCCAAGCTCGGGCAAACCGGCTCTGGTCGCTGGGCAGCCATGTTCGGTCTTCTGAACGTTATTTTCCGCCCTCTGGGTGGTGTCGTGGCTGATATCCTTTACCACTACACCAACAGCGTGTGGGTGAAGAAAATGTGGGTTGTGTTCTGTGGTGTTGCAATGGGCTGCTTCGAACTTGCCATCGGCTTTACAAATCCCCATCACGAGGCTACGATGTTCGGTCTCGTTGCTGGTCTTGCTGTTTTCATGGACGCTTCCAACGGTGCTAACTTCGCCGTTGTGCCTCACGTACACCCATTTGCGAATGGTATCGTGAGCGGATTAATCGGTGCATGCGGGAATCTAGGAGGAATTATTTTTGCGATCATTTTCAGATACCACGGGAAGGAGTACAACAAGGTTATCTGGATCATCGGCGCGATTTCCATCGCGGTGAACGTGTCGGTTTCTTGGATAAGACCGGTCCCTAAGCACCAGATCGGGGGCTTGTAGGGGGTCGAACTTTTTTTGATGGGTTTTATGGCGGGAGTTTGAGGTTAGATAAATGAGCGATAGGAGTATATAAGCAAGCGGTAGATTTGAATTCAAAAGCTCTAATAAAGAAAATCTTTAATTATTAAATGTCCCAAAAACCTGCAGATTTCAGTGCCCCAATCCAATTCATATCTCTTCTTGTCCTTACTCTCTTGATCAATTTATACCACTGACTTTTGCATATTATCATTACCTCATTTAAGCATGTCAGGTCGAGTTCAGGTTTTAATATCGATCGTAGATACTGATAGGTTCTAGCTTGATGACTTTATTTAGTATATATGTGATTTCTAAATATCTATCTCTGACAATGACCTATATTCAGATAACACTTTTAGGGTAGTGTTTCCAGCCTAACTTCAAGATCTAGCCCCCGCCTAGGCTCTAAGTCCTCTCACAGAATATACCGAAAGCCTTCTTGCTCCCAGTCCGTCTCATCTAAGCCGAAAGACGGAAGCTCTACTACACCTTCCCCAGTCCTATTCCTATTCCTAGGCTCCACTTCTATGCAAACACCCTGCGCTCGATCTCTCCGCTTGTTCTCCCAATCCATATACTGCCTCAGCACCATGATAGTCAAAACGCCCAAACACAAACAGATGATATAAGTCTTGCAACCAGTCCGATAAAACGGCGCCTCTCTGGCCAGAAAAAGCTGTGGCCCGCCAATATTGCCCGCACAGTAAGCCAGGAACAGTATCGCGCTGACGACGGTCTTTTTGGTGTACCCGGCTACATCGCTAGCGATCATGCTCAGGCTGAGAGGGAAAGCCGCTGCATATGCCCCGAAGATAAACACCCCGGCGAGTTTGCCGCGGGTTTGGTCCGGAGGGAGATAGCCGACGAGGGCCCAGCCGAGCATGGCGATGCAGAGCAGACAGGAGATGATGATGCAGCGTGACTTTCGGAGCTTGCTGGCCAGGTATGCGGAGGTGAGCACCATGATGACTTGGCATGCTCCTTGCGGCATGCCGAGCAGAAGGGTTTGCAGCTCTCCGTATTTGAAACCTTTTATGATGAGGGAGGAGAACTGTTCTGTATTAGTCTGTACTATGCTTGATCTCCTATGATTATTCAATGCTTACGTTTGTGTAGCCTCCGTTGGGGAGACTCGTAAATGCAGTGTATAGAAACAGTAGCCAGGTCTTTGGATCTTTCAGCGCTTCGATGGCTTGGGATTTTTTCCATTCGGTGGATTTGAAGCTATGGTTCCTCTTCTGCGGTCGACTATGTGCGATCTCCCGTTCGTGTGGCGTTAGCCATTTTGCTTTGAGAGCGCTGTCGGGGAGGAAGAATAGAATGACGAGAGACCAGGTGAAGGTGAGCACGCCGAAGATGATGAACAACCATCTCCAAGCTGCTAGTTTACCGTCGGTATAACCAATTGCATAACCGAGCACACCGCCGACGATGCTGGCCGCTCCGTTACCAGCGAACCAAAGGCCATGGCGCCACGCATGCTCAGAGGGTTTGCTATCAAATGCATCAGTAGTTTTCTATTGAGATTGTATTCTGTTGAAGTTGTGTTTTATTGAACTTGGGAGAGAAACTCAGGAAATTGATGATGATGGACGTACTACCATAGCCCTGTGATAAGACTGAAGCCCGGACTAATGACACTTTCCAACGCTCCAAGAAGGAAACGAAGCGCCATCAGACTCGCGAAATTTGACACTGCGCCATGACATGCGAGAACTATTGCCCATAAGAACATTGTCCCGGCTAGGTATTTCCCAATTGGGAGTTTCACGAATCCGAATGAACCGGGTAGGGAAGCCGTTAGGTAGCCGATATAGAAGATGCTGCTTGCCCAGGAGTACTGTTGGCCTACGAGGTGCTATGGTTCGTGCTTAGCTGTGTTTTTCAATCTTGAGTCTTGAGGAAGGCTAACTGCATCTTCCCTCAGTCCAAGGACAGCTGCATAGCCAAGTGTTATCTTGTCGAGATATTGGAGTCCGTATGTGATAAACATCAACGGAAGTAGACTAGATTTATTATTAGTTACTTTTATGATGCGAGAGGGAGGGGATGGCTCGAATCACAAAGTCTCACTTACTGCATATCAATCTTTCTTAGAATGGCTTTCTCTTCTTCGTCGATGACGACAATCGCTCTATGCTTCTCATCGTCATTGATGGTGGTTCTTGCATCAGAGTGATTTGGTTGCAACTCGACAGCTGCTGTATTGGTGTGTTCTGTCATATTGACAGCTTCTTAGGGATATTTTTAATCTACTTTCCTCATCAATATTGAAACTTCTTACAAAGTTCTTGCTCACTTTATATACTTGTCTTAGTTCATGGGGGCAATGCTATTTCGCAGATCTCTCCTGCTGCTTACACTGTTATCGGTGGCAAATAGAGATTTGAAAGCTCCCTGACATCTGTTTACTTGCCTTATCATCACCACATCACAGTGGGGTATCTTACACCGCGATGAGGAGATGGGTGTTCCCAAGTACCACTTTTCCTACTGAGACCTCATTGGCTGTATCCACCGACGACACGGTAGTTTCGTTGATGCTGATTGGATATATTGCCGATGCCCCCTTCAGCCCCATCTCGCTAGCCTCATCCAGCGATCTATTGCCAACCGCTGGGGGAAGCGACTTACCCCATCATTAGAGCATGAACCTTTCTACAAGTTCGTCGGCTGTTGATGAATCCATTCGAGCCTCCTCATCGGCAACAAATTTGGATAGAAACCATTAATCACTGAAAATCTGTCTCCAGTATTATGTCTCCGACGGAAACAAGTGTAACGCCTAGTAAATCCCCACGAGCTCTGAAAGATAGCGGATTAGCTAACATGAGTGAAGGATGTGAGACGTGTCGGTCAGGCAAAGTTCGCTGTGATAAAAATAAGCCAAACTGTTATCGATGTGTTCGTCTTGGGAAACCGTGCAATTATCCTCAAGATCCTACACTTGGGTCTGTCGGCTCTTTCCGGTCTCGTCATGCTGATTGGGTTCCGCCGACTATTCTGCCTGCGATCTCAATCCCAATAGTAGCTAGGGAACCTGCTGCGGTAACAGATTTTGCTATAGTCCCGGCATATGCTCAATCTGAAGATTTCGAAGCCAGTACCGAGCCCTCTGTCGCCGGGTCTGATCAATTTGTGACACATTCCTATTCAAACGACGAAGATGCCGAGCAAATACAATTACCCACATCTATAGGTGACAACATTGAGATTGATTTCGCTGTAGACTTACTAGACTATGATTCTTACATGGGGATCATGGATGGTTTTGAGCACGCTATGCCAGATTTCCAGACAGATTGTATGTGAGCTTCGAGATATAACCATTACTCTGGTTTATATTTGTAATATTGTACTAGCCCAACTAAACTTGATGACAGGGAGAATTGAAATTATGGCGGCACTCTCCGAAATAGTTCTAGATCCTTTCTTGTCAACATATCACATCTCGCTACCTAACTCTATGGAATTTAACCAAGATGAGCATCGAGCACTAGATCATTACCAACATACTTACTCCCTTTACCGAACAACCAAAGATCCTAGGTGGTCAACTCATATGGTGCTCTTGAGGCTTGGATCCGAGAATCGGATGATCATGCACCTACTACTTGCAGTTTCGACTAATGATCTCCAAAATCGTAACGTACACTCGTCATGGTCTCAACTCGCTCACAGCCACTTTCAAACTGGTGCACGTCTACTGATTGAGAACATGCAAGAAAATACAGAGACTAATCATATCTCGCTCATGGCGTCGATTTTCTTTATTTACCTTTATATGACCAAACGGCAAGCTGTCGCTCCACGGCAGTTGAGACAATTGAGCTTGGCTGTTACCAGTTATGTCAAGAAGTACGATCTTGATTCCCTATGCACCGGACCGGCACAAGAGTGCAACATACCAAATGGTTCAGTCGACAGTTCCAGGTTTAATCGTAGCTTACTCGCCCGACTGATCATGTGGATTTTTGACGAAGATGTAAAATGTAGCTTCCAGGGTGCTGGGGGCTATTTTGCCCGACATCTCACAGATCATGGAGCGCGAACCAAAGACGTATACGATGTATCGCGCAACGCGCTTTCAGTCTACTTTGGTACCGAATACCCCGTCGTACAAAATATGGACGATCAGCAAAACTCTACCGTGCTTGAATTCCTGTGGGCCTTGATGCCGGTGTGGCAGGATATCAATGATCTTTCCCAGCACCATGATCAGAATCTTCTCCACATGCGTGCTCGTATTGA
>Ga0247734_1000593_pt1 | contig 30622 bp, 26 predicted proteins | sample UWRJL103311B2_FD_180933 | JGI IMG/M metagenome (GOLD analysis project Ga0247734, IMG submission 180933) | Plant litter microbial communities from Arlington Agricultural Research Station in Wisconsin, United States - UWRJ-L103-311B-2 | ecosystem: Environmental > Terrestrial > Plant litter >...
GATGGAACTGGTAGAAGTTTTGCCAACTACACTGGATCAGCTGGGAAAAATAAAAGGAATTGGCAAGGCGAAAGTGAAGCAATATGGTGATGTCATTATTGAAATGATCAGTGATTATTGTGAAAGTAATAATATTGAAAAACCAGAAAGAGAAACAGAAATTGAAATTCCTGTAAAAAAACAAAAACCTGATACCAAAAGAGCGAGTTTTGATTTATACCAGGCTGGAAAAACTATTGATGAAATTGCACTGGAACGTGGCTTTACAGCCGGAACCATTGAAAATCATCTTTCTTACTTTATTGAAACCGGCGAAATCGATGTTTTCAGCATTTATCCGCGCAAAAAAATGGATCCCATTATCAGTTATCTTTCTGAAAACAGACAAACTCCTTTTGCTGAAATTAAAGCTGCTTTGGGTGAGGACGTTACCTATTCAGAGATCAGGGCTGCTTTGAAGTATTTGCAGACAATTGAGATATAGTTTCCAACTTTAAATCAGGTTTTTTGCCCAAAGATTCGCGCTCAAAAATTTCATTGATTTTGGTGTAGTCATTGAAAAATCCGCAATTTTTTAAATAGAACAAATTCTTTTGTTTTCCGCCTCCATAATCCAGACGGTAAGCTTTTCTGGCGGTTGCGTCGGCTGTAAATTTGGCTTTAGTTAATTCTGTCCATTTACCGGAAGTGTCACAAACCCATTGATTCCCAAAATTTACCATTCGTCCGGTATCTCCGGTTTCAGGAATAAAATTCTCTAAAAACGAATGTAATCTGGTCAGGTAAGTTTCTGTTTTTGGACGTTTAAAACTGGCAATAAGCTGCCATTTATTTTCTTCGGGAGCGAAAAAGTAAGCGGTATAAGTTGTAGTACTGTCGCCGGATGGTTTTCCGTGTAAAAGAAAGCGGTAAGTATTACCTGCTTTCCAGTTGTATTTTAAGTAGCTCTGTCCACCCGAACCTTCATTACCAAACTCTCCGGTATAAACTTCCGCTCCTTTTTTCAGCATTTTAATTTGTTTATCCATAGGAACAGATTTCGGATCATCTGTTTTAAACGGACTCCAGACTGAAAATAAAATCCGGCGTTCCTGGTCTGAGTTAACCTGCATGCCAAAATATCCTTCTCCAAAACCATTGGCCATAAAATACGAACCGACCACGTCCTGTTTTTCAGGAACGGTCACCTCATTGTAAAACCATTCAATTTTTTCTTCCGGAATTGTATAATTCAAATGAACAGATGGTCCGCGCCTTCCCCAGTAAAAATAGTTGTCCTTATTATCTTTTACATAAACTGTTTCCTCATTTACTACGCTTCCCTCTAAAATCCATTCGCTTAAATCAGCAAAAGTTGCAGTTGTTTTAGAAATTCCCTGAACAGAAATTTTTGCATAACCGATATCAACTATTTCCCATTCTCCTGTATCATATTCCTGAATATTTTCTCCCAGTAAAATTTCTTTCGATTTATTCAAAACCGTAACCCGTACTTTGCTTTTGCCATTGACCGAAGCTTTTAAAAATAACTTCATTTTCCCTGTTTTTGCAAAGCGGACATAAGTTTCAATTACAGCATCCGGATCGATCCAATTAATTAATCCTTTGTCCGTAATTTTTTCAGTTTTTCCTTCTTTTATCCAGGAATTTCCACCCAGTGGCACATGCACCCTGATTATTTGTGAAGTATCTGTTAAACCAACATTATTCGCTATTGCAGTTTGAAGCTGCCCTAAAAAAATACATAAAATAGTAATCCCTATATGTTTATTCATGTTTATCCCAGATATATTTTTACAATTTACGAACAGCAATTTAATTAAAACTTACACTATTTCATGTTCTTAATTGAATATCGCCACCTACTATAAAATACTGCAAATTTTAAAAAATATAGCCATGACGATTTTTTAATTTATCTACCCCTAATCCTCTAAATCACTTCATAATGAGTAAATTACGTGTTATACTTTTTAAAAATTTATATTAATGAAAGTGTTTGGAATGTGAAAGATGAAAGTGCAAATTTGATATAAATTACTACTCTGATCTAAGATTATACGTTTATGAGCTCAAAAACCGCACAAGAACTCGCACTACCCGTTGGTGTAACGCTTGACCGTTTCATTATGCTAAGCCAAAGTGCTTTTCCATACGCAACCGGCGAACTTTCTCAATTACTGCGCGACATTGCACTGGCAGGAAAAATAATTAACAGAGAAATTAACCGGGCCGGACTCGTGGATATTGCCGGAGGAAACGGCACTGAGAATGTACAAGGCGAAAACCAGCAGAAACTGGACATTGTAGCCAATATAAGATTTATAAGAGCATTAAAGAATGGCGGCGAAGTGTGTGCTATTCTTTCAGAAGAGGACGAAGATATTATTCATACAGGTAACGATTATGGCAAATATGTGGTGGCAATGGATCCTTTGGACGGATCATCCAACATTGATGTAAATGTTTCGATCGGGACTATATTTTCAATTTACCGCAGAATAACACCTATTGGTTCAGCAGCTACAATAGATGATTTTCTTCAGGGCGGACGTAAACAGGTTGCAGCGGGATATATTTTATACGGATCTTCAACGATGCTGGTTTTTTCTACCGGCGAAGATGTCAACGGATTTACACTCGATCAGTCGCTTGGTGAATTTATACTGTCACATAAAAGCATGCATTCCCCGAAAAAAGGGTCAATCTTTTCTGTGAATGAAGGTCACTATTATAATTTTCACGCTTCTGTTCAGAAATACCTGGATACCTGCAAACAGAAGGGATTAAGTGCCCGGTATATTGGATCATTAGTGGGTGATTTTCACCGGAATTTATTAAAAGGTGGAATCTATTTATATCCTTCTACAAAAAAAGATCCAATGGGTAAGCTACGGCTTTTGTATGAATGTTATCCACTGGCATTTATTGCAGAAAAATCAGGAGGCAAGGCAAGTGATGGTTTTGGAGCTATTCTTGACATTATTCCCACTTCATTTCACCAGCGTTCTCCCATTTATGTAGGGTCGGCTTCAATGGTAGAAGATGTTCTTAAACCATAATTATAACTGTTTTGGAAGATAGGCGCTGTTAGTTTTTGTACCTTTGTATCATGCAGACTACGCAAAACAAATTTGAGCAATTTAAGCTTAACCGCCAATTACTCAATGCCATTGAAGAAGCAGGCTACACAGAGCCTACGCCCATACAGGAACAAGCAATACCATTAGCGCTTGCCGGACAGGATATTTTAGGAATAGCACAAACAGGTACTGGTAAAACAGCCGCTTACGCATTGCCGCTCCTAATGCGGATTAAATTTGCCCAGGGTGATCATCCCCGTGCACTTATTCTTGCGCCGACAAGAGAACTCGCCATGCAGATTTCCGAAGCAATTATCCAGCTTAGTAAATATACAGATGTTCGTACTGTTGTACTTTACGGAGGATTAGGACCAAAATCCCAGATTGAAGCTATCCGTAAAGGAGTTGATATTATTGTCGCTACGCCGGGAAGATTTATGGATCTTTATCTGAAAGAAGAGATCGTAGTAAAACATCTCAATGTAATGATTCTGGATGAAGCCGACAAAATGATGGATATGGGTTTTATGCCTCAAATTCGCCGGGTATTGGAAATCATTCCGAGGAAGAGACAGAATATGCTTTTTTCAGCCACTTTTTCGGATAAAGTAGAAAATTTGTCCTACGAATTTTTAGAATTCCCTACAAGAATAGAAGTTACGCCTCAGTCGACCACGGCTGAAATGATCACTCAAAAACTTTACGAGGTTCCAAATTTCCGGACTAAAATTAATCTTTTGACCTGGTTATTAGAGGATAAAGAAGCTTTCAACCGCGTTTTGATATTTACCCGAAGCAGGGAAGTTGCCAGTCTGGTACATCAGAATTTACTGGGAAGAGTTGTTGCAGAGGATGAATTAAGAGTAATTCACGCGAATAAAGGCCAAAATACCCGTATTAATGCAATGGAAGCATTTAGGGAAGGATCTGTCCGTGTAATGGTTGCAACGGACGTGGTTGCCCGTGGAATTGATATTACCGAAGTGAGTCATGTAATTAACTTTGACGTGCCACTTATTTATGAGGATTATGTGCATAGAATCGGTCGTACCGGAAGAGCTAACCACATTGGACAAGCAATTACTTTCATTACGGATGCTGACGAATATCATGTTCATAAAATTGAGAAAATGATACGTATGGTAATTCCCCGTGAAGAGTTGCCTGCAGAGCTCGAAATTATAACGACGCAGCACGATGAACGGCAGGACATGCTACGGGAAATAGATAATCAGAAACGTAAAGAAGACCCTACATTTTTGGGTGCATTCCACGAGAAAAAGAAGGTTTTCAGACCATCAATGAAGACGCCTGGGAAAAATCAAAAATCGGGAAGACAGCCTTCTGCGCGAACTAAAAGAAGATAATACAATACAATCCGAATAATTCCGTTTATCTTGGACAATAGAAAACCAGTTCTCTATTAAAGCTTTTTATGAAAGATTCTTTTGTCATTTGGCTTGCTCTTCTATTTCCTGTACTCAGTTTTGCACAGGGAACTCATTTGGCCAGTGCTACACCTTCCTCCGATACAAATGCTGCATCGAAGAGACCGTTGGAGTTAAAGGAAAGACGTATTTTACCCCTATTTGGTGAGCTCAGCAAAACCTCTGTACAAATTGATGAGGAAATCCACTTTTTGAGTGAATGTGATAAATCATTTTCCAGTCGTACAGAAGCAAGCAGTTTTTTTGCGGCCCGTGCATGGGAATATTTACAGGAAGGTTCACTGGACACAGCCTGCTACCGGTTCAATCTTGCCAACTTATTGAACGACAAGAATGTAGATGCATACTGGGGACTTGGCGTAGTGTCGTATCAAAGGGAAAACTGGGTCGATGCTAAGCGCATGCTGAGCCGGGGTGTTGATATTCAAGCAGATAACGTTGCGTTATTAGTTGACCTTTCAACTGTTGATTTGAAACTCTATGCCATTACAAACCGTCAGGAGGAATTAGACGAAGCCGGAAATCTACTGAAACAGGCAACCGCAATAGATTCTACTTATGCTCTGGGACAGTATAATCTTGCGCTTTTACATTACAACCGAAATGAACTGGATAAATCCTGGGAACACTTGCATAAAGGCCGTAACCTCGATCTTGGCCAGATGAATATTCAGTTTGTGGAATTGTTAAAAGCCAAAATGCCTGATCCGCTTGGATTTTTTAAGTAGTTTAGAAAATTTTAGATAATATTAAAGAAGTCAACTTTTGAAAAGTTGACTTCTTTTTGCTTTCTACTAGTATATTACTTAATTTTTTTCTGCCTTTTTCTGAAAAAATAATTATTGGCTACAACGAATAAAACTACTCCTATACATATAAAAACGGCATTCCAGATCGCTGAAAATCCAATAAATTTTTCACTGCCATCCAAAGACAATTCGTACTTCAGTCCTGATCGTTCTGCCGTTGTTGTAAGCGTATCAAAAGGCATTGCGCGGTCGTAAATTACCTTGGTAATGAGATGGTTATTTGTATCAATGTATCCATATTTACCATTGATCCAAATCATGGAAGTTCCATTGTTATAGTAGGACGCAAAATCGTATTTTAGAGGTGTTCTTATCCTTCCTTTTTTATCAATATGACCGAATTTTCCATTAATTGCTACTGCTGCACGGTCCTCGGCAGTGAAACCATTTGCTTCATCATATAAAAAAGGAATTCTTGTTTTTCCGGTTTTATCAATACATCCCCATTTGTTATTTTTCTTTACCCAAAATAAACCGTTAGTTGGTTTCCGGGTAGCAGAATACAGAAAAGGCGTAACCATTTCTCCTGTATAAACATTAATAAAACCATATTTCCCTCCGTGTTTTACACGCTCCAGCCCCTGGCCGGAAAACTTGTATTTGGGATCAATATCATCCAGAGAAACCGGAATACGCAATATTAAATTTTTGTCGACAATTCCATATTTACCTTTGTAAAGGAAATGATAAATTCCTTTTGATTCCTTGATCTCTTTTTCAATAAATGAGCTGAAATTCCAGTTTAGCAGGAATATTTCCTTCTGTTTGTCATTTTCTTTCCACCAGATTACATCCTCTTTACTATCCTTATTACAGACAAAATCTATTGTAGCTTTTGATATCAGGAAGTCATTTTTGAAATATTCTATGGGAATTCTATAAACAACCTTACCAACGGAATCTATGTAAGAAAGTCCATATTGCCGACCAGCCGGATAAATAACCCAGGTTTTACCTTTATAGAATTTATCAGTTGCAATGTAAATAGGCGGAATAATGACTTTCCCCTGTTTATTAATAAAGCCATGAACACTCTGTTTCTGTTGGTTTGTTTCAAACGGAACAAATTCTGCTAAACCATTTGAAAACTCCCCAATATCTTTATATGCCGGAGTAAGTTTGTTGCCATTTTTATCAACCAGAAAACTTTGATATGAACGGCAGGGAATATCAATTTTTTTTACCACATAAACATCCTCATATTTTTGATGCTCAGAATATTGCTGAAGCCAGGATTTATCCTGAATAACAGGAGAAGCTCCAAATACCTGATGGACACTGCATAGAAAGAAAATAGTCAAATACTGACCAACCAATTGAAATATTTTCACTGTTAATTTTTAATCATTCCTGAATAAATGCGGTAAAAACGAATATAACAATATCTGCTTTTAAAGAACAATAGTTTAAAGCAAAAAACCGCCGGAAATAATTATTCCCGACGGCCACTATCAAAATATTATACCTGAATTTTTTATCTGAAGAAAAATCCAATTGGAGCGATTCCTACTTTGATTGAATCCACCAAAGATCCATCCGTGCGGTAGCGAATCGCATAACCTGATTGCAGGACAGAAGGTGATACTGCTGCATAAATTAATCCTTGCGCCGGATCTACATTTAAGCCGCTAAAATTCCTTTTTATAAAAGGAGTAGTTACATTAACTTGTGTGTCCGTAATCGCAAACTTGTAAGTTGTTCCATGATTTACATAATTGGCATCATCATAAGAAAGTACAAAAAATACTGTTCTTAAATCAGTGCTAAAAGCGAAATTACCAGCTGATTTCGTTGCATCAGTGCCAATGGCTAATTTAGCTTCAATATCGTAAGTAATCATGTTAATTCTGGAAACCTGAATTCCTGAACCAACCCATAACTTACCATTTGCATCCACTCCAATTGGTGTTGTAGTTCCGCTTAAAGTAATGGTTTTTACAACTTCGTCGCTGATTGCATTAATCACAGTTAAGTTTTTACCCGCGCCATACGGAGTAGTCCCAACAAAAAGTTTACCATTATTAAGTACCAACTTTTCAGGACCATCCGCAATATTGATTTTCTTGGTTACTTTATTTGTATTCAAATCTATTACTGCAATATAGCCCGTTTTGTAGCTGTAATCCCCGTTTGTTCCCCAGCAGGAAACATACGCTTTTGAAGAATTTGCAAAAACCACTTTTCTGGGATTTTCAATATCCGGTGCACCAATACTGGCGACTTTTTCAAATGTATTACTATTAATAATTTCTACCCTGTCCTGTCCGGCAGCTGAATTATCAACTAAAATTGCTCCTCTATCATCAAAAGTGGCATAATCTTCAACTCCACCATTCAAAGTTGCACCGTGTACTTTTGAATAAATATCTGCTTCTGATGTATTTTGTTCCCTGCTAAAAAAAGATATACTTCCATTATTGGAAAAGAAATTGCCAATGTTCATTACAAATACGCCACTTACAAAATCACCTTTAGCAACCGGATCTTTTTGGTTACACGACCATGTTATGAAGGTTAACGATGCTGCTAATACTACCTGGGTTAATTGTTTTTTCATTCTCATTTTAGTTTAAAGTAAATACCGGACTTGATTTCCGGCCAATAGTTGATTAGTGCCTTTTTAAGTTTTGGCAATTAGCTGTTAGCTTAATTATAGATATAAAACGACTTCATTCTAGTTTTGAAATTTAAGATTTGGTTTATTTTTTAGTGTCATTATTTTTTACAGAATTATAACTTAACAGCAAATTAACAGCAAAACTTCTTCCCGGCATTGCATTATTTCTCACACTCAGATAAAATGTATTGGTAATATTGTTCACCTGTCCCTGAATCCGCATTTGTACTTTTTTCCAGTACAAGGTTGTTTCCGCCAGTACATTTGCCAGGGCATAAGAATCAAAAGACTGTGAATTGTCGAATGTTGTGAAACGTTTGCCGGTTGCCTGAAACTGCGTTGTAATCCTGGTATTTTTATATTGAACGTAAGCATTAAAATTACCGGAATGTTTCGGCACAAAAACCAGTTGCTTTCCAACTATATCTGCTGCATAAGCATCGTAAACTCTCTCCTGAGAACTGCTGGTCAATGCATATCCCAAATTTGCACCGCTTTTCCATAATTCCTGATTGCCGATCCAGCCAGCTTGCAGCTCAATTCCTCTTGCCAGAACTTCCTGAAGATTTTCAACCTGATAATTTTTTGCAGGATTCCAGTAAGTCCAGTTTTTGATCCGGTTATGATAAGCCGTTAAAGAAGTTGTGAATGAATGATTTGAATTGAGCGTGTAGTTTTGCTCCAGACCAATTTCTTTGTTCCAGCCACTTTCGGGCCTAATATTTGGGTTACCCAAATTTTTCCAGTAACGTTCATTTAAAGTTGGCACTCTGTAACTTCTTGCAAAAGAACCTTTTAATTTAAGTTCATATTGCTGATTCCTTATAAATTGATATTCTGCTCCTAATGACGGCGTAATTGGAGGGTTATATTTTGTTATGAAAGCTTGTCTCAAATTGCCAGAAATAAGGAGTTTGGAGGTTGCCTGCCAACGGGTTAGTATAAATAGATCACTACGATTTTCAGTTATTAATGGCTTTTCATATCCAGTCAGCTGTGCCCGGTAATGCGTCCATTCACCTCCTGCTTTTATCCGGATATTATTTCCTGCCTGACCAATATTCCATTGAAAATCCTTTTCTATACGGTTAGAAAATTTATCTGTTACTGCATGATCCAGATTTATGTAATCGCCGGTTCCGTAATCAATCACATCGCGTATCCAGGAAGTACGGATTGTAAAATCCTGAAATTGATAACGGACCATCGTTCGGTAGGCTTCTGTACGCGTGAGTTCTCTGCCAGCGATTTCTTTGGGAGTCAGTGTTAATTTGTTATTTGTCAGCCAGATATGCGCTGATAATTCCTGATTATTTTTTGACCTGAAAAAAAGATCCTGAGTCAATCCCTGCTGAAAAGTTTCTGACGGAAGCAGCGCATATCCTTGTCTTTCCTTGTATGGAAAGTGATTGATCATCCGGCTGTAATTGAACGTGGTCTTTCCTGAAAAATCCCAGTTATCATTAAGCCGAACGCCATATTTTGCTCCATATTGTGTCTGATAATTTCTAAAACTATCACCATAATTACCAAAGTATTGGTAAAAACCGGCAGGCTGCGCAACGCTATTTAATAAAATACTTCCACCCACAGCATCCGTTCCCACAATACTTGCTGCCGAACCATACTGAACAGAAAGCTGATCGAATCCGGCAACTGGAATTGTTGAAAAATCAGTTTGTCCTAATGTTGAAGAATTAATATTTACACCGTTCCATAACACCGCCGTATGATTGGCAGATGTTCCGCGGAAAGACGCTGTGTTCAATTGTCCGGGCCCATAGTTTTTAAATGCAATGGGTGTATTAAACGAAAGCAAATCACCCAGATTTTGAAAACGGAATTGATTTAAAACAGCAGAATTAATTTTTTGTATTTTCAAACCACTCATGAAACGTTCCGGCACAAAACCTGTTACAGTAACCGGTTCCAATTGGATTGTATCCTGCTGAGCCATAAGATTTCTGGTAAAAGAAAATCCAATCACTATAACAAGAATCATACGAATCCGGCAGCTTCTGATCACAATAAGAAAAAATGAACCCTAGTATCAATTGTTACCCGACTTTTCCTCCGAAAGCCCGAGAAACATTGCATCCGTTTTGGCAGGTCTCCTGGCTTGTCTTTTTGATCCTGTGCCTTCCCGTTTTGAATTTAACAGTGGCAATGAAGTTTTAGATCAACAAATTACAGACTTACAGTTGCGGGGACAGCTCCCGCTTTGAACGGGATTCCCAATTAAGCTAATACCTTGGTTCAGAACCAGGGCAGGCGCCAAAAACGATGCAAAGGTAAGACATTGTAATTATCTTTGAGCAAAAAAGATATTCTGTGGTAACTGCTATTACAAACCGCTTCTCTGTTCCTGCTTCACAAAAAGGAGTCATTCTGATGTTAGGTGCAGCATTTTTCTTTGCTCTGACCTCTGCCATTTCAAAATGGCTTGGAAAAGAATTTCATATTGTTCAGCTGGTTTTTTTCAGGAATATTGTTGGAGTTGTCTTTATTTTAAGCAGTATTCATAGACGCCCTTTAGAACGGAAAGGTGGCGGAAAACTTGGTTTGCTTATATTTCGCGGCATTGTTGGAACATTATCTTTATATCTTCTCTTTTATGCTATTCAAACCTTAGGGCTTGGTCGTGCCTCAACTTATCAGTATAGTTATCCCATTTTTCTGGCTTTATTTTCCTGGCTGTTACTTGGCGAGACATTAAATTCCCGCGAATGGCTGGCCATATTTGTGGGTTTTACCGGAATTCTTTTTGTGTTTCGTCCTGATTTGTCAATGTCATGGAGAGACAATGCAATTGGTTTAGGAAGTTCATTACTTACGGCCATATCATATTTGGCAATCAGACAGTTAGGATGGGTTTACGATTCAAGGGCTATTATTCTTTCCTTTATGCTGAGCGGAATTATACTTCCCATATTCTCCATGCTAATTGGCACTTATTTCCCAATGGAAGGACTTGATTTTTTGATCGGCACATTTAAATGGCCACAGACTTTCATGCAGTGGTTCGCATTTCTTGCACTTGGTTTGACCGCACTAATGGGACAAAAAATGCTGACCCAGGCTTTCACTTATGACAAAGCAGGTAGGGTAGCAACAGTGGGATATTCTAATATTTTATTCTCAACAATTCTTGGATTTTTAATGGGCGAAGCAATTCCATCCATTTCCATGTTCATTGGTATGACACTGATTATTGCAGGTGGAATCCTGGTTTCTCTCTCTAAAAATAAAAATTTTGTCAAGTCATCTACACTGCCGGAATAAAGAATTTAAGGGCCGCCGCTGCTCTTAACTCCCTTGCCTTTCATTAAAAACCAGCCGATTCATAAAAGGATCAACAACTGTAACTGAAATGGAATTCCAGGGCTCTTGTTCTAAACCCGGACGGTTATACTTGTACTTTTTCTCATTCAGTTCCTTATGTAATTCACGCACACCAACGCATTCGATAAAAACTTTTCCTCCCGGCGTACTATCTCCGTGATGTTCAGAAAGGTGTAATACTACGCCATTATTGGAAACCTGCATGTATAAAGGAGCATTATCATCGAAGCGGTGCGTCCAGTCGATGGTGAAACCAAGCCAGTCTACATAAAATTCGAGCGCCTTTGCTTCATCAAAAATTCGTAATATTGGGATTACCTGACTGGCTTTCATAGGTTTAATGGTTTAGTTAAAATTATTTTCTTGTGATCTTTGTTCAACAAATGAAATGAAAAATACCATGAAAAAATATATCTCATTCCTTATTATATCCGGCCTGACTTTAACTGGTCTTACAGGTTTTATATCAGATTCTACTCCGACTGTTGGCATTCAATGGCTCACGGTAGAGCAGGCCTATGCGAAAACCCAGACAGAACCCAGAAAAGTATTGATTGATGTATATACAGATTGGTGCGGCTGGTGCAAGGTAATGGACAAGGAAACTTTTAAGAATAAAGCGGTAATTGATTACGTAAATAAAAAATATTATGCTGTAAAACTGGACGCAGAGCAAAAAGCAGCAATTACGTTAGGAGGCAGAAAATTCGAATTTCTGGGACAGAGTGGAGGAAAAGGAATCCATCAACTGGCATTAGCATTAACCAACAATCAGCCCAGTTTTCCTACTACTGTTTTTTTAGATGATAATTTTCAGATGATCCAGCCTTTACCCGGTTATATGAAAGCAAAGGAATTTCATGAGGTCATTACTTTTATAGGAGATAACTACCACAAAAAGCAGGATTTTGAGACGTATAAGGCGAAAACTTATAAGGAACTGTATCCGGGGAAATAGTATATAATACCATTTAAAAGCCCGAAAGGGTTGAATGTGATTTTCTAAAAAAGAAGGCCACAGAAATAATCTCTGTGGCCCATTCGGCGTCCGCTCTTTTTATCTCCGCTTATTTCCTTATCTCTCAAAAAATCCTTAAACTGCCTCCCCTTCCTGCATACGTTCTGCATTTTCAGCAATTCTTAATCTTTCAATGAATTCACCGATATCACCTTCCATTACAGCCGGAAGATTGTGAACGGTATAACCAATGCGGTGATCCGTAATACGGCTTTGAGGATAATTGTATGTTCTTATTTTATCAGATCTGTCACCGCTTCCTACCATGGATTTCCGTTGTGAACTCACTGCATCATTATGTTCTTTCAATTTAATTTCATAAAGCCGTGAACGCAATACGCCTAGAGCTCTTTCTTTATTTTTCAACTGAGAGCGTTCATCCTGACAACTAACAACTAGTCCCGACGGAATGTGTGTAAGCCGAACAGCAGAATATGTCGTGTTAACTGACTGTCCACCAGCTCCTGACGACATAAAAGTATCGATACGGACATCATTCATATTAATCTGAACATCCACTTCTTCTGCTTCAGGTAAAACGGCTACCGAAGCTGCCGAAGTATGAATACGACCTTGTGATTCAGTTTGAGGTACACGTTGTACACGGTGCACACCAGACTCAAATTTCATTTTACCATAAGCATCTTCTCCTTCAACTTTACAGATAATTTCTTTGTATCCACCATTGGTTCCTTCTGTAAAATCCATAATGGATGAACGCCAGCCCATTTTCTCAAAAAACCGCTGATACATACGGAACAAATCTCCCGCAAATATCGCTGCCTCATCTCCACCGGTTCCACCCCTTATTTCCAGAATAATATTACGACTGTCATTTGGATCTTTTGGAATAAGCATCTCTTTAATAACCTTATCCATTTCTTCAAATTTTGGAACCAGATCATTCAGTTCCTCCTTTGCCATTTCCCTTAATTCCTCATCTTTTTCAGTGTCAATGAGTTCTTTAGTTCCAGCAATATCTTTTTGCAATTTTTGGTAAAGTGCATATTTTTCAACGATCTTGCCCAGGTCTTTATATTCTTTGCTTATTTTGGAATACCGGGCAGAATCCGACACAATTTCAGGTTGTATAATTTGTTGCGAAACTTCTTCGAAACGTTCTTTTATGGCTTCTAATTTATCTAACATGATATGATGATCTCTTGGGCATTAGTCAATTGGGGCACAAAGATAAGTAATATTCGGTTTTGAATTTTGAATGTATAAATGTTCATAACCTATAACAGAAGGTTTTAATATAAATCATCCATATTTGAATTCCCGTTTATCGGTTTACGTTTACTTATTAAGTATCATTTTGTTAAATAAATACATGAAAAATTTTGCCCTTGCATTTGTAATTTTTGTTGTGGTCTCAGCTTGTAATACCAAGAGGCTGGAAAATACCAAAGAACTTTCCAGAGAAATAAAAGCATCACAAATTATTAGAGTTACCAATACGCAACTCATTTATACGGTGGATGAATGGGGTAAAAAAATTTCAAAAATTGCTGAGAAATCGTTACAAAAAGAACTTGAAGCAAATCCCGATAAAGCTGGTGTGATTTGTAAAGATTTAGCTCAAATACCTCTTATCAATGCATTGGAGAAGGAATATGGAGTTCAAATTCAATTATTGGGAGAAAATGATCTCAAAAATCGTAACCTGAACATAAAGGAAAAAGAAATATTAGATGCCTATTTGTACAGTTCCAAAGCAAAAACAACTGCCAGTGATAATGTGCAGCTTTTGAATGATACTTTACTTGTTTACAATGTGCCCGTTCCGGCAGAAAGCCCAATATGTAAGGTTTGTATGGAAGATCAGGATATGCCTTTTGCAGTCTGGCGGCTTCTCTTTAACAAAAAAGAAATTATTCGTAAAGTGGATGTGAAGAAGCTGAAAGAATGATTTTAAGAAATTATTCCAACCTCATTTTCAATAAAATCAGGTTGGAATAATTTTGTTAGAAAAAGATAAAGCTCCGGTTTAAGAACTTAATTTTTAAAATATGCCAATTTTGCCACACACTTCATCAGAATCTGATTCATTCAGAGAAAATAAAACAATTCCAAAAGTAATAGAAACAGAAGTTTTAAAGGCATTATCTTTTTACCCTGAACTTCAAAAAACTTCTATTGAATTTGTATTCAAACAAAATATTAAGAAGTCAGTAATGCAGGCACAACCAAATGTGCCTGCCATGATAAAGGGAAAACGGGCATATAAAATAAATATCAGTGCACTTTTCAAGCTGACTACAACTGCAATTCCTATTCAACAAATTCCAAAAGATATTTTGATTGGATGGATTGGACATGAATTAGGTCATGTAATGGATTATGAGAACAGAAATGTTTTTAGAATGATACGATTCGGACTGGGCTATCTTTTTTCAACAACCTATTTGCGTGAAGCTGAAAGAGTGGCTGATACCTACGCTGTTAACCATGGATTAGGCTGGTACATTCTTCAAACCAAAAACTTTATCCTCAACCACGCCGATCTTTCAGAAAAATATAAAAGTAAAATTGCACGACTTTATCTATCTCCTGATGACATTGTGGAACAAGTCCGGATTCTTGAACAAAAACAACAATTGGAGGCAAAAAAAGATTTATAAATTACTTTCTACAAACTTGCCGAATTCAAGAAAATCTTCCTCCTTCATTACCCTAGGGATTTTTACCTGTCCACCCATTTTCTTAGTTTCTTCGCTCCATTTATAGAAAATTTCTTCCGGAATCAATTCAACTTCCACGCCTTTCAGCGCTTTTCCCCGGGCAACATTGTAATTTTTATTATTCTCACACAAAGTTTTGTCAAGAGATTCTGCCACCTTTATTTTGTCAGGATTTTTATCACAGCTTAAGTACCATTTATGAATATATTCTTCATTACGGTGCACCGCAGCCACAATAAATTCCTTAATAACGACATCATATTCCTGCTCTATTACCCGCAATCCAGCATTCATCTGATTGACGGATAATTGAGAACCTACAACATTTAGGTAATGCTTAGTACGGCCGGTAATGACAATCTCAGCTTTTTCCTTGTCCGTAATCATAACCGTATCACCAATCATGTATCGCCACGCACCCGAAACTGTTGTGATCAGTAATACGTAAGAAACATTTTCTTCAGCATTAGCCAATGAAAGGACTTTCGCTCCCGGCTTTACCAGTCCGTCTTCATCTACATGATCTTCGTCAAACGGGACAAATTCGTAAAAAATACCATTATTGGGAAACAAAGCCATCGACATCGTGTCCGGCCGTTTTTGTATGGCTATAAAACCTTCAGACGCCAGATAAGTGTCAATGTAAATTAAGGGACGCGCGAGTAATTTTTCCATACTTTTTCTATATGGTTCAAATGCTACGCCGCCTGTGGTATAAACCATCAGATTGGGCCATATTTCGTGTATGTTATTCAATTTATGATAACTGATAATCTCTTTCAGCATCAATTCCACCCAGGCCGGAATTCCGGAAATACAACCAATATCCCAATCAGCGGCCTGTTCTGCAATCTTTTTTACACGTTCGTCCCAATCTGTAATATCTGCTATTTCTCGTCCGGGCTTATACAATCCACCAAACCAGGCTGGAAGGTTAGAGGCGCTTATTCCGCTTATTTCTCCTTCCAGATGATCATCTTTTTCAATCAGATTGGTACTGCTGCCAAGCATTAAAATTTGTTTAGTAAAAAATTCACCCGGCAGATCAAAGGCATTTAAATTGGTAATTTCATTTATTCCGGCTTTCCGGATAGAAGCTAACATATCATCCGTTACAGGAATATGTTTACTATGGCTGGTTGTCCCGCTGCTTAAAGCAAAATATTTTTGTCCGCCTGGCCAGGTTACATTTTGATGACCTTCCAATAAATAATGCCACCAGTCTCCATTCATTTTATCATAATCATGAACCGGAACGACCTTCTGAAATTCAGAAATAATATCTTCGCTTTCCAGAATTCCTTTAAAATTATAGGCTTTTCCAAAAGCAGTAAATTTTGCAGTTTCCAGCAATTCTTTCAAAACTTCTTTCTGGGATTCAACCGGATCAGGGTCCGACTTGATCATACCTGTAATATCAATTGCCTTCTTAATTATTTCACCAATAACAGTCATATTGCTGTGGAGTAACGTTAAAAATATTATGAGATAGTTAGATAAACATTCAATTTTAAAAAGTCATGCCAAATTATATGATTGAGTTAGTATTTTTACAAATGAAATAAAGCTGATAATCTGACAATTATGAAAAAATATTTTCTTGTTCAATTTCTTTTATTGATTGTCTGGTATTTCATAACAAGCTACACAGTTTTCGCCCAAAACAATATTTTAGTTTTTCAATCTGATTTTGGTTTGAAAGACGGAGCGGTTTCAGCCATGAAAGGAGTAGCCATGGGTGTTTCCTCTGAACTTAAATTATACGATGTTACGCACGAAATTCCTGCTTATAATATTTGGGAAGCTTCATTCCGATTAGTACAAACAGCACCATACTGGCCAGCAGGAACTGTATTTGTTTCTGTTGTTGATCCGGGAGTCGGGACCAACCGGAAATCTGTGGTTTTACTTACAAAATCCGGTCATTATTTTGTGACGCCTGACAATGGAACACTTACATTGGTTGCAGAACAACTTGGTATACAGGAGATCAGGGAAATTGATGAAGCAAATAACCGCCGGAAAAATTCCAACGAATCTTATACATTTCATGGTCGGGATGTATATGCCTTTACGGCCGCAAGGTTAGCATCCAAAGTTATAACGCTGGATAAAGTTGGACCAAAATTGCCTGCCGAAGTTATTTCGATTCCTTATAAAAAAGCTACGTTTACCAATGGCAAAGTTCAGGGAGGTATTCCGATTCTGGATGTTCAGTACGGAAATGTGTGGACAAATATTGATAAAGAAGTTTTTAACAAATCAGGAATTAAAACCGGAGACGATATTAAAGTTTTGATATTCAATAACAAAACTAAAATTTTTGAAGGAATAGTAAAATATGTAAATACTTTCGGTGATGTAAAAGAGGGTGAAAATATGGGTTATTTTAACAGCCTGCTCAATTTTTCATTAGGCATTAATATGGGAAGTTTTTCAGAAAAATATAAAGTTTACAGCGGAGGTGATTGGATTATTGAACTGATGAAAAAATAACTATATTTTTTCATCAGTTCATGGAATGTTTAAGCTAAAATCTTACTTTACTGTCCATTGGTAAATCTCATACCAATCCTGATTGCTTAATTTAACATCAGATGCACTCGCAGCATTTCTAATACGGCTTTCAGATAAAGAACCGATGATGGGCAAAGTCCCTAGTTTCATAAGCCAGGCAACCGCAGTTTGTTCAATATTTGCATCGTATTTTTTTCCTATCTCTTCCAGTTTAGCTCTTAACCGCACAGCCTGTTCGTCTTTCCCATTCAGGATTTTGCCTCCTGCAAGTGGAGCCCATGCTAATGGTTTGCTAAAACATTGTTTGATGAAATCGATCCGGCCGTCTTCAATTGCCGACGTATTCATTAAGTTCAGCTCAATGTGATTGGTTACAATTGGGATTCTCAGATAAGATGCCAGTAATTGATGCTGAAAAACAGAAAAGTTGGTAACACCTATGTGTTTTGCTTTTCCTGATTTCACGACCTCAGCCAATGCACCGGCAGTCTCCTCGGGATCTGTCAGGAAATCACTGTGATGAAGAAGAAAAATATCAAGATAATCTGTTTGTAATCTTTTCAACGAACCATCAATGCTATTAATAATATGATCTCTGGAAGTATCGTAATATTTCAGATTTCCATTATCAGAAGTTCTAATGCCACATTTGCTGAAAAGAACAATATCTTCTCTTTTAAATGATTTGTTACGAATGATCTTTCCGAAATGTTCTTCAATTGTAAAATCTCCATAAACATCGGCATGATCGAAGGTATTTATTCCAAGCTCCAGGCACAGATTAATCGTTTTTTCAATGTTAGAAGTCGTTACAGAACCTTCGTCTGTCCATCGCCAAAAACCATAAATTGCCTCAGACACTTTTGGTCCTGAATCACTTAAACTAACTTTTTTCATTCGGTGGTTGTTTGAATCGAAGTGCAAAAATAGCTTTATTTTAGAAAATAGAAGCTATTAGCATTCAGCGAATGGCTTTTGGCTAATAGCGTCCTAAAAATGAGACTTACTAAATCTACTATGCAGGAAATTTATCCAACGGTAGTTTTACTTTCTAATCTTTTGTCTTTCACAATGAGATAAAAATCATTATCCAGTTCCAAATAGCCATAATCGTATACGAAATGGTAGATGTTACCTTTTTGGGTGGGACGAATGCTGGTAATGAGATTGAAGTCAAATCCTTTTGTTGCCAAAGTATTTTTGGTGGTTTTGGATTTTTCCTCCGGACAAAGCTCTTCCAGTATGCGCCGGTTTTTCCGCAATTGATTATTCATATTCCGTACCACGTTATATGAATCCGAATTGAGCCGGTTATTATAACTATTCCTGCACATATCAGAGCAAAATTTCTTATCAATCCTGCCCATTAAAGGTTTGTCACATTCCAAACAGTTTGCCATGAATTGTCTTGTTTTATTATTATTTTCCAGATGAAGGATATTAAATGACGTAAATACATCCAGATGCAATATACGACTTTTTCCGTTTGCAAACGGTTGCAAACGTTTTTATGTGACTGTAAATAGTTAATACCCGAATAAAATTTGCTCAATCCTACATCTTTGTCAGGTCGATTCGCAGTGAACGATTTAAATGATAAACCATTCATCTTATAACTATTACAAATATGAACTCAGTAAAATTAATCGGAAATGTAGGCCGCGAAATTAATGTGAAAGAATTTGAAGGTGGAAAAGTAGCAACCTTCTCAGTAGTAACAAATGAAACTTATATTAATAAAAATAAAGAAGAAGTAACAAGTTCAGCATGGCATAATATTGTTGCCTGGGGAAAGCTGGCGCAGTTTTGCGAAACGTTGTTGGCAAGTGGCAAAAAGATTTCTGTTGAAGGCAGGCTGAATTATCGCCAATACCAAAATAAAGAGGATAAAACTGTAAAGGTGACCGAAATCGTGGCTTTTAGAGTGGAAGAAATGAAAGCTGAGTGAGAGATAAGTTGAAGGAGTTAGTTGGAGTTAGAGATGTTACAATTAGAGAAGTCAACACTGGGCGTGCCCGTTTTGAAACGGGCACGCCCAGTGTTGACTTCTCTTTTCAACTACAAACTATACATTAACTAAAGCCTCTTTCCATTTTCCATAGGCTTCTTTTGTAGCTTCTGTCAATGTAAGATCAGGTTCAATAGTGCGCACAGCCGATAAACCAACAAATGCGTCTTCGCGGGTTTTGTAATAACCCAAACCGAAACCTGCAGCGCGTGCGGCTCCCTGAGCTCCGTCGGTATTGATCAGCTCTACGGTAGCTCCTGAAACATTGGCAAAAGTTTCACGGAATACCGGGCTCAGAAACATATTAGCTTCTCCTGCACGAATATTTTTTAACGAAACCCCAACTGTTTCCATGATTTCCATTCCATAATATAATGCAAACACAATGCCTTCCTGTGCAGCGCGCGTCCAATGGCTCAGTCCATGACGGCTAAATTGAAGACCTTTGAAAGTGGCACCCGGATCCAGATTTTCCAGCATACGCTCGGCACCATTACCAAATGGCAAACACAATAATCCGTCAGAACCAACCGGTGCTTTTGCAGCCAGGTCGTTCATTTCAGGATAAGATACATTGCCTTGTAAAAGCGAATTTCTTAACCAGCCATTCAGACTGCCTGTTCCGTTCACGCACAATAAAACACCATAACGGGAAGCTTTTGATATAGGATTTACGTGTAAAAATGTGTTTACCCTGGATTTTGCATCAAACTTAATTTGGTCACTTACACCATAAACAACACCGGAAGTACCTGCCGTTGCAGCTACCTCACCTGGTTCCAAAACATTAAGTGAAAACGCATTGTTAGGCTGATCGCCAGCGCGATAAGTCACGGGTATTCCTGCTTTTAAACCCAAAGCCAACGCAGCTTGCGGAGTTACTTGTCCCTGTTCAGAGAAAGTCGGCAAAACAGTTGGTAGCAAAGAAGGATTAAAACCAAAATGATCGAAAAGAAAATCAGCGGGTCTGTCATTTATAAAATCCCAGAATATCCCTTCTGATAATCCTGATGGAGTAGTTACAACTTCGCCTGTTATTCGTGCAGCCAGATAATCACCGGGAAGCATAAATTTATGCACTTTGGCGTATATTTCAGGTTCATTTTGTTTAACCCAGCCTAATTTCGAAGCCGTAAAATTTCCGGGTGAGTTAAGCAAATGAGGAAGTACATATTCTTCGCCTAATTCTTCCATTGCTTTATTTCCTACCTCAACGGCCCGGCTGTCACACCAGATTATAGAAGGCCGCAATACATTCAAATCTTTATCAACTACAACCAATCCATGCATTTGATAAGAAATTCCGATCGCACCTACTTCATCAGCAGAAATACCTGCTTTTTTCATGACTGCCTGAGAAGCCAGACATGCATTTTCCCACCATTGTCCTGGCTGCTGTTCCGCAAAACCAGGTTTTGGTGCATCTATAGTCATCTCTTTTTCAGGATAAAAAGCAGATGCAGCAACCTCTCCGGTATCTGCATGAAGCAAACAGGCTTTTATGGATGAACTGCCTAAATCGAATCCCAGGAAATACATATTTGTTATTTTTATTGTGATTTAAAAGCTACGATTATTTAAAGATAAGCGCTAAAAAGTGCAAAAATGTTCAATTTTTTTAAAATAATGTACGATTAAGTGTAAAATTTACACTTGTAATTAATTCATTAGGCTTTATCAGGAAAATTGTAATAACCGTGAGAAAAAAATAATTCAAAAAAAACTGCTTTTTTAATGAAGATATTGAATTTATTGGAATCTATTTGTAGTCTTAATTGTGTTAAGGTTATTAGTATGTTATATTCATCAGAAATTCAGTAAGATCATCTTCGCAAGTCAATCATGCTATAATGTTTATATGAAAAAAGTTGTACAATTTTTATTAGTGGGTGGAGTTCTTATTCTTTTTGCAGGATTTGAATCAAAAGAAAAAAAATGGGAAAAAACATTTTCCCGTATTGATACCGAGGTCAGAAAAAACAGTAAAGCTTATCAGACGCTGGGAGATGCTACCAAAAGTATCGGACACAGACTTACCGGAAGCAGCAATGGTGAAAAAGTAGAAGAATATGCATTTCAGCTGCTTAAAAGTTACGGATTTACGGATGTTGTGTATCAGCCTTTCGAAGTGGAAGCATGGATGCGTGATACTGTTACGCTAAGTGTAGCTCCGGGCAGCAGTGATAATTTCAGGGATGTTCCGGTAGTTTCTCTGGCACATTCACCTGTTGAAGCCAAACTTCAGGGAGAGATTGTCGATGTAGGTAATGGATTGGAAGAAGATTTTGAGGCTATTAAAGATAAAATAAAAGGTAAAATCGTCTTAGCTAATATTGGCCTTTCAGGAGTTACAGGCAAAAAAAATCTTCACCGTTCTGAAAAAACTGCCTTAGCTATTAAGTATGGCGCGAGTGGTATTATTATGGCAAATGGTGCGCCTGGCAAAATTTTGCTTACCGGTACTGCTTCTGTTACCGGCGGTATGATAGCGATTCCGGCAGTATGTATTTCTAATGATAGCGGAAAAGAATTACGCTCCTGGTTAAAAGAAGAAGGTCCGCTTGAAGCACATATTGATATGCATAATATTTCCAAGCCAATTAAAGCACGGAATGTTATTGCGACGCTTAAAGGAAAATCGGACGAAAAGGTAATCATAGGCGGTCACCTTGATTCGTGGGATCTGGCAACGGGTGCTATTGATAATGGTATTGGTTCATTTGCGGTGATGGACATCGCACGTACTTTTCAAACGCTTAAAATAAAACCAGAACGTACTATTCAGTTCGTTCTGTTTATGGGAGAAGAACAAGGCTTGCTGGGTTCTAAACATTTTGTTGAAGAATTGAAAAGAACCGGATCATTGGACAAAGTGGGTTATATGATGAATCTTGACATGACCAATGACCCGAAAGGTGTAAATGCATTTGGAAGAGAGGAAATGAATGGTTTCTTCAAAACGATAGGTGATGCAATTCATACGGTGGACGCAGGTTATAAAAATGAAACTTCAAACCGCGCAGGATTACACAGTGATCATCAGCCGTTTATGCTGGAAGGAATTCCAATTGCAGGACTTTCAGGCCAGCTGGAACCAACAGTATTGCAATGTTACCACGCCGATTGCGATAATTTCAGCCTTGTCAATAAAGACCAACTCGAAAATACGGTTAGAATTGCTTCCATGTATTTATTTGCACTTGCTACGGTTGACAAATTAGCTGTGAAAAAGCTATCAGATATTAAAATCCGTGATTTCCTTATTTCACAGGGATTAAAACAAGAACTGGTCCTGGGCCAGGAATGGCGCTGGGGAGCAAACGAATAATCAGGTTTGTTTTTTAATATTAAAATAAATGTCCTTGTTGCCAACGCAATAAGGACATTTATTTTGAAACTCTTTTCAGATCAACAATTGAACTGACTTTAAAAATCTGTGGGTGCTTTGAAGGAATGATCAGTAATAAATACAGATATTTACATTCTAAAATTGTCGGACTCCTATGCTTGTATTTCCCAATGCCAAAATCAACATTGGTTTAAATATTGTTGAAAAAAGACCGGATGGGTTTCATAATATTGAATCCTGTTTCTACCCCGTAGGCTGGTCCGATGCGCTGGAAATTACGTTGGCAGATACATTATCTTTTCACTCTTCCGGCATTGAAATTCCCGGAAATGATTTGGATAATCTTTGTATCAAAGCATATAAAATACTTGCTGAAGATTATAAATTACCTGCTGTTACCATTCATTTATTAAAGGCAATTCCTATTGGTGCCGGACTTGGCGGTGGCTCGGCCGATGCAGCTTTTATGATATACGCATTAAACGAACAATTTAATTTAAAAATTTCTTTAAAAAAACAACTGGATTACGCACGTAGATTAGGTAGTGATTGTGCTTTCTTTATTATTAACAAACCAGTTTATTGTTTTCAAAAAGGTGATCATTTTGAAGATATTGATTTAAAGTTGGCTGGAAAATGGATTGTTCTGATAAATCCCGGCGTACATATTTCTACTCCGGAAGCATACGCAGGAGTAATTCCGAAATCGCCTGAAAACGATTTAAGGGATCTGTTGAAAGAACCGGTGCTGTCCTGGAAGAATACGATAAAAAATGACTTTGAAACAACTCTTTTCCCCAAATACCCTCTTTTAAAAACAATTAAAGAAGATTTATATAATTTAGGAGCAACATACGCAGCTATGAGCGGATCAGGTTCAACTTTATATGGGATTTTTGAAAATGAAATTGATTTGACATCACGTTTCAAAGATTTTAATATTTGGCAGGGTTTGTTAAGATAAATTTATTGTGATACATATATGCAATTGGTAAAAAAATTGTCGTTATATTCACTTGTTGCTTTGAATCAACGGTTTATATATAAAAATCTCTGAAAAAAGAAAATGAGTACGAAGCCTTCAACACGGTTACAGGATAATCCATTTACCAAAAGACGAGAGCCTTTGGGCTTTATGCTGTGGCTCGGTGTTATAGGCAGCTCGCTTTTGTTTACTACTATTTTTATAGTTTACCTGGTTCGCATACACAATGAAAATGGTCATTTTGTAGCTCTTCCGGACATGTTCTGGTTAAGTACACTGGTTATTTTATTTAGCAGTATTACGCTTCATGAAGCCAATCTTGCATTTTTACAGGAGCGTTTCCTGCATTACCGGGTTTTCCTGGGCGCAACTTTAACATTGGGTATTACTTTTATGTTATTGCAAGTAATCGGTTGGCTTGAAATAATTGAAGGAGGAGCATTTATGGCTGAAAACAATTCTGTTGGATTCATATATCTTCTGACCGGCCTTCATTTGATACATATTTTTGGAGGAGTTATGTATTTAAGTGTTTTGTTCAGAAAAGCAGTTATAAACAGAACTTACGTTGATTCTTTTGTATATAGTGTTAATCCTCCTAATCGTCTTCGTCTTAAATTAATGACCAGATACTGGCATTTTATAGACATTTTGTGGCTGATTGTATTTATTTTTCTTGTCCTTTTGTATTAGTAAACTTTTGGCTCCCTGGTTAACTCAAATCCAATTTGCAGCCGTACTCTTATGACTATTTGTCTACAACCAATAATAATTTCACTAATACCTCTATTAAAAATTGCGTTTCAGACTACGTCTTGCCAGATAAGTGCTGATTAATGTTAATACTGCTGCCATTAACATGGGAGCGCCGGGAAAATATACGGGCGCGGTCGGTTGTGTAAAAAATGAAAATAAGTTTGTCATTAAAACCGGCCCGATAATAGACGTAAGACTTTGCAGGCTTGTAAGTGCTCCCTGAATTTCTCCCTGCTCATTTGCAGCAACCTGCGTAGAAATAATTCCCTGTAAAGCCGGACCAGCTATACTTCCAAAAATGTACGGGACCATAAAAACGTACATCATCCATCCCTGGGTAGCAAAAGCGTACAGTGTAAAACCCACGGCATATAATAGCAACCCAATATAAACACCTCTTTTTTGTCCTAACTTTGGGAGAATAAGGCGGATCAGGTAACCCTGAATAATAGCGCTTAGTAGCCCAACAGCTCCGAGTGAATAACCAATGTGAGCTTCATCCCAGCCAAACTTTTCAATTACATAAAATGACCAGTTACTTTGAACGGCATGCAGGGCAATATATACTAAACCCAAGGATATAATAAGCCCATAAATAACCGGATAGCGTTTCAGATTTTGCAAAGAACCAATTGGATTCGCTCTTGACCATTCGAATTTTCTGCGGTTTTCCGGTTGTAAAGATTCCGGTAAAATAAAAAAACCATATAGCCAGTTGACGAACGACAATACCGCTGCTGCCATAAACGGAACACGTGAACCATATTGACCCAAAAGTCCTCCTAAAACTGGCCCGATAATAAATCCTAAACCAAATGCTGCTCCTAATAAACCAAAATTCTGTGCACGTTTTTCAGGTGTGCTGATGTCTGCAATATAGGCTGCGCCTGTTGTAAAACTTGCGCCCATAATTCCAGCAATAATGCGTCCTACATACAGCCAGGCTAATGTAGGAGCAAAAGCGAGAAAGACATAATCCACACCAAAGCCGAATAATGAAGCCAGTAAAACCGGGCGTCTGCCAAACTGATCACTGATTCCTCCAATGATCGGAGCACAAATAAACTGCATAAACGCATAGGCAAACAAAAGCCATCCGCCATCCCTGGAAGCTGCACTGATCCCGTCCCCGGTAAGTTCACTGATCAGCTTCGGCATCACTGGAATAATAATTCCAAGGCCGATAACATCAATAAGAAGGGTGATAAATATAAAGCCCAGAGCCGGTGATTTTTTAGTCGCCATGTTATATCTCAATTTCTTAAAAGTACACTTAAAATTTTGCTGTCTGAATATAAGATGACTTAAAATACTGATTTTGTATCTTTGGATATATCAAACTAAATATATGCCGGAAGCATTACCTCCAATCCGAAGCGATCTTTACGCAATATTCATACTGCTTGGGGCTATACAAGGGGTTTTTCTCTGTTATTTTTTTATTATCAATAGTAGAGGAAAACAGTTTCCAAATATTTTTCTGGGCCTGTTACTGCTCAGTATGTCACTTATTATGACAGATGTATGGCTGGGATATACTAACTATATGTTTCGGGTAATATGGCTTGTTGATTCTACCGAACCGGTTAACCTGCTTTTGGCCCCACTTACGTTTTTATATATCAAAACCAGTATAAATCAGCAGTTAAAAAAAAGCGATCTGGCTCATTTTTCCCCTTTTTTAGTTTATTTTATTTACATGTGCATTCTTATTTATCCGCAAAGCCCTGAATTCAAATACAATAACAATCTCGGTGCTTTTCACCCCGAAATGCAGAGAATAGCTGCTGATGTGTATGGAGAACGTTGGATGTTTTTTCTTAAACGCCATCTTACTGATATGACATTCATCAGCATATTATTTTATGATATCGCCACTTTTATATTTTTAAACAAAGCATTTAAAAAAGAGGGACTATCATTTTTCACCCTTGAAAAAACTTCTCTTTCATGGTACAGAAAATTACACCTTCAATTGCTGATTCTGGTAATTGTCTTTTTTATTGTAAGATTATCGTTTCCTCATGACTTGGGAGACCACATTATTGCTGCATTTATTTCCCTTATAATTTATACAATAAGCATTTCAGTATTCAGCAAATCCATGTTTTTTCATGAAACGAATGTAAAAACAATAAAAAAATATGAGAAATCGTCTTTGACAACCGAATTGCAGAACAATACGCTTAGAAAGCTGGAAGAAGTGATGACTGCCGAAAAACCTTTTCTTGATCCTGGTTTTTCACTTCCCATTCTGGCAAAACGCCTTGGCATTTCTACGCATCATTTATCACAAATCTTGAATGAAGAACTTGGGCAGTCCTTTTTTGATTTCCTTGCTGCATACAGAATTACAGAAGCGCAAAAATTGCTGACATCAGAAGAAAATAATTACATCAAAATTGAAGAAATTGCCCAGATGGTCGGGTATAATTCAAAGTCTGCTTTTAATACGGCTTTTAGAAAAATAACCGGATCGACACCTTCCGAATTTAAAAAACAGAGTATAAAACAGTGAATTACTCATGTTCTGATTTATCGGGAAGTACGCCAGACTGATACACACGTACTTTTTCCCATTTTTGAACTTTTACTTTTGGCTAATCAAAAAAACGATAGTCATGGAAAATTCAGTTAACTCCACTTTAAAAACTTCTTCTTTACGCCGGTATGATCTCGACTGGCTCAGAGTCATTGCTTTTGCCCTTCTGATCTTTTATCATGTCGGAATGTTCTTCAATTATTGGGATTGGCATATTAAAAATAATATTGTAAACCATGTAATTGAATGGCCAATGCGCTTTTCAAACCAATGGCGTATGGCACTTTTATTTATGATTTCCGGTGCGGGCGTATATTTTGCATTGCAAAGCAGAAGCGCAGGTTCATTTTTGGGAGAAAGATTTATCAGGATATTTATTCCCTTAGTATTTGGGATGTTTGTAATCGTACCGCCTCAAATTTTCTTTGAACGCCTCACACAAGGAATGACTTATTCCTATCCTGAATTTTACAAAACTGTTTTTGACTTTCAGCCCTATCCAAAAGGAAGTTTCAGCTGGCACCATTTGTGGTATCTGGTTTATATTTTCTTCTACTCCGTACTGGCTTTACCACTTTTATTATTTATTCGCCGCAGTAAAGAAATGACAGCGAAATGGGCTATATTTTTCAGCAATCCGGCTTTATTAATTATCATCCCGGTAATATGGCATGTTGCAGGAAATTTATTTCTCGATAAATATCCGACTACACATAACCTTATCCGCGACTGGAATAATCATTTTCATTCCTTAACATTATTCATTTCCGGCTTTGTTTTATGCACACAAACTGCGTTCTGGGAAACCTTAAAAAAACACAGGAGACTTATGCTGAAAATATGGATACCGCTAACGATTATTCTGTACGCAGCATATTGGGCTAATGACAGGGAAGATTATGATTGGGAAAGATATTTGTATCCGATTATACAAACGACTTTTGCATGGTGTATTCTGCTATGTATTCTTGGATATGCATACACTTATCTGCAATTTTCAAACAGGTTTTTAAAATATGCCAATGAAGCTGTTTATCCTTTTTATATTTTGCATCAAACCGTTATAATTTGTCTGGCCTATCCTTTAATCCATTCATCTTTGTCGGTCGTTGTCAAATTCATTTATTTATGTGTTGCAACTTTCCTTATTTGCCTCACACTTTATCATGTACTTATCAAGCGATTTGATGTGTTCAGGTTTGTATTTGGATTAAAAATAAAACGGAGAATGAAGGTTAAAACTCATTCCCCGTCACAAATTCCTACTTCTTTAAAATCTTAAATTCTACACGCCGGTTGAGCCTTTGGCCTTCCGGTGTGTCATTTTTGGCTACCGGCACCGTTTCGCCGTATCCTTTACTGGCCACACGATCGGGTTCTATTCCTTTTCCAATCAAATATTCACGCACAGAATCGGCCCGGTCCTGGGATAATTTGAGGTTAAATTCATTGCCGCCAACATTATCCGTATGTCCACCCAGTTCGATTGATAGTGTTTTATTATCCGTCATAGTAATAGCAATCCGGTTCAGCTCCGGAAATGATTCATTGCTAAGCGCAGACTTTCCAGTTGCAAAGAAAATGTTATTCAATCGAACAATCTGGCCTTCTTCAATCGGAATTAATTTTAAAGATTTATTATTGATCTCGCTGTAACTTTTGGATTTACCGTCAGCAGTTGAGTCAGTTAAATCAACATTTTCGCCCTCTGCAATGAAATTAGGCGCCACTGCACGCATACTATATTTTTTTCCTTTTGGAAGTACTATTTTATATTCACCATTAAGTGGGTTAGTTGTAGCAGTTCCCACTTCTTCACCACTGGACAGATCTTCATAAATAATTGTAGCTTCAACGGGTTTTCCTGTTTTAGAATCAATTACTTTTCCTGTAATCATAGCAACAGGATCAGAAGTTGGAATTAAAGCGACAGGCGCCTGAGAAGTATCTCCCGGAACTGGTTTTGGTCTCAAATTATAGCGAACCACATCTCCTTTTCCTTCTGTATTTTTAAAAGAAACCATGTAAGCATAGTCGCCAATGGCCGATATAGAATAATATGCATCGTATCCATCCGTGTTAATGGCAGGACCCAGATTTACCGGCCGGCTCCATCGTTTCCATGATTTGTCGATACGTTTGCTGTAATAAATATCATTGCTTCCCTGACCACCTTTTCGGTCACTGGAAAAATAAATCGTTACACCATCAGGGGCCAGAAACGGAGTTGTTTCTGTAAATTCTTTACTATTTATTTCAGGTCCCATATTCAGAGGTTTGGACCAGGAACCATCTTTTTGTTTAAAACTTACATAAAGATCATCAACTTTGCTGTTTTTTTCCTCACTAAAAGACATGACCAAAACCTTCCCGTCGGTAGAAAGATAACCGCAGTCAAACTGTCCTTTACTTATTTTTGAATATCCCGGGATATCAACTTTATTTGGAGCAGCCCATCCGCGGGCAGTTTTTTTACTTGTAGAAAAACCTCTGGTTTCATATACGCCATTCTTATAAGCGCCTTTTATCAAAAGCGTATTTCCATCGGGGGTTATACTGTATAAACTATTGTAATCTTCTTTATTAAGCGGAGACGGTAATCTTCTTGCCTGTGTCCATGTATCGCTTTTTAGTTCTGAATACCAAATATCCTGGCTTCCCTTTGCACCATGCGTATTTTGAGGATGGCTGACACGAGAAAAATAGATCGTTTTCCCATCCGGGGAAATGGTGGGAGAAATTTCGTTATATTCTGTATTCACAGTTTTTCCCAGGCTTTCCAGCTGTGCATAACCAGGCGTGAAGACAAAGAAATAAATAATTAAAAGTAATAAGAATCGCATCGCTTATTTAAGAAGATATTTATCGTGGTGTAGTATAGTGCTGATCAGGATTTTTACTTTTTGGTTTTGAAATACCTTATTTTTTGAAACGAATAAAAAACCATCAAAGCAGGTATCTGAAACCTATTTATTGTCAATATATAACGACTTATCCAACGGCTTATTTCCTTTATTTTTCAACAAAAAATCTTCCATCTCATTTAATAATGTAACTGCATTATCGGATACGATTAACAACTGACGGTTATTTTCATGCAGAAATCCCTCTTCCACCATTTTATCAAGCTGCAAAAGCAAGAGATCATAATATCCGTTGATGTTAAGTACACCAACCGGGCCTTCAAAAATCCGTAATTGTGCCCACGTCAAAATCTCAAACAATTCATCAAATGTGCCATAACCGCCCGGAAGTGCAATAACCCCGTCGGACATAGCAACCATTTTAGCTTTTCGCTCATGCATTGTTTCTACAAAATGAAGCTCAGTCAGTGTTTTATGAGCTACTTCCAGTGAGGCAAGAAAATTTGGAATAATTCCTGTTACTGAACCGCTGTTTTCCATGGCACCATCAGCCACACGGCCCATAAGCCCCATGTTTCCGCCGCCATAAATAACTTTAAT
>Ga0247734_1000594_pt1 | contig 30595 bp, 27 predicted proteins | sample UWRJL103311B2_FD_180933 | JGI IMG/M metagenome (GOLD analysis project Ga0247734, IMG submission 180933) | Plant litter microbial communities from Arlington Agricultural Research Station in Wisconsin, United States - UWRJ-L103-311B-2 | ecosystem: Environmental > Terrestrial > Plant litter >...
GTATTATTGTAAGTTCTACGTAAGGTGGTGTTGATATGGTTTCCAAGGCGGTGAACCGCTTTGGGTGATTCTGCCACTCGAGTCGGGTCACGTGCACCCGCCTCGAGGTCAGAATATACCAACAGTGAACTTGGTGGACACAGTGATGTCAGAATTATCTGATCCCATAAACCCAATGGCAAACCGAATAGTTTGAATATTGAAGGAAAAGAGAAGGAATAGAACAATTGCATATCGTGTTGGCTCACGATTATCACATATGGCCAAGACTACCCTAATATCAATTTAGATATTTAGCAGTGCGGGGTTGATTCTTGGCCTGAACATAATATCCTTCTAATACCGTGTACTGGGGGGTGACACAGTGAAGCATTTGTGTGGGAATGAAATTCATCCGCCTAACCGACGAGATGCCTCAGGTAAGGAACTTCCTCGATATAGTGAAATTGTGTTGAGTTGAGGACAGCTTAATGGATCCAATTGAAAATTTATTTACGTGAAGATAAGTAAGTGCATGCTGAATTCACGGGACCATTGTTAGACCAGTAAGTACTTGTTGGCGATATACAAGAATGAATAAGCTGTACAGATGCAACAGAGGAGGCATCAATTATATCAACCTAGCAGACACTCCTTCTAAAGTCTTAGGTAGCATCACGTGGTCGTTGCCTGTTGACGTAGCCCCTGATCTTCTATACCATATAGGGCAGCTGGCGATCAATAAATACTTCTAAACATCTAAATCTGCGAATGCCTTTACCTCTAACCTTATCTTAGAAATTTGGGTGCGATCTGAAGCAGTACCAGTTGGTGAAGCGTATCACGCTTAGTCATTGTGGACGTCAGAGCAGGAACGTGACTGAGTAACCTAAGCAGCAGAGCAGAGGGGAAGGGCGAGTAGTTTCTTTATCTCCCAACACATGCCTGTGTAGACACTGTTGTCTATGACATATCTGAATGATGCACGTCACACAAGGCTGGCCAGACCTGCATAGCATACTAACCGTGATGTCGCGGAATTATTCTTCGGCCTGTGGAAATCAGCTTGTAGGTACTTAAGAAAATATTAAACTGACGGAAATATCGAAAGTCTGCGATTTTACAGAATACGCCAATACAGCAAAAGAGTAATTGCTTCGTGTTCTTATCCGACAATTTTCCGAGGGGCATCTCTAATCAAAAATACATGTTACAATCCCTGTTGCATAGTTTATTTAACCCAAATCTGTGCGATCTTCAATAGGAAACAATTACCTTTGATTTCTTACATATATTTCAATGGTTCTTTCTATGTTTCTTTCGTACCTGTAAGATAAGGGTAATAACCGCAATAGTGGCGAAGTTGTACCACTTGTCCTTGTGCGCCACACGGTCATTTCTATCATCATCATCATACTTCAAGCCGATGATTCGTGACGTAACAAAATCCTGATACTAACTTAAAATCTAGATGCTTCATTACGTAGGTATCAATTGCATATAAGACGTGCAAATGCATCCGACTTTCATTTCCTAAATATTCGATCTATAGGTATACTTAGCTACTGGATTACATTATTGGGACTCAAAACAAATCGAAAAAATGGACAACGCCATGAATGCAGTCAACAAACTCTTCGCGAAGGGCCCGGCTTCCGATCAGCTTGAGGATGATAAGGCCACCAACAATCGCTCCAATTCCTCCGCACCGATATCTACTGGTCGAGACATAGACACAACTGTCGACTCTGAGGTCGCCCCAGCCGTTGAGCACACCCACATTAAAAAGCAACACGAAACCCGCGAACAAACCTTTGTGGAGAAAGAAAAACATCAAGACCACTACCATACCACCATCCAGCCTTTAACGGACTCCGAGGTTCTGCCCGAAAAGCACGATTACACCCAAGAGACTAAGCACCGTAGCATCAACAACGATGATAGCACAGCTAAAGCCAAGGCGGAGGCTGATCGGGCTGGGTTCAAGAGTACAAGTGAACAGAAAGAGTTTGAATCCAAGACACAGGAGCCAACACGAGGAGAGGAGCATGTACACCACCATCTGCACGAGACTGTGCAGCCGGTGATTGAGAAGCGTGAGTCTACTAAAGAATGAACTGAGGATTGAGTTCTATCGCTAATTATCTTTTGATATATAGAGGTTATCGACCCTTCGGTTACTCACAAGAGGGTTGACATAAAGGAGAAGATTCAAGAACCTGCTGAACACCACGGTGTAACGACCAAATCCGCGATATCCATTGATGAGTTTAAGAATAAGCTTGATGGAGAGAAGTCCTCGAAGGTCGTTGATGGGAGAGCTGTGTAGATCCTATACTTATAAGCCACGTAATGGTATATAGTTAATAATACAAAAGTTATAAAGTAGTTTCCATCATCATGTTTAGATTAAACATTCCACGTTTTGATCGCAAAGTATCAAAGTTCGCTACTGAGTGGATGATGGTATGCCACTAGATTGAGTGACAAATTGCAGATTAGTTACTTCTCCTACACAGAGGTGTAAGCTCATCAGAATACAATTAGCTCATTAGACTTGTGGTTTAGTGGATGATTTATCGCAAATCTTTGTTGTATGCGTTTATATTTTTGTCTATTCACAAGTAGGTAGTGGGTCCTATCTAGCCCCTTTACGATAAGCGAGTTGAAAGGCCTAGCCCACTCCATCTTTATCCATGACGGGTATGAAGTAAAACTCGACAGCACTTATATCGACTAGCCAAATCTCACAGTGGTCAAATGTTGAGTGTTCTTGTTTCCAGCCACATCAAGCTAGGTTGCTTATGAGTACACCTTTGACTAAGCTTCTACACTCTCCAGTGCTAAAGCTGCTCCGGCTTCTTCCCCAGAGAGATGAAGTTCCTTCTGGCTCTGGCGATAGGCTTTGGTCCAGCATTCGCTTATCTAATGCATAATATCTCTTAACACTATAATCAAAAACGCGATATCAAATATAATAGATTCGGCTGTAGTAGCTACGAGAGAGAAATTATAATCAATACTATTAATATAACACCCGTAATACAAGTTATCATTTCTGGGAACTATTATTATAAATTATTCTAATAATTGCCAATTTAGATTAGGGCGTCCCTAATAGCTCTTACTTTTATTAAGAATTATCTCGCTGCGTTATTGTTGTATACGGTCAAACCCGCCAGTGGGAAGACTTGGGCTGCTATACAGCTTTTCGAAGCCTGGGTGGAAGAGATAGCTCGAGCACCCTGAGAGTGTAGCCGATCACATGTATCGGCTGGCATTTCTAGTTATGTCAACCGCGCCAGTCAGTCCAGTCATTTCTCCCCGACCCCCAAGTGTTCCGCTGCAGATTCTTGAACTAAAGGTCTGTAGTATGGATCATTGCTTTGACCTTTATTGGAAAATATTCCGGCACGCAGCAACGAATTTGGGCCCGAATTTGGTTTAGAGCCACCAAAAAGAGAGTTGCTCCGGGAAGGCCTTGATTCCGAGCAGAATTGCAACAATGAAGCTATTACGGAAGTGTTTGCTGAAAGCGGCCTACTGGCCGAGATAGAGTCATCGGTCGGAATATTGGGTTGTATGAGTGAGGTAAATTTGTCTGCTGGCGAAGCACAACTGTTCTCTACGTCAAGGATAATCCTCACGGCTTACTCAGAAGTTGGCGGCAAAGCACTAGATGCTACGAAGATATCTGGGACGAAACCTGGACGCGGAGCTTCTGCAAGCTCACATCACGTCCGACTTTCCTAAACCAGAGTGGCAAATTCTCCGAATCCCAGGGGATATACTGTTGCCAGGGGAAATTATGTTGGCATTTCCACATCGTTCGAGATCCGACCTCGTGCAACAAAGAGGAGAGGTTGGATGGAGAGTTGGCATGAGTGATGGTAGGCATGTATGTTGGATTTAAATCCGAATCGGTAATCTGCAATTACTTCAGATCTAACAGATGCTCTATAAGATCAGCCCTAGAGGAGATAAGTGATTGAGTTCCGGGTACGGAAGTCCTATTCGCTAGAATTAGTAGATGAAGTTCAGAGAGAGAAAGACAGGGAAAGGGAGATCATTCGCTAGCGCTAGAGCAGAGCCCGACTTTGAAGGATGAAATGAAATGGGATAAGTAGTTAAGTTCCGCGTACGGGGCTCCTATTCGCTGTGTTACTAATTTTACTCAAAGAGAGAAGCGAAGAAGCAGACCCCAACGTTAAAAGTTTAGCGAGCCAATTGTAAAATGCCTACAAAGTTCTCCGGCATTAGTCTGCTGATGTAAGATCTTGTTGTTGGTTCACCAGCAGCTGCGGAGTATTAACGGGACGCTTGGATAAATCGCTAAACCTACCACCAAAAGTTGTACCTTGTACGAATTATGGCAAAAGGCGGAATGCCCAATGTCTATTAAAAACTCTCAAACAAGAATCCTAAAGATTCAATATAGCAAGGACCTTATTTGTATTGAAAAGAACGTCTCTGATAATTATAAACTCAAAAGTAACATTATTTAGTATGTGATTCAGTGTCCCGACAAATATCGGCAGCCACTTGTGGTTACCATGGCTGATGCTTGATCTCCTGTCACTCCTGTTAGATGGTTAGTGTATCTGACATATACCTTATGAGCAAAATACTGATTTTTTTGTTTGTAAAGCCTCCAGTCCGACTCGTTACCAGAGGTGCTGGTCACTTGGAAAGGTACTAAGGTAGGTACCCCAGAAAAGTAAAGGTACAAACCGAGGCCTCTAGAATTCCCTGGTTTATGAAAACTCGCCGAGAAATATAATAGATGACCAATAGAAAAAATTTAGATAATCACGTTTCGATTCCGCTAAAATGCTCCCTGGCTGACTGACTAAGATACTCTACAGGTTGGTAATAATGTCATTGATTTGTTAGCTGCCAGTAGGGACCAGCTAACAATAACTCCAAATGACCGTAAAATGAATGTATAGCAAAATTTATCTCATCCTGTCGCCAGTCTCTGTGGATGAGGTAACCCAAGGGTATGATAATCAACAATGTATTACCAGCTCTACATAGAAGCGTCTTAGCCAGTCCTTAGATTCTCCGCCTCTTGCTGCGTCTGCTTATTTTAACTGGCCTTCTACTTCAGTCGGTCTTTGTCTTTCCAACGGTGACTGTTAACAGCAGTTTTCTAAACATGTGCCACAAGTCCGCGTTCTCTAAACTGGTGACCTTTTCCAATTTCGATGCATCCCGTGTTCGCAAATCCTTCTACAATACTTGTTGCTTGGTATGCTAACTAGGGAGAACTCGGTGTTGATGTAAGTAAGATCAAACCCGGTCTACCAAGTCTGCCTGGAGTGATATTTGGATACCGAATGTTGACCGTCCAAATGTGTTTTATACCTTGCGCGACTAAAGACTTGGCTTGGAAATAATCGGTTGCGTAAAAGGATTGCCTTTTATGGCCGGATATTTGTATCTCAACAGCTGTGGGAAATGTATAAAGAGGCTCACGTTTCCCCTCTCATTCTACATCACTCCAGCTCCATCAGATCACTTCCGCTTCAATACCTCCTTCTACCGCAAACAGTTTCAGATACATTTTAAACCAGCTTTCAACATGAGATTCTCACTCACTATTATTTCGGCACTTGCAGCTTTTGCAACCGCAAATCCGGCTGCTATCCGGGAAAGAGCTGTGTCAGAAAATGTTGATGCTCTTGAACCGATCTCGGTTCAGTTTGCAAATTTAAGACTCTTCCAAGACCCAAGCTTCAAAGGTGCTGAGCTCGTTCTTTTCGGTGATAGTGAGTAATCCTCGATCCTGGCAGACGCCTGAGAACTCACAGCGGCTAACATTTCACAGACAACCTCTGCGGTAAGCAACGACAACAGACAATGGACAGTGGGCTGGTGCTAAAATAGGACAGGTACCCTTTTCGGTGAATGGAATGACAGAGTTTCTTCTGCTGCCAACGATGGTGGAACCACCTGCGTTCTTTACAAGTAAGTAGTCTAGTTCCTTTGGAAATTTTAAAGGCATAAAAGCTAACGTGTTTCCAGCGATCCTAACTGCACTGGAAGGTATGAACCCCATCTCAATCTTATGAAGCCCGGTAAAATACTGATAGCAAGATTAGGACCGTAACCTTGCCTCCCCGCAGCCAAATACCAAGTCTCCCAACTGGATGGGACGACCAGGCTACTACGTACAGATGCACTTAAGGAGAAGGCAACATCAGCGAAGTTAAGGTTGAAGGAAGGATGGCTGGTGAACTTCAGACACTTTACGCGGCACAGCCTTATACTGTTCTTTCTAGGGTTGGCTACCCATTTATGTACTTAGGTTGTTCAACACGACTTACTTAGTACTCATTATAATTTGATTCATTACCTTCTATATTAACTTGGGCCAAGAGCTGAGTGGTGTTGCATCTATTTGACATCTTGTGTGAGCATACTTAGTCATTTTCCAGCGGGACTTCCCTACCTCACAGCAGAACTGCACTTGGGCTGGGCTTCGATACTGGCAGAAATTGGCAGATATGCAGATGCTTTGGAACATCTCAAAGAGGCAGATCTTGCCTTACCTTCTGTCGCTATACAGGCGAAAGTCGACGAAGTTACAGGCCTCCAGGCAAGATCTGAAATACCAGACGAATGTTTTTCCCTTCGGGGTCAGCGTGGAAGATCAAACAGGGAATAAGAGGCAGCATAGAGTGGAGTGTGGGAAAGAATATGAATCGAGGACTCCCTCAGAGGCATTAGACGGGATATTTGAAAGGCTATAGTATCCGCATGACTTGACTAACAGATCTATTAGTTACTGAGGTAATCAATGTACAATTTTCAAGTTAATAGCTTCCTTGTGTGTTTTCTTTACGCTTTAAAACAGTGCAAAAGGATCAATCATAAATCAGGAATGCAATATTTTACATTATTTGCCTAATGTTACATATTTTAAAGAAGTTGCATTCATGCGGGTGGTGCACATGTGAAGGGGCTTTTAACAGTGCCCTTTTCATATTGATCCATCTATTGCATATGTTAGAAATCTAGTGTACTCAAAGCTATCTTATAGATGACTTACGATATCAACAACCGCCGAATACGTTCCAGCAACTAGGACGATCATTCCAATAAGGAAGACAATAGCATTGACAATACTCAAAAAGATATTCTTCTTAGAGTACCATTTGCCTTTCTTAATGAGCATGAACCACATTATGGCAGGAAAGTAGAACGTGAATCCCGAGATGAACAATGCCGACATGATAGATAAGAGATCGGAGAAGAATGGAATAGCCTCAGCTATAATCCAAGCAATGGTGGTGATGATGGCAACCAAGGCAATCCAAGTAATCCATCCCTTCTTAGTGTTGACAAAGCGTATAACAGAATTCTTGTAAATGCGACCATGGATGTAACGAGCGACTACTGTCCCATTGATAGAGCCAGATATAAAAATAACAGGCAAAGCAACTCCAAACGCGACCTTAGCCATCAAACCTCCTGCTGATAGGAGAGCTGGGGAATCCACATCTTGGCCAACAAATGCATAGATCAAGGCGCCAGTAAGAGTGTATATGACGATTTCAATCAAACCGAGAGCCCAAATAGATTTGACAAAGTCCTTGGGCGTGTGCATTTCGTCCATGAAAGAGAATTGACAAACAGCGAAAGAATAGGCGAAGACAATGTTCGACACTGCAACGAAAGACTCCGCGAAGGTAACATTTTCCTTTGGCCAGGCTGACCAATCGACAGCGGTAAACCCGCCAGCTGCTTCACCAGTTTGTACGCCGGTGGCAATGACAGTAATTCCAATGGCTAGCATGATTGACGCAAAGTCAATATATCCCAAAATTGCGACATCAGCAAAGGACGGAGGAAGTGCCAGGAGAAATAGAATGATTGCTGATACTACACCAAACACCAGTGAGCAAGCTCCATTGTCTGTCATATTCAAGAAAGCGATGCTTCCGGTCAAGCAGTGCGATCCCACCAAGAATATTAATTCCAACGCAAACATGGCTCCGACCAACTCATATCCGAATCGCCCCATCATCAGCCGTCCAGCATCGGCGTAGTGAGCAACATCTGGATATGCCAGTTTGACCTGCCCGACGACATAGCTGGTGTAAATGGCAATCAACCCAATTCCGATTGTAAGTATCACGCCTGCTACCATGCCCAAAGTTGCAAATGCACCGGGGATTGAGAGAGCACCCAACGCAATTGCTTCAACAATCAATACAATAGTCAAACGCTTCCATCCTAGACGTTTAAAATGTGCATTCCCTTGGGCCTCGAGAATCGCAATCTCGCCCACCCTGTCATTTTTGGAATGTTGAGAGTGCGAATCAGGCGTCGTTGGACTAGATTTTGTTTTTTCCTTGTCTGCTACCTGGGCTGGCTCGATGTTGTGGTCTTGGAAGGCGGACATTACAAAACAGTCTTGAAAACAAACGTAAAGGAGAAGGGATGAAGTTGGTCTGACTTCTTTACGACGCTTTTATGAAAGACGTACCTAATAGTTCCGAGAATGATACGGTGGAGTAATATCTTTCACGTTATAGTGAATGAAAAGGTGGATATTATCGGAAACGGCGGCTAAGCAGGTAATCCCTGGCTTCGATCTGAGTCGTGTTAACATATATGGGTAAATTTGCATAGAATTCATTATTCTTCTATGAGATGGCATTGTTATCTGAGTATGTGTTATCTAAACGCCATCGTTTCAATATTGAAATTATGAAACTTTTCGCCTGTTTCTGATCTATGGAAATATTAAAATGCTATTTTATTTTGCGTAGCTTGGTTGAAAATAATCTTTTCACTGGAATCTCCGAATAAGACAGACAATATTCTGTAGTACTTACAGTGTGTACAAAAAAAATTCTGTGCAAGTGGGACCTGGCAAATACATTGCCGCGATGTGGGTTTGAAAGAGTCGGTAGTATGGGGCCCATGACGCAGTCCCCGGTTTCTTTTACCTCATCTTCCCGAATTTTGAATCTCGAAATTAAATACCTGAGTCAAGACCATGGTTACCGAAAGTCTGCTTAACTTTCGAGAAGATACGATATTGAACAGAACTCCACAGCAAGGCTTCTCCAAACTAGGAGCCAAGTATTGCTTATACAAACAAGCATTCCTTGGGCTTGGTGACTTAGCATCCATAAGCGAGCTTAAAAGGAGACCACGTGACACAGACTGAGGTTATCTGCCGGAGCTATTCAGGACACATCCATCAAGCTTGGATATTAAAAGAAATTAAAGAAAGCTGAGGATTAAGGATTCATGAATATTTTCTGTTCTGTAGTTTTGGCTCTCTGGCAGGTTATGCATTGATCACATCCAAACCAAAGCCACAACCTCATCAAATATCGCCAACAAAGATTGGTTGGTACTCACCATCACGTTTGAAAATAGCTATCAGCGTAATACCATTAAAATCATTATATAGTTTGTCTTTGGATGTTCTGTCGTGGTTTTATCAAAATATGGCAGACTGAGGAAAGAGCACACCGCCAAGGAACATTGGAGATTTCTACTTCGAAGTTGTTGGATCTGTTTGATTTCTCTCCTATTTAGAATCATATCTTACTACTGCTACTTGTTAACAAGCTCAATTCCAGTAATCTGGAAAGATTGATGACCCTTTCTAGATTTTGAGATAGGGAAGGTTGATATACCACGGGATTGTGTGGCACATCCTTGAGCGGTGTAGAAACAACATTTGAGCATCTCATTTTGCTGGATGTACCGTTAATCATGAGGATTCGTTATTGTACAGAAGTTGCTTTACTGGATATGACATTAATTAGTACAAAGTAAATACCTTAAACGGTCGCAAGCAAGTTAAAGCAGAAAAAGAGAGCTCCCTAGTTAAGGCTTACAATTAAGGGTTAGCTTTGAATAACTACCCATTCTAGAAATGAAGCCAATGAATTCGAAGGAGCTAGATTTGGAAGTGTCGGATCACTTCGAATACGGGGCACCACTACGTGTAATATCACGTAAGTGCAGTTGTATTCAGCCGGATCGATAATTGCATTGTAAGTTCTACGTAGGGGTGGTGTTGATGGGATTTCCTAAGGCGATGAACCGCATTAGGGAATTCTGCCGCTCGATTCTGGTCACGTGCACCCGCCTCGAGGTCACCATGCACCAACAGGAAGGATTTTGTTTTCATTTCGTTTTTTTCTTGAGATTTTATACCAAAAATTGTTAGAGTTGGAGCAGAGTTAGTTTGGAAATTGATTAGACAAAAAGCGTTACATTTCCATTTAAAAATTCATTTAATGGAGAGTTAGAAATTTGTACTGATATATTGCATCTGAGGGAATATTCTGGTGTCTTGGTCTTCGGCACTATATCTTAAGTCGGTGTTGTTTCCTCTGAATTGTATCTCTCAGATCATGTATGCCGTTTTCATGGCAGAGAGAGTATCCTGCAAAAATTCCTTCGCCTTGTCTAGCTCTCCATCCCAGTGACCAAAGGGGTGTCCACATCCCTCGTAGATTTTCAATGTGCTTGGGGTACCAGCTTGGGTAAGGGTATTGTGATATGCAATACCTTCAGAAGTGAGAGTGTCGACCCCTGCAACGTGGATGGAGGCGGGGGGGAGATTACAATGAGAAGCAGCCAAGATAGGGGAGACTCTGAAGTCTTGTGTTGCTTTCTTCCTTTCTTCTATGTTTTTCGTTAGCAGATATAAGAAGAAAAAACTTGAATCATACCATGATCTACCCCTAACCATAGATTGTAAAACCAAACCAGTCGGTGAAGTGGTAAACAGGGCGCAAACTCATTGGTCTTCAAACTCTCATATGGAACATCGGCAGCACAACTAACATCGAACTCTAAAGGAACAAATCTCGCATCCACAACAGGAACAATCAGTATTTGTAACACCAGTTTAGGCATTTCTGGTTCGTCTCGAGCAAGCAAAGCGCACACAGCGGCTAACTGCCCTCCTGCTGATAACCCACCCACTGACACGCGCTTTTCATCAATATTCAATTCTGAAGTATTTTCGAATGTCCACTTCAGCGCGGCCCAGCAGTCCATAAGTGGCACAGGGTGAGGGTATTCAGGAGCCAATCTATAGTCGACATTAACTATTATACATCCAAGAGCTTGACATGCTTGTCTGCACCACGACTCATCGCTTTCGAGACTACCAATCACGAAACCACCGCCATGAAAGTCTAAGTGAGCTGGAAGTTTCCCTTCAGGTGTTGATAAACAACCTTTGGCAATGGCGTCTGGCGTTGGAGTAAACACTTGCACTTGGATTACTCCTGGTGGTCCTGTAACGGGAATTTTGTGGATTTGGACCTTTCCCACGCTTGGATATGGACCAGAAGCTATTGGAAATGTGTATTTGGATCTGTCCGAGTTGTATTCCTCATAGGTTACTTGATCTGCTCGAAGTCTTGGTGCTGAGGAATTGTTAGGTCTTGTTCACAACGGTCTCTCCTTAAATAGCTACCTTGGTATTTGGTATAGATTTCTGCGAATTGAGGATCTACTCGATCCACTACTGAGGGATGAAGAGCATTAACGACTGTTTGAGAATACGTCATGATATTTGCTGGGGAATATGCTTGTTAATAAGAGAAGAAATATGTTGCCGTGAGATATTCAGACACTTGGTTAATCTTTAGGTGCTCTTGAGTTTTCAGACTATGGCTTTAATTAGCAGAAGATAACGTAGTGATCGACCAAATTCGAGAGTCGCGAGAGTGGGGTTACAACGAGATCGCACCCGCATTAGAAAAGACTAGCTTTTATTTGTGACAGAATGCGAACCTTTTCAAACTAATTGCTACTGTAGTTCTAACCTGACACCCAAATACCTCTGTTGATAGTATGCTCACATGGGGGAGTTCTTATCTCCTGGTAATTTCAAAGTATTATGCAGTTTTGCCGTGAAGTCGCCAAGTTTGGCTGCGATGAAAAGAAATTCTGCATAACTTGTTACTTGAATTTCAAGCTAGACTTGTGTTAATTCTCAGTAATATCATTCTCTAGCTTGCTAAAATTTGTTGCTTTTCCCCTGAAATATAGAATAACAAGCGAGTTTAGGGGCTCGATGCCTGCCTTGTGTGAAATAAATTCCCTGCATAAAAAGTGGGCATTTGTGTTTTTGGTCGCTTTTACCGGGGTGACTTCACCTTTGCAGTAAATATTCCCGGCTGGGACTAAGTATTGGATTTGGTCCTATTAGAAAATCAATCTCTGAAATGTTTGTCTGCTATAGTCTCCAAAATTCTCCTTATGTACTCTCAAGTTTCAAGTAGCAATTTGAATTTCTTGTCTATCACTTTTACTTCGTTATCCCCAGCATGGAGCAACCTGAAATATTTTACGATTGTGAGATAAGATTAGCACTGTACTATGTTGCCCTCCTATTCTTAATCGGCTGGATGGCTAGCCGTGCTCGATCGTTCATCGAGAAGGTGAGTTGGCTTGTCTGTGGACCACACCTACTAGCAAAGAAATATATAAGTTAAGATGATAGCTTAACACCAATAGAAAATTTAACATTAATCACTGCAGAATCCTGGTGTACCGTTCACCATACAGACACCTGAGCGCCAATATGTCCTGGTGTCTTCAGAGGCACACATTAGAGAGCTCAGTCAAGCTAAGAAGAGAGGCTCCCCTAGTGGCAACATCTGAGGAGGTCTGTTTGGATTGATTCCGGTTCCAATTTTTGGCACGTTGATTAGACTTAGGTATTTCCGCCTGCACATACGATGAACGGTGTTTAGCCCAACCGCCTGGGACTGCAGCACGGAATCCTGTGAGGGCTTACAAAGAGCTTACCCAAATACCAAGAAGTACTCACGTATCTAGCTCGAGCAACATTGGAGGAGGAGATTAAAGGTGACAATAAGACAATAATATGGGAGGTACGTAAACGCAAAGTCAAGTCAATGGGAACACGGTACTAAGTCTTCTGTGAAAGGGTGGACCAGAACAAGCATCTTAAACCTCTCGCAAAGCGTCGTCGCCAAAGCCAATACCTACATCTTCTATGGTGGGGATTTCAGTATGGAACAATCTAGACATGTTTTGTTCTTCTGACATTGACAGCTAAAGACGAAACGTATCTGGTGGCAACAGTTCAGTACCCATTGGACGTATTCATCGCAGCAGAAGCTCTCCGATGTGCACCTTCGTTTCTAGCACCGTGAGTAGCTCAACATGCCCTTGGGAAAGTCTAACCACGTTAGTCTGGTTGCTTCACTTGTGACTCGGGTCCATAAGGCGTCTACTATATTGAATAAGCTTGTGCCACATGTTGAAGAAAAAATACAGCATCCAGAAGCTAGAGATACAAGTGGGCAGGTTAGCTGCATGATAAAACCCGTGAATAATTGATCATTAACTTTGCCCAGCGAGATTAAATCGACTAGATCATTGAGCTCTTCCTTGCCGATACGCCTGATAGAGCTCAAAGAATGATCAAACAGACCTTGGTTTTGTGGTTCGCATCTGTGCATCAACCAGCTATGGCATGAACTTTTACTTTATGCCACAATGAAAGATTTACTAACGTACCTATAGACTCTATTCTATGCTCTTGTTGACTTTTGCATTTACACCGAAATTCAAGAACTTTAATGAAGGAGATCGACGACAACTTTGCGAAATATGGCACTCTTAATTTCAGCGAATTAAAACTTTTGGACAGCTTTCTGCAAGAGTCAGCACGGTTCAACGCTTCTGAATCAAGTATGAAATTTCTTTCCTGGTAACTATCTGTTACTGACATAATCGGCAGTCTCGTTGAGACGGAAGGCTATGGGCCCGTACGTTTTTCAAGATGGCTTTTACGTTAAAAGCGGTGATGGGATCTGCGTTCCACGGCGTGCCATCATGCGCGACCCTACCATATACCTCCAGGCGGAGACGTTTGATGCTTTCAGATTTGTGAATCGCTCTGAAACTCAAACATTGTGGTCGAACGCCTCAACGTTTACAGATATTTGCACCATCTTTCCTTTCTGGGGCTTTGGAAAGCAAGCATGGTAAACAAATTCCCTGCTATTTTCGAGATTCGCAATACTAATGACTTTCATAAAGTCCAGGTCGATTCTACGCAGTTTTCGTTATGAAAATTGTGCTTGCAGACATCATACAGAACTACGACGTTAGGCTCCGAGAAGTTTCAAAACGGCGCACATTTATCTGGCGTTCCAGTATTATGCCATTTCCTAATACAAAGTTTGATATTCGTCCTAAGAATCGGCAAAGTACATATACCACCTTTTGCACTTGGTTTGGGAGTACCCGGGAGGCTGTTCAGTAGGGGTTGGTCTAGATGTGCTTAGTTTGTTTTATTGATTCACTACTAGAACACAGTAATGTTGATCATTTCTTATTACCGCAATATAAATACATTTTAATACCCGCACTTTGTCTTTTTCCCTACGAAGTGTTTGTACATGCCATAGCACAAGTGTCTCCCGAGAATTACAGTAGAGAGGTTTTGATCAGCATATACGTACTACCCGGGTTCATCAATTCCTGCTCGTTCGGTGACAAAATCATGGTTCAATGGGCTATGCACGACTTTTGGTGCAAAATCAAGGGAATTTTGCCGATCCATGCTGCTGGAACCGCTGAACGTAGTGAACGCACCAGGAGATAACGAACGGCCGGCCACTTTACAAATAAATTTTGGTGGTACAAACATATCAAATCCTCAACTGTAACAAGGAGGTGCTGTACAATTATCTCAGCCTTATCTCGCAGTTTGTTTAGAGAGCTTGGATTGGATGCAGACTACTCACCGGTGACGGTATTGACAAGTGATCTGCTATGTCGCTATATAGGCTAATTCTCGGCTTGGAATTTTGTAGTCCCTCTTTCAGCTACAGGGTGAATTTACCCTTTCGACACCAAAGATAAGTATTTTATCCTGGGGCTTTTGCATTGCTGCAAGTACTATCACCAACATTCCTGTATATATGTGTTGGTAATGTGATACCTAGCAGCCTGTTGGATTGCTGAGCCGCATGCAATACAACGTTCTCACTTCGTAATTAGCATTCTCTGTGTTCTATTCGATACCAAATATATTTTGCCTTCGAGGGTTTAAATTGCTGCACATAATATCACCAACATTCCTGTATAGAGTGTTGGTAGTGCGACACCCAGCAGCCTGTTGGATTGATGAACCGCATGCAATACAAAGTTCTCACTTCGTGATCAGCATTCTTCGCATTCCATTCGACACCGAAAATACTTTATCCTTAGGCTTTTGCATTGCTGTAAGTAATATTACTGGTAGTTTCTATATAGATGTGTTAGCTATATGATACCCCACAACCTGTTGGGTGGCTACGCCGCATGCAGTAGTACGCTATTACTTGGTTATTAGCATTTTTCAAACTATTCGGTGCAAGTAAGTTATTTAAAGGGTGATGACTTGTATCATCTTCTTGTCTGAGTACTGATTGTCAATTTGGGCTGATTTACAAGAGTAATTAAAACCAACCCCTGGAATCTGGTAAGAATAGAATAACAAAAAACGAAAATTATAGGAAATGATCCGCTCACGATTCTGCAACTATTGCATTGGCTTTTTATAATCTCCAACACATGGCAACCGCTGCCCGTTAGCCTATTACTATAGAGCTGACACCTATCTTTTCTGTGTATGGCTGGTCCTTTGCACGGCTCTACGGCCACCTTCCTCGCTAACAACTCTCCCATATCTTCTATTTCTTGAATATCTGTCTTCACCTATATCAAGCTATATACCAAAAGCCAAGATGGATATTACAAGGCTCACTCCAGAGATGCTGAACAAGATGCCGGCGATGAAGCCGCCTCTTGGCCACAACACAAATTTTGCTCACCCAGGACACGATGGCTCAAATGCGCAACAGACTATAATTGTCAAAGGTTTCTTAACAGCCTTGACTGTAGTGATCTTGTTGGTCCGTCTTTACACCAAATTTGTAGTTGTACGATCACATGGATGGGACGATTGTAGGTGTTCCAGTTCAACAATCGACCTCTAAGCTGACTCGAGCTTTAGATCTGGCCGTAGGCGCAACCATTGGGGCGATTGCTTATGCATCGTTGGTTATATACGTGTTTAAACATGGGTTTGGTGTTCATCAATGGAATATTTCAGCCGGGACCCTGATTGGGCTCACAGATGTAGGAAGATCATAGATCAAGCAAAATTCCCATGATGCTAATTCATTCTAGTACCTAAACGCAATTCTACACATCTACAAGCCTTTCATGCTAATGGCGAAGCTTTCCCTCTGCGTGTTCTTCTTCAAAATCTTTCAAAGCAACTCCTTGATCCGCTGGGCGATTTACTTTGCAGTTCTCTACAACATCGTCTTGCAAGTCGTCGCATTTTTCAGTTCTATCTTCCTCTGCATCCCCGGCCGACCCTCATTCTGGAATTGCTCTCATAAGGTCTCGGTTCTGAATATTATAACTAGTGGATTCAACATCTTCAGTGATTTTTATTTGTTGGTTCTGCCGCTTTTCGCAATACGGCAGCTACAGATGCGCTCGGTTACAAAGCTCGCCTTTACTCTAGTTTTCACAGTTGGCCTTCTGTAAGTTTGATCCTAAGTTTAAGCATATCTCCCCTAATGGTTTCCAAGTGCTTGCATCGCCAGCATACTCGGCCTCATCTACCGTTTAAAACAGGACGCAAGTCCGGACGTGAGCTGGAACTTTGCCCCTGAAATTATCCTCGTTACATTTGAACTGAACGCGACGATCATCGTCAGTTGTTTCCTAACAATGCCGGCTCTGTTCCGGTCGAAATATCATCTCAGCTTCTCTTCGCTATGGTCCAGACGATCGAATCTTCTACGGAGGTCCCAAAAAACGAATTCCGGCTCGAACAACAGTCTCACGGTTATGTGAACGCGTGCCGAGAAGGATGTGCCAAGGTTATCGAACAACAGCGGTGATAATCTGATGCCAGTAGCTTCACTAGCGTCTTGAAAATTGTATACTTGGAATTGGGATTGGAAATTGTGAGATGAGCAGTTGACAAGAACTACTAGAGACAGAGTTTAGGCAAGAGTTAGATATTGAAATATATTTTCTAGTTAAGGATCTGGAGAAAGTCAATATGAACATCATGTAGTATTTGAGAGATGCATAAAAAAGCAATCTGAGTAGGGTGTCAAAGTATTAACACCCTCTGTGCTCAGTCTAACGCTGATAGGCAGCGGCTTGACCATTAGAAGTTAGCCATAACCATATCATGTAATCGCTTGATCCCTATAATTAGACTAGCACGGACGGTTTTTATATTTTGATACCCTACTGAACCTATCTGCAATCGTGGCTGAGGGATGGAATAAACGAAAAACAGGGGGCGTGTGCACAATAAATGAGACAAATGAACAAATGTGGGCCTGCAGGTTACACAGGATCCACAGGGGTATTTATCATTCAAGTACATATATCCGATCATCCCAACTTTCAATAACAAACACTACCAACCATTGCTTCTCTTCGCCTGGAGACAGAGAGGAGCACAGCATACCATCCCTTGGATCCACTAATATCCAGACTATCATGGTATCCAGCCTTTTCTGTCTACCCGCCTCGGCGTTCTCGGCTTTCCCTGCCCCTTTTGCAATCGCCACACAACTAACTCTCTCCTCGGCGACTATCGCCTTCACGCCTGCCAATTCCCTTGTGCGTCCTGCTGTTCTCCCACTAGTCTCCTTTTGCGTCTATTCAGTTCTTAATGGCGCAAGAGCCCAAATGAGAGGTCGCTGGGCATCGCTTCTTGGAGGCGCCAGCTTCATGTTCTTACTGCAGTATCTGGATGTGGGTTTAGTAAGAAAGTGGAACTGGAGCGACCGAGGTCCAGCATCTCCAAAGGATGCAACATTAAAGGAGGAAGCCGAAAATGAGAGAGCGTGGCCGAAATTTCGCTGGGCATGGAGCACCATGTTTGCATTGCGACATGTCAACACCAAATACGAAGCACGCAACACACCTCCATTTAAAGACTCAGATCCTACATGGGTTCCCTCTAAACGAGCCTTTTTGGTTAAAGAGAGTATGACGGCTTTGGTGTGCTATCTATCACTGGACCTTATGGCTCAGCGCCCACCTCCCGCGAATGCCCCGGAACTCTTTAACAAGGCCTTGATCCCACTGTTCTGTCGTCTGGGCGAAGTTACAATACCACAACTCCGGCTTCGGGCTTTGAGTATTGCTGGCTTTGGAGCTACGTTCTGGGCTTTGATCCGTGGCTATGCTGCAACTGCTGGAATTGTTACAGTGGCACTGGGCATAAATGAACCACGCGACTGGAGGCCACCATTTGGTGGTCTGACTCAGGCATATAGCGTTCAGAATCTTTGGGGGTAGGTGGCACTACTGCATATACCTACATAAAACCCATTTTCTCTAGCTGACAAAAATCAAAACAGCAAAGTATGGCATCAAAACCTCCGCAGTCTTCTCACCGGCCCGGCCGGTAAGATTACTTACGAAGTGCTTGGACTAAAGCGAGGGACGTTGTCGGCACGCATCTGCTTCCTCCTCATCTCATTCACCCTTTCAGGGCTCATGCACTCGTGCGCTGGGATTGCTGCGGGGAGGTCACCGAAGCAGCTTAATGTGTTGCATTTCTTCCTCACGCAAGCCCTAGGTGTGGTAGTTGAGGAAATTGTGCAGCCAGCTTTTATGAAACTGCTAGGTAGGAGGACTAAAGCTGAGAAGGAACAGGATGGACCTCCATCTTCTATGAACAGACTCTTTGGTTATTTATGGGTAGCGGCATTCATGACTTGGTCGGGGCCAGTATGGCTATATCCACAGGCGTCCTCCACTGCATCTCCAGGTCAAAGCAACAGTTTTGTCCCTTATAGCTTTATCAAGGCCTGGAAATTGAGGAACGTACGTGCGGGTTAGGTCGAATTTCTAAGTCGAAGGGGTAGGAGAGGGACAAAGCCCGTAAGCCTCGTAATTAGGTAGGTTATAAGTCCTCTTATCGTCAGGATTCGTCATGTAGAACTCAGTTAAGTCGAGAGAAACAATAGGCCGAGTTTCAGGAATCATCTGATAATGGGGAGTTGGCGTTAAGACTTGGTATTCTGGAAAAAAGAATTTTATAACCCTAGAGCCGAGTATCATGCATATACGTAACACTTTGAGTAATTTAAAAGGAAGGCAGTAGAACAAGAGCTAGAAAATCAGCATCTTGCAATGTAAGGTTATATATTCTTTGAATCTTTGAAACACAAACTTAAATAAGCGAATCCTTGTAAATCTCAATGCAAAAATAAAGTATTAAAACGAAGGAAGACAACAAGGACTCAACGCCAGATGCAGTGTCGCAACGATATAAAATAGTTATGGCACGAAGGGGCATAAGACCTTGAGAATCCGGGATGATCTAAGGAATATAAATTACTCTTGTACCGAATAGCATATACTATTCACTAGCTTATACTTCTTTGTTCTACCGACCCTCACATTTAATTCCTAGTAAAGCACTTTTTACTTTTAGTCACGATACTAAACAAGTTTAAGGAAATTAGATTGTCTAAGCATGGTAGTGAACCCATATATGTCTAAAAGAGAGGAACTGTTTAGTGACTGCCAAGATCTCGGCTAATTAAGAGGTGTTTCTCAAAGGATATCAATAAGAAAAGCCTAGTTAATTGGACCGTCTTGGCATAGGAGAAAAAATGTCCAATTGTTGTAGATAGTTTGTGGATAGTCTTAAACCTGCTACCATGATGGGACAGTGCCATTTCCTTGGATGTTTTACATTAAAGAAGGCTATACATTTTAGACGTTCAGCATCCCGTATATAATATTAATTATTAGAGGGTTTCACGACCGACACTCTCGGGAGGTCATAAATATTTGTATATTGACCCTTATAATAAATAAAGTAAATATTCGATTAATCCAGGCAAAGTTTACGCTAGGGCAGCTTACCAACTATCACTGTATGTAGTTAAAGTAGTTTCAATGCTTTGCGGTATTTACCCCGGGATTATGCAAAATAAAAGTACATCCCCTTATAAAGTAATGTCTGGCCATCCCTAAATTGTAAGATGTCCCAGGAAATGACACTGTCCTAGCATGGTAACAGGTGTGGATTTGTCCAATTGCCAAGGCTTTCCTTATCAAGGTATCGCCTGTACCCGCCTCTCGTTTAAAAAAGGGGTAGTTACTTGCCAAACTTTCCGGTTAATAAGCTTCCCCTTACCAAGAAACTATAGGTGAAACTAGAAATAGTATACCGAAACTAATATCACAATATTATTTCAAGAGACAGTCCAGCGTGGGTTAAACCATATAGTTGCAGTCCATCGGGAATGGAACAGTAGGGTTGATTTAATGTTTGTCAAGAAGAAACACAAGAGACAGCACAACTAACGTTTGGAACTGGGTATACTAGTGGTCGAGTGAAGAATTAAGAGTAGCGAACTAACTTACCAGGATTAATTATCTCTCAATATTAGTTGGCTATTTACATTTCATGACCACACTTGTTACCGAAAGGTGACGCTAGTTTGCAACGATCTTTCAATCTTCTCTCGAAAGCTACATCTGGCTAATAAATTATATATCTCATTCAATGCAAGTACTAAGTTATACACCGCCTTACCATAAGGTACGGAATATTTCGTAAGATGGGCTTAAAATATTATCGACATACAAAAGCTATCCTGAACATCCCTTTCCTCGAATGGATTCTTTAGTCCATACATAGGGTTGGTCGTTGCCATCATAACGAGATCATGGAGCCATGAAGAAAGTTAAGCTCTGGTACTTTGAAGTCCGGGAGGTATCACTTCACCAAGGGAAGTCGCTATATTTTGGATCATAAGGCGGTTCATCTCATCAAAGCCTAGACTGGGGGAAAGTCCAGCATGTATGGTTGCGCTGACGTTGATGAAGAATTCTCATTCCCCTTGAGCACCATCGGCATTGTACAAGACAATTTTGTGAGCGTCTGGACTCATGCCTGTGAGTAGGCTGGTGTATTGCGCGGCGATGGGAGCAAATGACAAGGTCTTGTGTTACTTTAGAATTGACTGTACTAATTCTGGTGAAATGGCGATATAAATCTTGGTACCAGGCATATTGACTGTGTAGATAGGAAGGTCCACTTTCCGACTAAGAAGAGTGTTAGTTAAAAGGAAGCACCTTGAACAGTAACTATGTACCTTAAGTCAACAAAGTAATTAAACCCGCCTCGCATGAGACCAACTATATGGCCATATACGGAATTAAGATGGACGCAATGGGCGGCTCGCGAGGGTCTGGTTTATAATTTTGAGAAAGCGCGAAACAAGCCCATATTCTGATTGTACATAGCAAGGCAATATGAGTTGTGCTATCCATTTTGATACTCGTGTATTTTGTTCGTCGATGTGGTGTCCGAGTGCCTGGAATAAGTACGGAAGGACTCCAGGAAGGAACTATTCAAGATGGGTCTTGACGGGTAGAGTGAGCTTTACACAACAATAGCGTCGCGTTTAAGTGTGAACCTGTCTATATGAAGTGGACTTAAGGAAATCCAAAGGAGAGTGAAAATTCTAAAAAAGAACCCCCCCCCCAGAAGAAATACATAAGCTGGAAATAACCCTAGAGAAAGTGTGAAAGGTTCAGTAAGAGTCGCAGATTCCTAGGAAATCTTTTGCTTGAGCTTAAGATGTTTTAGCGAGTTAGCCCTTAAACAGGCTGAAATTTCTACCTTTTTGGACGAGCGGAGGTCGGTAGATGTAGTGACATGTATCTACACTTGCATTTTCAGGAGGAATGAGTCTCTCTACTTTTCATCACATCAATGCGCAGTTTTTGCCGCTCAACAGATGCCGTATTCGGTTCAACGGTAAAGCAAATCAGGCACGGAGTTTTGCGATCACAACAAAGATCCTTCTTCGTACCTTCCAGTTAGCACTGAGAAACAACGCTTTTTTATATATAGATTCTCAGACATACATCGTAACAAAAGAAGAAAGTTGTACCTAGATCTTTCTTGTCAACTTTCATATTAAACTTTAAACTAGTTTTAAACTATATTAGAATTAGCGTAGAAAGTCACGACCTATGTTTTTAGATATTAGTAATCCAGGAGAATGTGGAATGCGCTTCACTTTATTTGGTATAGTTACTCGGAGTTTCTAACTAAATATCAAAGTGCCATTATACATCGACTTCGGTGGTCAGCACGCGCCGCGCAAGCTGAAGTGAGCGCAAATAAGAGGGGGCAGCCACATGCGTGGAAACCTTCAAGTACGGATATGTGCCTGGCTCTCGCAGCCTCGCATTGAGCCGGTCGGTAAGCCTCTAGAGAATTTTCTATGGTACCAAATGTGGGAAGTCGGTTATTCAGGAGATCCGAGATCTCTGCCGACGGGCCTCTCATACAGAGATGACGAAGTCCTTCTGGGGAAAGTGTAACTAATGGATTAGGACTTGGCTCTCTAACTGGGGACGTAAGATTGAGTTTCTTTGGCATGATTAATAAATAAAATTGATTCAAGAATAAGCTTCTTAATAATCTCAAGTATGACTGAGCGATTGTCGAGAATCTTGTACTGTACACGATGTATTACACCGCCTTGTGGCAAATGTGAAAGCTCTCGAAATATTAGTTAAAATTGGGAAATAACTCTTTTATATTAATTTAATTCTTAGATATACAACATAATAAAAGAAAGAAAGAAAGTAAACCTCAGTCTCTTCATTTACTTATGACCACATTAGATTTTTAGACTAAGAGTTTCAAGCTAAGATAAGTAATTAAATTACTAACTTATATAGTACATAACTTTATATACACGAATCTTAGTCAGAACCAAGACAGTTTTTACATTATACGCAGCCCTCAGATCCAACAGTGGTAGTCAGAATTGATGACCGATTTGTCATCTTATCAACCTCAGAAATCGGTCATCAATTCTGACTACCACTGTCCTGTTAACCAAAACGCTCTCAAAATATTCTCCCTGTATATTACCTCAAAACACGTGTTGTGCATTATTCAGGGGTATCGGATGTGCGGCCGCTTCAAGCCCCATCAACCCCGCCAACCCGCCAAACCCGACAACGTCAAAATGTCTAACTGGTATTTGCGCGGACAGTAATATTAACCAGCCTTTTTCTCTCTCTCTTTTTTTAATCTAATCTTTGCTGAATTATCTCTACATAAACCTGCAGAAATAATGGAGTTCGATACCAAAACCCGTATGCCACTAGCTCCCTCTCAACCTCCATTGTAGGCTAACAATTAAAGCTCTCTCCTCCACCTCCGACAAAACATCCTTTGCTTACATTTCTGCGAGAGACCGTTGGCCAGTAATTCTAGTGTGTGATCTCTCCATCTTTCAGAGAGCATACTAATATGGCAGACGGGGGCAATTGACGACGTCCATCGAGCAGTGTCAGATGCAAAGGATGAGAAACATACCGAAGGGAAACGAATTATTGAGGAACTGGCGAAGCTCAAGTATGAGCTACAACATGATCGAAAATTGACGTACGGCTCCTCTTCACCTTATCATACTTGCGACTAACTCACCAGGCCTCTGCCTGATGACGGTCATCCAGATATTGCAGGGTACAATAAGGAACTGGAGCAACTAGGAACACCATCATGGTTCAACATCCCATGGCTTTATGCAGAATGCTACCTTTACCGGTAGGTTAGCCCTATATATCTCGTACTTATTACTAAGAAAGTTAGACGTATGGCAACCACCTTTGCACTCTCGACGCACTGGAAATCGTACGATGTATTCGCCCGCCAAAAGATGTCTACTTTCCGATCCTCTCGCCCAGCCGTCGTGGAACTCGCAAGTCGCTACCACGAGCTTATCATACAATTAGAGAAGGATACCGCCAAAGATGAAGAGGCAGAGAAGATCTTATTCATGGAGATGTGCGAAATTTGTCTTTGGGGGAATGCTACTGATCTCTCGTTGTTGACCTCCTTGACATATGAGGACATACAAAAGCTGCAAGGTTCGGAGGCTAGGAAGGCATCGGAAAAGAACATTCTCATTAATGATCTCGAAGCTGCGTACGAGGTGTTGAAGAAGGCTAGGGATGAAGGTAAGAAAGAGCGCCGAGTTGATATTGTGCTCGATAATGCTGGATTTGAACTGTTTGTGGACCTTATCCTTGCTGGATTCCTCCTCTCTGCTGGACTTGCTACCAATGTCGTACTACATCCAAAGTCAATTCCTTGGTTCGTGTCAGATGTTATACCAGCAGACTTCGCAGCTCTACTTTCTGCCCTCGTTACGGCACAGTCATTTTACTCAACTCCATCGGATGAGGAGAAGAATGCCGGTACAACACCCGAACCATTGTCTCCGGAAGAAGTTGATGAGCTCTCGTTTCTCTTCCAGAGCTGGGGCCAATTTCACGGGGAAGGACAACTTACGCTTCGAAGCAACCGCTTTTGGACTGAGGGAGGGAGTTTCTGGAGATTGCCTAGTTCTGCCCCAAATCTTCACGAAGACCTGAAGGAGAGTGAGCTTGTGATCTTTAAGGGCGATTTGAATTATAGAAAGTTGACGGCAGACGTAAGTTTTCTTATGTAAGGGTTTTAAACTTGCTCTAACGTAAACAGGGGATGTGGGATCCAACCACACCGTTTAAAAAGGCTATCGGTCCACTGGGTCCTGGGTCAGGGGTCAATGTCCTTGCTTTGCGTACGTGTAAGGCTGATGTTGTGGTCGGTTTAAAACCCGGGCAAGACGAGGAGCTGAGGGCAATGGAGGGTGGAGGTGGTGATAGTGGACAGAGGAAATGGGCCTGGAGCGGAAAATGGGCAGTTGTGTCATTTTCGAGCGGGCGCTAACCTAAGGAATGATGCCATGCACAGATTTATAGACTTTAGATGAGTTATACTTCCGAAGCAACTTTGACCAAGGAGATAGACCAATAGAAAGGCAGTATTTCAAATGTACCAAAAGATGCGATACTCCAGAACTCCTACGAAGTGAGGAAGCGAAGCTTACAAATCCTACAATGAGCATCTAGGTGGTTGCGGACTGTAAGAAAGTCCTCACTTGTGAATTTTGTTGCCCAAGCTTTTATAGGTCTAGAGTTCTTGGTATGCATTGTGTTATGTTAAGGTGTGGTTGATTGGCCTTGTGGTGGTATCTCAAGGAGAATCGGAGGACTTATTTCTTTTTTAGGAATAACTCTGAACTGAGCCTATGAGCGTTAGATGTAGATATCATAAAGTAAGAATATAGCAGCTGGTTTTCTATATTATTTCATGAGATATTTTAGCAGAAGAACATTATTGTTGGTGCAAAGCTGTCTAATCTTGAAGGGAAGTTGTCGGGACTTATCTCTATTCACAAACATTGTACATACTTTAGAAAGACCATCCCTTATAGAAGAAGCATAAAAACACCATAAAATAATTCTACCGACTAAACCTCATCGCTTTAAGATACACCTTAGCCTCTCCAAACTACAACCTCGACGCTAGGCTCAATATTACACATCTTTTTCATCAAATTGGTCAGCACATCCCTCGTTATTATTTTTATTCAACTTCGCGGCTGTGCCGCGATATTCAAACAAAATAGCGCTGTATGTCCGTCTTTCCTTCACTTCAGGTTTTGCTGCGCTAGTTGAAATATATGCCGGATCATGTTGGACTTGAGTTGACGATCTCAGCGAATTTATCAGGTCTGTTGGAGATATTTCAGTTTCCACATTAGTACTTGTTGGATGACAGTCTTCTGCTTCTTCGGCATCCTCGACGGTAGGTTTGTGGGAAGCTCTAGATTGGAAATTGGCTGTATCTTGTTCGCTCCTGTCGTATTCCACAATAACTTTCTTGGGGTCGATAGGTTGTGATTGTGCTGAACAGTCCAGAAATCCCGGACTTAATGTATCTAGCCTATGGGTCGAATCAACATCAATTGACTCAGAGGGAGTAATAGAATTTGTTTGTTCATTGGACCCAGTGTCTCGCCTACTCCCTCCAATATGGTTTCTAGCTGTGCTTACTAGGTTTGGTATTCCACTGCGATTTCCTAAAATTGATGGACTACTTATATTCGGTGAATGCGGTCTATAATAATTGTGGCCAAAATCGGCAGAAGAATTCCGATGCATGAGTGGTCGAGGTCCGGTACCAAAATCTTGCACAGAATTACTTCCATGTGAAGGAGCTGGCGGAAGTGGTCCTCTGTCAAAACCATTGACAGGATTCCATCCTAGCATTGGGTTTGCAAGAATGGATTGCTGGGGTCCATTATGGAAACCATGGAGAGGAATCCATCCTCGAGCTGGACTAGTATTTGATCCAACATGGGGTGCAAAATCTGGCGGTAAAGGTCCGGTGTCATTACCGTAGACTAGATTGAAGCCGCGACTGTCGCCAGGAATTCTTAGGATACCATAGAAACATTCGTTGATGACAAGACCGGAGGGAGTAACCTCAGGTCTAAGCTCGTGGAGGACCCAGGAAGGGAACCCTCCAGGGGTGAGGTTTGGGAGTGACAAATTGTATGGTGGAGGCACATTGGATGTTTGTGCAGGCGGCAAGATAGGATAGCGTAGGAGCATGCTTCGTTGTAGCGGTGTGTATAGATAAGTAAGGCTTCCATTTAAAGGGGAAGATTGTAAGCTGGCACAATTAGGGCATGGGCCGGGATGAGAGGCTACGTGTTGTTGAACTGGATGGCGATGCTCTCGTATGGAAGGAGGTTCACATAATATTAGAGGCCCATGGCCACTACTATATTAAAATTCAAGTTAGAAACTCTCTTTTTTCCAAAATGGTTTGGCTTCTCTTTGATAGCTGCTTGGATGCAATCATGGAGGTATTTCCAATTCCGGAAGCAGAGATCCTACTTACCGCGCACAGATATGGATAATATGTTCCTGATAGCACATGTTCTTGATCCAAACGGAAGGAAGCGAAAGTGCTTGTAATAGTAATGGTTTCGCTGGAGTAGATAGTACTGTTCACGTAGAGTTAGGTTAGTTTAGTATAGAGCTAGTAGCGTTGAGATAGGTAGTGCGTGGTGAGTGGTAAGTAGTTTAAATACACAGTAGGTTTGCTGTATCAAGTTTTGTGAGTCCGATCAATGTTTGCTAGTCAACTAGAACATTCATAAAGCTTTGGTGACTCGCTTAACAAAGAGATAGACATATGCGATTCAGGGGTATTGTCATGATGACTCGGCTAATCCAGGGGGGCTTGGCAAGTCGTCCGTGGTGACTCTCCTCAATACGAGAAACCCGAGAATATCGACTTGTTCTTAACCGAGTATAAAATGGTTTCTTGCATAGAGTAGATTCAACTTAAACACTGACCGTTATTCTCTAATTATGCACGTATTATGTAGCGGAGGTTTTATCTGTGTCTTGAGATGTTTCAAAACGGCTCGTTATAATGTTTAATTTCTGTTGTCGCTTTTCTTGTATATAAACCTTAGAATATAAAATCACTATGCGTTGGATATCGTTATGTGATTGACCATCTTAGAACGTCAGTCCGAGTATTCAGAACACTAATGCGTTTAAAAAAGCTAGATTTCTGATACAAAAACACACAGAGCACAATTCCACTTCAGATCATTGCATGTTCTAGCCCCATTCTCTCAAACTCAAGAGAAAATAACTTTCCACCTTTCAATAGCCGGTCTCCAACCCAGGATTCAATGGATATCACAATCACCAGAGCTGTATTTCTATCAAAATAGCCAGTCAGAGTGTGTCCGCATCTACTTCCTATGTTACCTGAAAGCAGAAGATCTCTGCGCGCGGAAGGGATATGTAGAATTTGCTATAGATAAACAAGGATATAATATGGTCTGAAAACTATCGGGATATATCCTGAGATTCGTGTCCAATTGGCTGGGGTATAATCTTCGACTCGCTATGTTAGTCTATCGCCAGAACTTGTGTATCCGCAACATACCTGGCTCACACTCTCGGGCATATAGTATCTTTATCATCATCAGCACCCCTATCTATAGCTTCTCTTGTATCTGTTTTTGTGATCCAAAACATTCCTAGCCCAGCAGGCGAATCACATTGTCTTCTCATCCCTCGAGAACATAAATCCACCCTGAAACATCACATTCAAGATCAAACCTCGCACTCAACAGATATATCTTCATATAATCATTCCAACTTACCATACCTATTCAACCTTCCATCTCTCTATTGAATCCCAGGCTTGGGCCTGTTATCCGCCATCGGCAGAATCCTCTCTCCTCGAATCCATACACCCTTCTCTGCTCTTCTACTATCTTCACAACTGCAAACAACTGCTTACCATTTAAGTGACTTCGGATCTTGCAGTAGTCAAGTATTCTGCTGGGTGAGTTATTTTTGCCTCTATTTACTTCCATATATTAGTCCTCTGGTCGACATCTCCTTTTGAAATTGTTGATATATGCTAGATATAAGATTCGCTTGTACGCTCAATACTGGAAACGTTCCACTTATAGGATATATTCGTTTTCCAAAATAGGGTTGTATGCTCAAAATCATAAGAAGAAAAAGTAGGATGTGTAGATGGTAACAACTCTAGACACATTTGAACAAGGGCATACTCTTCATGCACTAAAACAACTGATGAAAAAGTCGAAAGAATACGCCGAGTGAACAGAGAAGCTTGAAACCGCTGCAAATTGTATGCTATCCAAACAAATCTATACAAGCATCTTCCGAAAACGCCCCTTGAACCTACCGCTCATTACAATATAGCGTCTTATCATGAACCCATACTAATATACTAAGCACTTACGGACTCCGCTTGCGCAACCAGCCTTGCTCTCCATCCATTGCATACCTCCTCGAACCCACCCACCACATCGCCACACACGCTCGCACATTCTCTGTTTCCCAACCTCTCTGACCAATTTCCACGCGTAAGCCATCGCTCTCCTTCTTCTCTAGCATCTTCCTCTTTCCGCATTTCAACAACGAGCTCCCTAGCGCTTTTCAGACGACGGGATGCGGTGGTGGTAGTTTGCCGAGACATGTGGAGAGTATCAGAGAGATAATTGAGGGTTTGTATGAGGTCGGCCGTCAAGCCATGGAGTTGGGTCAAGGACGCAAAGGCGGCAGTGGTGGGGCGTGGCATAGACTCACCAAGAGTAACGAGCAACGGCATTAGCTCGTCTATAAACTCTTCGTCCGGAGGAAGTGATAATGGAGAGAACAGTGGATATGCTAGAGATTGTAAAAGTCTGGTTTGATGTAGTAAATGTGTGGAGAGTGCCGAATGTGCGGTTATAAGCCTGGGGTAATTAGTGATTGCGGTGAGAGAGTGAAGTGAACATACCGTGTAGCACCACTCTCTACACCAGACTGGCTACCCAGGTCCTTCAAATTCTCTACTACTCTGCTCACAACCGCGTCTCTATCTGTACCGTTATTCTCGGTCCCTCTCCGCGCCAGACTCTCCACCATATCCATTCGTGCGACCAAAGCCGGAGGCATCCCCGGTGATTCTAAATCAGAGCCATCCCCATAATCACTCCCATCATATTCGCTCGGTTGTCTCCTATGGCCCCTTTGTGCCACAGGTGTATTCAAATGTGCCGGTTTCTGCGTTTTGGGTATGGGTGACGCATCTAGAACACTATCTCTTATATGCTCTGTATCTTCGCTCGGCTGGCTCACTTCCTGAAAATTCATATCCGGCTCTTCATCTTCTGCGTCTCCTTCGTCCGAACCCCAAGCATCTGCCAGCTCATCCGCAAGATTCCCCAGTCCTAATCCGTTCACAGTTGGAGTTGGCCCCCCACTTCTGAACACATCGTTGTTGATCGAATCTGACCTGTGAAGGTTCTGCTGATTCGGCGTATTAGGAGAATATATAGATGCTCTTGAATCTCTCCTGGGTGTCGAGACGTCTGCGGATGGTGTGGTGAAGGCAAGGGAAGAGTGTCTGCTATGCCGCGGCGTACGGGGCGACGACATTTTGGCTATTGTATATGGCAACTCTAATGTCCTATCCCCTTTGCTTAATTTATTATAAAGAATTCGGCCCTCTTAAGATCTTGTGAATTGCTTCGCCCGGTCGTTCCTTTGAGGCTCGGCTGGTGGGTATCTGCGGATGCGATGATGACTATACAGACAACGTGTCGTTGAAGCAGTTATTCTTATTGACAAAATAGAGTCTGGTTACATGTAGGTTTGTGGTTGACAGGTAAACGCGCTGGCATATGAAATTCGTGTTGATTTATTCATATCATAGTTTCCCCCGTCGATATGACTTGTGCTATGTATTTTACGATTGGCGGTTACCCCTGCATTCGAAAGATTAATAGCAATGCGCTGTTCGGATGGGGCTCCTGGGTGTCAGTGGATGGACAGGTGGATGGATTAAAATGAATTTATGAAAGCTTAATGGTGCAATGAAAAGAAGGGGACTGTTGAGAAGAGTCAAGGGGAAACTCTATTGCCTTTTGGTTTGAGGTGAGGTCGCGACACCCTTGCAAAACTCGGTTCCACAATACAACTTTCCGAACAACCCCACTAGAATCTTGTGATGCGATTCTTGAAGACTACTTTGATCACGGAGTTAGTTTGGTCACTCTTCGTCAAATAGAGATCCGAAGACTTCTAGATTGTGAAGCACACGCACCACGCGGCATTCTCTGTAATG
>Ga0247734_1000595_pt1 | contig 30580 bp, 26 predicted proteins | sample UWRJL103311B2_FD_180933 | JGI IMG/M metagenome (GOLD analysis project Ga0247734, IMG submission 180933) | Plant litter microbial communities from Arlington Agricultural Research Station in Wisconsin, United States - UWRJ-L103-311B-2 | ecosystem: Environmental > Terrestrial > Plant litter >...
TGGTTTGAATATTTAAAAATCAATTAGATTTTCAAATTCGCACGTTTTCAAATCTTCAAATTTGAAATCAACTACCCTAAAAAATCAGATCAGTATTATCTATTTTACTTCTTCGTTGCTTTTTTGAGTGCTGGTCCATTTATCGTAGGCTTCTAAACCTGCAGGATTATCTTCAAAATCGTGCGGAAGGTTAGAGCTCATGGTTTGAGATAATGGTACAGTTTGCGGGATGTAATCGTGCTCGGCACCCGGTTTGCTGTAATCATATGGCCAGCGGTATACGGTTGGGATCTCGCCCGGCCAGTTACCGTGTAAGTGCTCAACAGGTGTAGTCCACTCCAGTGTGTTAGCTTCCCAAGGGTTTTGGGTTGCTTTTTTACCCCAGAATATTGAGTAAACAAAGTTGATGAGAAACGCAACCTGTGCCAGTGCAGCCATAATAGCGGCCCAGGTAACAAATACGTTTACAGATAACCAGCGTTTCATTGATTCAAATTCGGTGAAGGCGTAGTAACGGCGTGGTACACCATCTAAGCCCATAAAGTGCATCGGGAAGAATACCAGGTAAGCACCGATGAAAGTAAGCCAGAAGTGCAGGTAACCCAACTTCTCGTTCATCATACGGCCGTACATTTTAGGAAACCAGTGGTAAACACCGGCCAACATACCAAATATAGCTGCTGAACCCATTACCAGGTGGAAGTGGGCAACCACAAAGTAAGTATCGTGTAAGTTGATATCTAAGGTAGCGTTACCTAAGAAGATACCGGTTAAACCACCAGAGATAAAGAAAGAAACCATCCCGATTGCAAACAGCATAGCTGCAGTAAAGCGGATGTTACCTCTCCATAAAGTAGCCAGCCAGTTAAATGTTTTTACCGCAGATGGTACCGCGATGATCAGGGTAGTGATCATAAACACACCGCCCAGGAACGGGTTCATACCCGTTACAAACATGTGGTGACCCCATACGATGAAGGAAAGAACTGTAATACCTATCAGAGAGTAAACCATTGCATGGTAACCAAAGATTGGTTTACGCGAGTTTACCGACATAACCTCAGATGAGATACCCATCGCAGGCATAATTACGATATACACCTCCGGGTGACCCAGGAACCAGAACAAGTGCTGGAACAGGATTGGGCTACCACCTTCAAACGGTTGAATGTTGGTACCGTTCAATACGATCTCAGAAAGATAGAAGCTTGTACCAAAGCTGCGGTCGAATATTAATAATACTACACCTGCAACCAATACCGGGAATGCAAGGATACCCAGGATAGCGGTAAGGAACAAAGCCCAAACGGTTAATGGCATTTTCCAAAGGTCCATACCTTTAGTACGCATGTTTAATATTGTACTTACGTAGTTGATACCAGCCATTAGCTGAGATGCTACGAATAAGGTCATACTGATCAGCCACAGCGTCATACCCATACCTGAACCCGGCATCGCCTTGGGTAAGGCTGATAACGGCGGATAGATAGTCCAGCCACCGCTTGCAGGGCCTTTTTGTACCATAAACGATGATAGCATGATGATACTGGCCACAAAGAACATCCAGTAAGATAACATGTTCATGAACGGCGAAGCCATATCGCGCACACCTAACTGCAATGGAATCAAAAGGTTGGCAAATGTACCGCTCAGCCCTGCTGTAAGTACAAAGAATACCATGATAGTACCGTGTATGGTTACTAACGACAGATAGAAATCGGCATTTAAACGGCCGCCCGGTGCAAACCTGCCTAACAAAGTTTCCATTAAAGGAAATGCTTTATCTGGATAAGCTAACTGGATCCTGAAAAGGATCGATAAAATCATGGCTATGAAAGCCATAGTAATACCTGTTACCAGGAATTGCTTGGCGATCATCTTGTGATCCATACTGAATACGTAGGTATTCAGGAAAGTGGCTTTATGGTGTCCGTGATCGTCTTCGTGATGTGCTACTCCGTGATCGTGAACTGCTAATGTTGACATACTCGCTAATCTTTTTGTATTAATTGTTTAACGCTAACCTGTTTTGTTGTGCAGCCGGTTTTACTTCGGCAAATTTCAGATCTTTTTTAACCTGATCAGTCAGGTAAGGTTTTTGTTGTGCTAACCACGCCTGGTATTCAGATTCTTCTACCACACGTACAACCTTTTTCATGTTGTAGTGAGCTCCACCGCAAATTTTGTTGCAATATACCAGGTACTCAAAAGTAGGATCGCCGGTTTTCCGTTGCATCTCTGCAGTGGTAATAGTTGGCTTAAATTTAAAGAAAGTTGGTAAACCAGGTACCGCGTTCAATTGTACACGGAAGTGTGGCATGTAAACACTATGGATCACATCCTGTGCATGAATATTTAATTTAACCGATTTACGAACAGGTAAATACATAGTATCTGCCTGCAGGTCATCATAGCTGAATTTATCTTTGTAGTTGATACCTAATTTGTTGGTACCGCTTACCAGTTTGTAGTTGGTAGCACCTAACCTGCCATCGCTGCCAGGGTAACGCAGTTCCCAGGCAAACTGGTGGCCGGTAATATCTACGTTGATAGAAGCCTGCTCGCCTTTGGCATCAACCGTATTGGTAATTTGCTGCCAGGTAAAGAAACCGAAGATAACCAGGATGGTTAAAACTACTGCCGGGGCAATGGTCCAAACCTTCTCAATAGTGTTATTGTGCGGTAAAAAGTGGCCACGACGGTTTGCATTGTAACGGTACCTGAAAAGGAAACCAAATAACAGGATCTGTGTAACAAAGAATACAATCATGGTTAACACAGTAGTAGTCCAGAACATCTCGTCAATCTTAACACCATGCTCAGATGCGGCATCCGGAAGGATCATGGCGCCTTGTACGGTAAATTCCCAATATGCACCATATAAACCGGCAACAAGGAATATGATACAGCATACACCCATTACATTGTGCCAGTTAATAGGCTTTTTGTTTTGGATCTGCTGGGTAAGATCATACACACGCAGTATTTTGCCAATGATGCCCACAACAAAGCATACAATAACAAATAATAATACATAATAACCAGGACCAAGCCATACACTCGGTTTAGCAACACCATTAAGTGTGGTTGCGCCCGCATCTTGAGTTGGGTCCTGCGCCATAACCGCGTTGGTACCAAACAGTACAACCGCAGCTAACAGCGAAAGCATTTTTTTAGAACTTATTAAACTTTTTAATCCCATTTTATTGGTTATTTGAATGCTATTTTGTGGTGCAAATTTAACAATTATTATATGTGATGATGCAGGCTCTCTTCCAGGAATGGATGTTTTTTAGGCGCAAGAGATTTAAATTTGCTAAACTGGTTCAACATCAGGAAGGTGAACAAGCCTGCAAACCCTATAAAAATACCTATTTCTTCTACACCAAACCCTCTGTGTTCTTTTGCAGTACCGGGCATAACCATCAGGTAATAATCAAGCCAGTGGCCTGCTACTAACAGGATACAAGTCCACATCATACGGTTTGTCATACGTTTTGCATCACGAGACATTAACAGTAATAACGGCGCAAGGAAGTTTATTACAATGTTTAACCAGAACCAGAATTTGTATTCGGGCTCCCAACGGATGTAGAAGTATACAGACTCCTCGGGCATGTTGGCGTACCAGGTTAAGAAGAACTGTGCAAACCAAACGTACGTCCAGAAGATAGAGAAACCGAAGATCAGTTTACCTAAACTGTGCAGGTGGTTCTCAGAGGTCCATGAAAGGTACCCTTTGCGTTGTAAAAATATCAATGTTAAAGCAATGATAGCTAAACCGCTTACGTGCATGGCCGCTAAGTTGTACCAGCCAAACATGGTAGAGAACCAGTGTGCCTCTAACGACATGATAACACCGAAAGCAAATATCGGGAAGGTGAAGCCAAAGATCACTAAAAAGATACAAGCATATTTAAAGCTTTTATCGTAGTTAGACATACCACCTACAGTATCTTCATCTGTAGAAAACTGAGCCAGTTTGTAGCCAAAAAAGCTGTATGCGCCTAAGAAAACGACAAGGAAACTATAAAATGCCGGGATATTAAGGAATGCTTTTTTACCCGCAATGATAGGGTCAAAATTCTCGCTGCCTACTTCGGTTAAACCGTGTGTAGCCCAGTGTGCATATAAATAAGGTACAACTTCTTTTTTACCGTGCTCTTCTACTTCGTGTGTATTAAATAAACCGGCAGTTACTACAAGGATCAAAACAAGGCTGGCAATTGGCAATACTTTGGCAAAGGCCTGCGGTATTCTAATGAAGCCTGCAGACCATCCTGCCTGTGCAACATACTGGTAAGCGCAGAAGAATACGCCAGCTGTACAAACACAAACAAAATAGTACGACATCATTAATAAATTGCTGTATGTGCGTTGCACATGTTCTCCGCCAAACACAAAGCCCAGCGCAATAGCTACTATACCAATTACGATAGCAACCAAACTTAGTGTTTTGGTGAGCCCGGTAAACTCAAACCGTTCTTCGAAACTATTATGATTCTTCATTAATAATAATCTTATAAATTTTGTAATTGGTGAACATACATCACTATTTTCCAGCGATCCTCAGGTGCAACCTGCGAAGCGTATGAACCCATTGCGTTTACGCCATAGGTTATAGTGTGATAAATTTTACCATCGGTAAGGTCTTTCATGGCACCACCACGAGACGACTGCCCTTTAGAATAAGAAGGCGGCGCAGGGTAACCATGTTTTACCACTAAACCATCTCCCTGCCCTGTGATACCATGGCATGGCGAGCAAAAAACTTTAAACAAATGTTCGCCGTCTTTTAAGTTTTGCGGGGTTTGCATTAACAGGTTTTTAACTTCAAGGCTTGCTTTCTCATACCCGTCTTTATTGTTCGGATAATCAAAACGCTTAAATCCAACCGGGATAGTACCTGCAGGCGGAACCTGGGCAGTTTTACCATCTTTAAAGATCGGGTTTGCCTGATCGGGATCATATGCGGTATGCTCGTACATATTGGGAGCATATTCCCAGCCGGTACTGCGTTTATCCTTGCATGATGTTATTACGATCGATGCAGCGATAACGATAGCCGTTGTGCCCAATATTCTAAATTTATTCATAGCTAACATATTTTCTATCGTTATGCTTTACTTCTACAGCTCCTGCTTCTTTTAACAAATTAGTGATATCCTCATGAGGGATGTTTCCTTTCGCATCGATGGCGATAACAAAACGATCATCGGTAGCACGCAGATCCATTACCCTTGGTGCGCGGCCCGGAAAAAGGTGGGTAGCAGCAAAAAAGGTAAACACCATACCAAATGCGGTGAATAAGATAGTCCACTCAAAAGTAAACGGTACAAAGTTTGGTATTGCAAAGCTGGGTTTACCACCTACGTTCATAGGCCAATCGTGCACCAGGGTGTAATAAACAATGCTGAATATTACTGATGCGCCAAGGCAACCGAAGCAAAATGCCGCGTAACCAAGTCTTGATTCTTTTATGCCCAGTTTATCTTCAATACCGTGGATAGGCATCGGCGTATAAACATCGTAAATAGGGACGCTATTTTTCTGCAATTTCTCTATCCCGTGCATCATATCATCGGGATCGTCAAATAAGCCTAATATAAATTTTGTGCTACTCATTTTTATATTTTTTCGTAATCAGCCATGTCAATACTATCGTATTTCACTAATGATTCTTTGTAATACTGAACCTCATCAGGGTTTAAATGCCCTTCTTGTATCTGTTTCTTCTTAGCCTGCTCACTTGATGTTTTCAGCAGTAATTTAACCTCGGCAATTGCTACTGATGGTAATACCCTGATGAATAACAGGAACATGGTAAAGAAGATACCTATTGAACCGATAAACACGCTCACATCTACCCAGGTAGGATAAAACATTGCCCAGCTTGAAGGGATATAATCGCGGTGCAGAGAGGTTACGATAATTACGAAACGCTCAAACCACATACCGATGTTCACTACAATAGAAAGTGCCCATGAGAATTTAATGCTTCTGCGTAATTTGCTCGACCAGAACAGCTGAGGAGAAATTACGTTACAGCTCATCATCGCCCAGTATGCCCACCAGTATGGCCCGGTTGCACGGTTGATAAAAGCATATTGCTCATATTCTACCTGTGAGTACCATGCGATAAAGAACTCGGTGATGTAAGCCACACCTACAATTGAACCTGTAAGCATGATGATCTTATTCATCGATTCGATGTGGAACATCGTAATGTAGTTTTCTAAACCTAATACCTTACGGGTAACCAGCAACAGTGTTTGAACCATGGCAAAACCCGAGAAGATAGCACCCGCAACGAAGTATGGCGGGAATATGGTGGTGTGCCATCCCGGTTCAAGGGATGTGGCAAAGTCAAAAGATACGATAGTGTGTACCGAAAGTACCAGCGGTGTAGAGATACCGGCCAGGATAAGTGACACGGTTTCGAAACGCTGCCAGCTTTTTACTGAACCTGTCCATCCGAAAGAAAGAACAGAATAAATACGCTGGCGTAAGCCGGTGGCACGGTCGCGGATTGAAGCGATATCCGGTAATAAACCTGTGTACCAGAATAATAATGATACAGAGAAGTATGTAGAGATCGCAAACACGTCCATCATCAGTGCCGAGTTCCAGTTTACCCATAACACGTACTGGTTTGGCAGCGGGAAACAAAAGTAAGCTAACCACGGGCGGCCCATGTGCGCCACAATGTAGGTGGCCGCGCAAATTACCGCAAAGATGGTCATCGCCTCGGCCGACCGGTTAATGGAGTTTCGCCAGTTTTGGCGGAAGATCAACAACACCGCAGAGATAAGCGTACCGGCGTGGCCAATACCTACCCACCATACGAAACCGGTGATATCCCAGGCCCAGCCTACTGTTTTATTTAATCCCCATGATCCTAATCCAAACCAGAATGTATAACTGATGGATACTACCCAAAGCATAGCGCCTAAAGACGAAAAGGTGAAACCTATCCACCAGGCTTTGTTGGGTTTGTTTTCTACAGGGAAAAGTACATCGTTAGTAATTTTGGCAAAGGTGATGTCCTTGCCTGTCATTAACGGTTCCCTTATTATCGATTCATTGTGAGATGCCATATGTTGTTATATATCTCTTGTAATAATTAAGCCTGTAATTCAGATGAGTTGGTGTTTCTAACCTTAACCTGGTAACCAATACCCGGCTGTACGTTTAGTTCCTCTAATACGTAGTAGGTTCTTTCGCTCTTCAATGCCTTAGAAACTTCAGAGTTAGGGTCGTTTCTGTTACCAAAAACAATAGCGTTTGCAGAGCATGTTTGCTGGCAGGCCATTTTTACTTCTCCGTCTTGCAGCGGGCGTTTTTCTATTTTAGCTTTTAATTTACCGGCCTGGATACGTTGAACGCACATAGAGCATTTTTCCATAACCCCACGGAAACGTGTAGTAACATCAGGGTTAAGTACTAATTGTGTGTGTTCGTTGCTCAGGTAGTTATCAAAGCGAGAGTCGTTCCAGTAGTTGAACCAGTTAAAGCGGCGCACTTTGTATGGGCAGTTGTTTGCGCAGTAACGTGTACCTACGCAACGGTTGTATGCCATTTGGTTTAAACCTTCTGATGAGTGTACGGTAGCTAATACCGGGCAAACAGTTTCGCAAGGTGCGTGGTCGCAGTGCTGGCAAAGCATTGGCTGGTGAACAACGGTTACATTATCAAAGTTCTCCAGTTTATCTATCTGTTTCTCTTTGGTAACCATTCCGGTTTCCTCATCGGCCTCAGCCTCGCCGTTTTTAGCGTAGCTATAGTAACGGTCGATACGGATCCAGTGCATCTCGCGGCGGCGGCCAACCTCTTCTTTACCTACAACAGGAATATTGTTTTCTGCGCTACAAGCTACAACACAGGCACCGCAACCGGTACAGGCGTTAAGGTCGATAGCCATAACCCAGTCGTAAACTGGCCTTTCGTGTTGTTTATCGTTATTGGTAGCCTCCCAAAGATCGTATTTCTCGTGCTCACCTTCGTGGCCGCTGCCTGCAGCAGGGTTTTTGATGTGCTCTTTGAACGTAGTTTCGCGGATAACGTTACGGCCTTCAAACGAGTGGTGCGTTTGTGTTTGCGATAACGGGAAGATATCTCCTGTAGCAGTAACTACTGCCGGTGCACTTGTTTGGAATGTACCGTTGCGGAAGCTGCTGAAAGGGAATGCGTTTTTACCTACATTGTTACCTACCAAACCGGCTTGCGTACGGCCGTAACCAACAGCTACCGATACAGTACCCTGTGCCTGGCCCGGTTGTGATAACACAGGTAAGCTTAAGGTATAACCGTTAGCGTCGATCTTAACAACTTCAAATTCTTCCAGGCCTAATTTTTTGATATCAGACGGAGACATGGCAGCGAAGTTATCCCAGGTAACCTTAGAAACCGGATCTGGCAACTCCTGCAACCATGGGTTGTTGGCACGTTTACCATCGCGCATGGCAACAGTTTGGTATAAGTGCAGCTCTACTTTATTACCATCAACCAGCTGGCCGGCGTGGGTTAATATCGTTTGCGCTACCGCGTTCAGATCTAAATTGAAAGTATAGGTACCCGGTGCTGCAGCAGGTGCTTTAATAAAGCCGTTCTGTAACAAGGTTTCCCAACCGGCCTGGCCTGCTAAACCGCCTTTTGCAAGCAGGTTTACATCCCAGTTATTTCTAACGTAGCTGTAGTAATCTTTTATAGGGTTTTCTGACCATTGCAGTAAGCTTTGCTCTGCCTGGCGGGTATTGTAAACCGGGTTAATGGTCGGCTGCAATACTGTGTAGTAACCCTCAATAGCGCTATCATCACCCCAAGACTCTAAGTAGTGGTGGTTTGGAGCAACTACGTTACATAAAGTAGCGGTTTCGTCTGCATGGTCTGCAAATGATACTCTAAGGCGTACTTTTTTAAGTGCTTCCTTAACATCATTAGCCAGGTAGTAATCGTAAGCAGGGTTGGCATCCAGGAAGAATACCGCATCAACTTCGCCGCGTTTTGCTTCTTTTACAAACTCAACCAGCTCAGCATCGTTACCTGCATACTGGCGTGACGGGTTATCCAGATCAATAGTAGTACCGTAACTGCCCAGCAGGGAATTGATGGCATTTACCAGGATCTGTACCGCAACATCGTTAGAACCTGCAACTACAAGGGCTTTGCCTTTAGCAGCTAACAGTTCTTTTGCAACCAGTACAATTGCTTTATCAGCATTGGCATTGGTTAATTTTTTAGAACCCGGTAAAGTAGTGCCGGTTAAAGCATTGTACAGGTTCATGATAGCCAGGCCTTCTTCAGAAGGTTTAATTGGCATACGAACATCGGCGTTGGTACCTGTCATGCTCATACCAGTTTCGAACTGGATGTGGCGCGACATTTTTTTCTCCTCTAACGATTTCGCGTTCCTGTTTTGAACATACTGGCGGGTAAACTCTTCGCCGGAGATCCAGGTGCCTAAGAAATCGGCACCGAAGCTCAGGATCACATCTGCCTTATCAAAGTTGTAGTGCGGCAATACTGCTTTACCAAAACTGTTTTGATTGGCCTGGATGATACCTGTGTATGATACTGCATCATAATTAGTATGTTTTGCAGCAGGATATTGTGTTATAAAATCAGCAATAACAGCTAAAGTAGATGGGCTGTGTACTGTTGATGTAATGATGCGTATTTTTTTACCGCCAGCTTTAATAGCGGCAAGTTCGTTCTTAACAAAGGCATCCAGCTGGCTCCAGCCGGTAGTGTTACCGTTAAGCATTGGCTCCTGAACGCGGCCGTTATCGTACAAGTCAAGCACGGATGCCTGCGCCTGTGCGCTTAAACCACCTTTTGATAAAAGATCGTTAGGGTTACCTTCAACCTTGATAGGGCGGCCTTCGCGGGTTTTTACCAATATGGCGTTACCTTCAAAAGTTGATGAGTAATAGTTAGCCACACCCGGGGTTATCTCTTCGGGTTTAATTAAGTATGGTATTGATTTATGCACCGGTACTTTCTGGCAAGCTGCCAAAGTTACCGCACCCACACCAAAACCTAATGCCTTTAAGAAGTCGCGGCGAGGGGTTTTAGCCGAAAGGCCACCACCACTTAAAACTTCTTCAATAGGGATCGGCTCCGCAAATTCGTGTCTGTTTTTCTCAACAAATTCTGGCGTCCTGTTTAGTTCTTCTAAACCTTTCCAGTATTTTTTATTGCTATCCATTTAAGTTATATAAACTGTAATGTAAGTAGTTCTCTTTTGTTATTAATAATGGCATTTAGCGCACTCGGTACCACCTAATACTGCCGCGGTAATTTTCTCGCCTTTTTTGATCTTATCGTGAGCAGCAAGTATCTTATCGTAGTAAGCGTTTCCTTTACCGTTAACTTCGGTACGTTTGTGGCACTGGATACACCATTTCATAGTAAGCGGAGAGTATTGGTATACTTCCTGCATTTCCTGAATTTGGCCGTGGCAGGTTTGGCATTTAATTGCACCAACAGTTACGTGCTGTGAGTGGTTAAAGTAAGCCAGATCTGGCAGGTTGTGTACACGCACCCATTGCATAGGTTTTGTTTTAGTGCTGTCGTATTTCTGCGTTTCGGGATTGTAACCCAAAGCATCGTAGATTTTGTGGATCTCAGGAGATTCGGTTTTAACAGCCTTATGGCAGTTCATACACACGTTTAACGAAGGGATAGAAGCGTTTTTAGATTTAAACGCACCGGTGTGGCAGTACTGGCACTCCATTTTCATTACACCTGCGTGTAATTTGTGCGAGTATTTAATTGGCTGCACCGGTTGGTAACCTGTGTGTACGTTAGTATTCCACATAGTAACCCAGCTCCAGCTGCCCATGGCAACCGCGCCGCATACTACTATAAAGAATACTAATTTTTTGTTTTTAAGCGCCTTTTTAACGGTAGCTAAACGGTCAACCGCTAATGTGCCTTCGGCAGTTGCTTCTTCTTCATCAACCAGTAAACCTTTGTTACGTAATAACAAACGCTCTAAAGTTGCAATAACCTTGTTTAATACAAGGATAACGATGAAGGCGATAACAATAACGCCAAGTAAGCCCCAGATAACAAGACTGCTTGGGCCTGCATCTTCGGCAACAGCGCCACCGGCAGGTGCTTTCGCTTTTTCTTCCTGCTGTTTTTTCCAGTCGGCACGTACGTAGGCAATAACGTTACCAACATCGCCATCGCTAAGCTCAGTAAAAGCAGTCATGTTAGACTGATTGTACTCGTTATAAATTTTGAGTGCTTTTGGGTTTTTGGCAGCAATTAATGCCTGGTTGTTCTGGATCCATTTGGTCAGGTAAGCATCATCAGTTTCCTGAGTAAGCTGTGGACCAAGGGCCGGACCTACAACACGCGTATCAATTTTATGACACGCGGTACATTTGGCTTTAAAGATTGCTTCTCCTTTTGCGACATCGGCTTGCGCTTTAGCTGTTAACCCGCTTAGAGCTATACCAGCAACCAGCAAAACCGACTTTGAGAACTGTTTAAGAATCAATGAGATATTTCTCATAAAGTGTATTTATGCTAAATAATTATAGTGTTAATGTGTGAAACAGACGTAAAGATGTATGATTTACCCACTTTTTCAGCCACAAAAGTAAAATTTATTACAGTATCCCTGACAAATTAGTGACAGTAATATCTAATTTATAATCGTTCTAAACAAATTGAAAAACGGCTTTAACGCGCTTTAAAAGCGGTTTTTGCGTATTGAGAAAATAATTTGCCGAAGATTTTTTTTTTGAGTTTTTGTTTGAAATAATTATTGTTTTAATACTGAGGCAAAAAAACAATGAAACGGCAATAATTGGTGCTGTGAAATTAGTAAAAGCAATTAAACATCCAATTTATTATCAAACAAATTTTTTCGTTGTTGTTAAAAAAGTACCATAAATGCTATCTCGTTAAAATAAAAGAGCCCTCTAAAAAATTAAAGGGCTCTTTTACATGATTTATCAACCAGTTATTGTTTCAATATCCAGGCGAAGATCAATGGTGCAACAATTGTAGCATCAGACTCTACAATGAATTTAGGGGTGTTGATATCCAGCTTACCCCAGGTTATCTTTTCGTTTGGTACAGCACCGGAGTACGAACCGTATGAGGTGGTAGAATCAGAGATCTGGCAGAAGTAGCTCCAGAACGGAATCTCGGGCATCTCCATATCCTGGTACAGCATTGGCACCACGCAGATAGGGAAATCGCCGGCAATACCGCCGCCTATCTGGAAGAAACCAATCCCCTTGCCTGTAGAATTTTCGGGGTACCAGCCGGCCAGCCATGCCATGTATTCAATACCGCTTTTCATGGTGCTTGCTTTTACTTCGCCTTTAATAACGTACGATGCAAAAATGTTACCCATAGTGCTGTCTTCCCATCCCGGTACTACTATCGGCAGGTTTTTTTCTGCAGCCGCCAGCATCCATGAGTTTTTTGGGTCTATTTCGTAGTACTGCTCCAGCTCGCCGCTCAGCAATATCTTGTACATATACTCATGCGGAAAATAACGTTCACCGGCGGTATCTGCATCTTTCCATATCTTGTAGATATGTTTCTGTAAACGGCGGAAAGCTTCTTCCTCGGGGATACAGGTATCGGTTACGCGGTTGTAGTGGTTCTCTAACAGGTCCCACTCGTCTTGCGGGCTCAGGTCGCGGTAGTTGGGTACGCGTTTGTAGTGCGAGTGTGCAACCAGGTTCATAATATCCTCTTCCAGGTTGGCACCTGTACAGCTAATGATATCAATTTTTCCCTGGCGGATCATCTCGGCCAGCGAAATACCCAGTTCGGCAGTACTCATGGCACCACCCAGGGTAACCATCATTTTACCACCTTCGGTTAAATGGGTTTCGTAGCCTTTGGCTGCGTCCATTAAAGCCGCTGCATTAAAATGCAGGTAATTTTTTTCTATAAATTGTGAGATAGGGCCTCTTTCTGTACTCATATTATTTACGCTTATTTATTTTGCAAAAGTAGCTATTTTGATAACATCCGGATTTTAATTTCCACATTCGGCAAAACAATAAGTTTAGCTTTACCTTTGGTATTACTAATCTTATGAAGAAACTTGCCCTCTTTTTGTTTTTAAGCGCCTTTTTACAGCCCGTTTTTGCGCAAAGTTTTTTGCCAAAATTTATCCGTAAAATGTATTTTGATAAGGATACCAGCAAAAAAAGCAGCTTTGTAATACTGCCGGTATTGAGCACCGCGCCCGAAACCGGCCTGGAAATTGGCGGCGCCGGCCTCCTCTCCTTTTATACCGATACCGTTCACCGCGAAACCCGCGTATCTAACATATTTGCCTACGCCACGGTAACCACCAAGGGCCAGAGCCGCTTTAGCCTGAGCACCAATTACTGGTTGCCGCAAAATAAATACCACTACACGGCAGCTATCTCCTACATTAACTTCCCTTTTGATTTTTACGGGGTGGGCAACAATACTTTTAAGAGCAATGCCGACCGCCTTGGCCAAAAACGCTTTAAGCTGGCCTTAAGCGGCGAGAAAAAAATAGGCAAAAACATTTATGTAGGCCTGGTGGCCGGCGGTTTCCACTACGAGTTTAATGATGTAGTGAATGATGGCGTTTACCAAACCGACCCAGCTGTAGAAGGCCGCAACGGCGGCACCACCGTTTACATAGGCCCGAGTTTTATATTTGACAGCCGCAACAACAACACCTACACCACCAAAGGCGCTGTGATTACCAGTTATTTTGATGTAATGCATGGCATTGGCGGCAACAGCGATTACAAGGGCGGCTTATTTAATATAGAATACGCGCAGTTCTTTTCGCTCGGCAAGCGTTTTGTTTTGGGGCTGAACCTGCAGGAACAGAGCCTTACCGGAAGCCAGTCGCCGTTTTACCTGCTGCCCGCTATGGGCAGCGACGAAATTATGCGTGGCTATTACAACGGCCGTTTTCGCGACCGCAACTACATTGCCGCCCAAACCGAACTGCGCTATCGCCTTGGCCAGCGGATAGGCCTGGTGGGCTTTATAGGCACCGGCCAGGTGTGGAACAAAACTTTTAATATGGACGAGCTGAAACCCAACTACGGCGGCGGCGTGCGCTACTTCTTCGATACCGAAAAAGGCCTCAGCATCCGTATAGATTACGGCGTTGGCGAAAAACGTGCTAATGAGAAAAGGCTAAGCGGTGTTTATATTGGGTTAGGCGAAGCGTTTTAGCGCAGGTATATGAATTTTGCAAAAGGGTTAATTTTCGGTATAGTCACATTGTTAAGTATCATTATGGTACTACAATTTCTGATATTAATATTCACGGAAAGCACTTTGGGAGAATGCAACTTTCTATTATTATCTGAAATTATATTTCTCTCTTTCTTTAGAACCAGGGCTTCCTGGCTTTTAATGGTGGCTATATGTGCTTATGGGGTTTATAATAATCTTTTTATGGGCAGGCTCGCGTCCGTAAGTACGGTAATGGATTTTACCGGAATATTTCATAATTACACAAGACACAACATTTCTTTTGTACGTATTCTTGTCAATTCGTTACCTGTTTGTTTTTATACCGCTATTTTAATTTGCTGGATTACTAAGCCCATTTATAGTTATTACTGTTTTAAGCTTATAGGTAATAATTAAGGCAATGCCTCTAATTAGTCTTTCAGTGTGTGGAGAATTGAAGGCGCGCAAAATATGGACTTATTTAGGGTTCTTAATCAAATCTATTTCAACTGACTTTTTTCGGGGTTGTTGCTTAGTACCAGTACTGTAAAAAATCGTTAGCTTTTCCTTAGTCAGCGTCGACCTATAAAATTGATATTCCGGAACTATTGCGTTAAAATCGGATGCCGTAACCGGAATATGGTACTCCTTACCCGTATTGGGATAATACAGTGTAAGTTGATTAAGCTTTTCATTACTGAAATACAATACGAAATCAATATTTTTATAATCTATATTATATAAAAACTCGTGAAATGCTTTGATCTTTTTACCCGTATACTTGTTGATCAAAATATGATCGCATGAACCATTGGCGGGACACCCGTAACGAAATAAAAGGCTGTTTTTAAATTCCTTTATTAATTGATAACCAATTCTAAAGTTATACTGGGCCAAATCTGATTGAAGGGACGAGATGATCAGCTTCTTCTTTTTAACATTCTCCAACACCAACCAAACCGAATCGCAGTTAAACTGAAAATACAGTTTCGATTTGTTTGTTAGTAGCGTTGGTTCGCATGAAACTACATCCTTTAGCCACGGCGTTTTATCACAAGAACATTTACTTTGTGCAGAGCATATTAGCACGCTCAACACACAAAGAGCAGAAAGAAGCAGCTTAATCAAAACCTTATTATAAAATCCTCTTTCACCCTGCCTTTTTTAAAAAATACCAGCCCTATCCAAAACAGGTCTACCGTTACGGTTACCTGCGGGTTCTTCTTTATTTCGGCCCAGGCCTGTTTCATGCCCTCGCTCCAGTAAATATCATCAAAAATGAGCATAGTATCCTCATGCGCTTTGGGCAGGCACTGTTCAAAATAATTAAGGGTGGCTACACGCTGGTGATTTCCGTCGATATAAACAAAGTCGAGTTTTTGGTGGTCGCCCAGTACGCCGCTCAGCGTATCGTCAAAATTGCCGGTTATCAGGTTTACATCTTTCAGCCCGGCGCGTTTAAATACTTCTGTGGCAACGCCTGCGGTTTGCGGGCAGCCTTCTAAAGTGTATACTTTTGCATCGGGTGCTGCCTGGTGCAGATACAGCGTGGTAACGCCCAGGCAGGTGCCCAGCTCTACAATACTTTTGGGTTGCGCAAAGGCGGCCAGGCGGTAAAGCAGCTGCGCCAGTTTGGGCGGTTTAAGCGCGTTGATGGTAATATCGCTTATTTTTTTGCGGTTGTTCTTATTTACGCGCGAGCCTGCGCCGAGATCGGTAACGGTGATGTAACGGTCGTCTACCAGCAGGGTATCGCGTTCTTTTTCAACTTTATCGTAGGCTGGTTTGTGCTTAAAATCATAAATCACTTCATCAACCAGTTTGTACACAAACGGCGAGTGCAAACCATGACGGTTTTTTGACTTTAACCGGTGCAACAAGAAATCCTTAGCAAACGTTAGATTAGACATTGGTTTATATTGCTGTAAAAGTATATAAACTTTAGTATTTTAGCAGATAGAGATATGATAAATCCTACAGAAGTACATTCACTGATCAAATTACTCGACGACCCCGACGCCGAAATATTTGACCATGTGCATCAAAAACTGCTATCCTACGGCCCGGAAGCCATTGAATACCTGGAATCTGCCTGGGAACAGGCTTTCGACCCGATACAGCAGGAGCGCATTGCCAATTTGGTGCACGCCATCCAGTTCGGTACGGTAAAAAACGACCTGCAGCTGTGGTACCAGGGGGGCGCTTTTGATCTGCTGCAAGGCATCCTCATTATAAACCGTTACCAATACCCGGATCTTGACGAGCAAAAAGTGATTAACCAGGTAGAGGCTATTAAACGAGATATATGGCTGCAGATGATGAACGAGGCCAGCCCCGTGGAGCAAATAAAGCTGATGAACCACGTGTTTTACAGCATCCACGGTTTTACCGGCAACACCACCAACCATCGCGACCCGCAGAACAGCTACATTAGCCAGGTGCTTGAAACTAAAAAGGGAAACCAGATCTCGCTGGCTATTATCTACTCCATCATTGCCCAAAAGCTGGATATCCCGGTATACGGCGTAAACCTGCCGCAGCACTTTATTTTGGCCTACCTTGATGAAAGCCGGGAAACTGAGTTTGAAGGCGGCATCCTGTTCTACATCAATGCCTTTAACAAGGGGTTCATCTTCGGCCGCCGGGATGTGGATATGTTTCTGAAGCAACTGAACCTGAAGTTCGACAAGCAATTTTACGAGCCCTGCTCTAACGCCGATATTATTAAACGCGTGCTCCGCAACCTCATCAGCGCCTATGAACACGCCGGCGCATCCGAAAAAGTAGATGAGCTGAATGAACTGCTGGGGATACTGGAGATTTAGATTGGAATCAGGATAATTAAAATAGAATCAAGAGATAAGAGTCAAGAGATAAGAGTCAAGAGACAAGACAGGAACAGAGCGGGGAAAGAGCCAAGAGATAAGATTCAAGAAACAAGACAGGAACAAAGCGCGGAAAGAATCAAGAGATAAGAACCACGAGACAAGACAGGAACAGGGTTAAGATAAAGTGTAAATCTATCACAGGATTAATAGAAAAGTATAAACTTGTTTCAGGCCGATACAGCCGAGCAAGTGTTCAATTAGAAAATCTCGAAAAATGACAAAAATCACAAATTCATGATTTTCAAATACTTAGTTAAAATTCTACTTAACATAATATGTTCAAAGTGTTCAAAAGCGTTCACCCAAATAAAAATGAACACCTGTTTAAGCCTTTTTGAACACTGCTATTAACCCTTGATTTTCTCTTATGCTTTCGTCTTGTCTCTTGGTTCTTATCTCTTGGTTCTATCGTTAATCTTCGTCTTGATTCTTGGTTCTTATCTCTTGGTTCTATCGTTAATCTTCGTCTTGATTCTTGGTTCTTATCTCTTAATTCTATTCTACTCCTAAACTTCATCCCACCAAATAGCTGTTTCGTCCCATTTACTTTTGTGATAGATTTGCCCGGTATACCTTGCGGCATAATTAAAATATCACGATGATAACACTTGTTAAAAAGCCCCTTAATTTTGATCTGAAGAAAGTAGAGTTCTATACAGCGGTATCGGTATACGGTTTGGCGATATTCCTGCTGCTCGCCCGCGTTGCCGATAGTAATGTAGAGGTGATATGGACGCCCTACCGTTATTTCTTTAACGATCTGAACCTGCATTACTCCTACTCCAAATACTACTTCTTCCCGATGGTGGCCAGGTACACGCTTTACTTCGGCAGCTTTTTACTTTGGAATTTTGTGATCGTCCCCTCGCTTATCAACCGGAAGAAAACTACCTTAATGGTTAGCCTTGCGGTGGCGTTGTTTGCAACTATCTGGCTTTTTTGCGGCATTACCGATACCTGGCTTAAAGGCTACCTGCTATACCGCCATTCGCCGGGATGGGTTTACAACCTTGTTTTTAAAACCAACTTTATTTACGCCATTTGGGTAATGATGATGCTTACGCTTTACAGCGTAATAAAACAGGTGGCCAATTACCTGCTCAACAATACAGAGCGCATCCAGTCGGAATATAAGATCATTACCCAGGATGGGGTTATTGCCCTTGTGGTTTGGATGATCCTCATCTTCGGCCTGCTGCTGAACGATGTGCACCCCGGCATAATTGGCGTTTTCTTTTTAACCGGCCCGGTTGCGGTGGGTTTATATGGCATATCGTTATACAGCCTTATCCCCATTGCCTTAAAAAAGCCAAAAAGAAAATTCCTTACCTATTGGGGCCAGGCGTTCTTGATCGTGCTGGCTATAACCATCCCCGCCACATTTATAGGCGCAGTAGTTTTTGACCGTAAAGACGATGTGCTGGCGGTTGTGCTGATCAACGGCATGTTCCAACTGATTATCACCACCACATTCTCATGGATAATTTACAAACGCCGCATGGCGGGCACGGCCGAGATCCACACGCTGAAAACGGCGCTGGGGCAGTCGGCCGCTAATTTGGATTTCCTGCGTTCGCAGATCAACCCGCATTTCCTGTTCAACGCACTAAATACACTTTACGGCACCGCCCTGCAGGAAAATGCCGACCGTACCGGCGAAGGCATCCAGCGCCTGGGCGATATGATGCGCTTTATGCTGCAGGAGAACATGCACGAAAAGATCCTGCTCACCCGCGAGATAGATTACCTGAACAACTACATTGCCCTGCAAACGCTGCGCACACAAACATCGCCCGATATTGTGATAGATACGCATATTGAGGATCACATTTTAGGCCTGCAGATTGCTCCCATGCTGCTGATCCCGTTTATAGAGAACGCCTTTAAACATGGCATCAGCCTGCGCGAGCCGTCACATATTAAGATCACCCTGCAAACCAAAGAAAATACTTTGTACTTTGATGTGCACAACAGCATCCACACCAAACCCGATAACGACCCCGAGAAAGGCAAAAGCGGCATAGGGCTGGTAAATGTTAAACAGCGCCTTAAATTGTTATATTATAATAAGCACGAGCTTATCATTCGCGAAAACGCAAGCGAATTTTTTATACATTTAACTATTAATCTGTCCTGATATTTTGATAAACGCAGTAGCCATAGACGACGAACCGTTAGCCCTTGGAGTGGTGCGCTCCCATGCGGCTAAGGTTCCGTTCGTTGATTTGAAAGCCGAATTTACCGATGCCTTTAAAGCTATGGAATACCTGCAGCATAACCCAGCAGACCTGCTGTTCCTGGATATTAAAATGCCTGACATCTCGGGGATAGACCTCCTCGCCTGCCTCAATAAAAAACCGCTGGTAATATTCACCACCGCCTACACCGAACATGCTGTAACCAGTTTTGAACTGGATGCAGTGGATTACCTGCTAAAACCTTTCTCGCTGGCGCGGTTTACCAAAGCCTGCAACAAGGCTTATGAGCTTTACAACTTCCGCAATGTTAAAGAAGATAAAAAGGATTACCTGTTCCTGAAAACCGGCTACGAACAAGTAAAGGTAATGTTTGATGATATCTGCTACCTGGAAGCCACCGGCAACTACGTAAACTTTGAACTGAAAGATAAACAACTCCTCTCCCGCATGACTATCTCCGAGGTAGAACAACTGTTGCCTGCGGACCGCTTTATCCGCATTCACCGCTCATTCATCGCTGCGGTAAATAAAGTGGAAAAAATAGAACGTCACCAGTTAGTGGTCAACGGCGCTGTGCTGCCCGTGGGGAGTTCGTATTATCAGAATTTAAAGCGCGGCCCCCTACCCCCCTGAAGGGAACCGAATTTTAACCTAAACTAATCAAAGCTCCCTTCCGGGGGGCCTTACCCGCTACTTCTTCAACCAACCATTTTCTTCCATCCAGGCGGCAGCCCAGTCAAACCAGCGTTCTTTGGTAGTAGGGTTTACCATACCGAAACCGTGCCCGCCCGCCTGGAACAGGTGCATCTCGGCTTTTACCTTTGCTTTTAGCAAGGCATCATATAGCATCAGGCTGTTTTCTACCGGCACAACATTATCATCCTGCGCGTGGATCAAAAACGTTGGCGGGGTGTTGGCGGTAACCTGTTTTTCGTTGGAATAAAGGTCTGTTATTTCCTGTGTAGGCGTTTTGCCGGTAAGGTTTTCTTTTGAACCTGCATGTGTTTTAGGGCCGAAGCTAATCACCGGGTAAATCAGCATCATAAAATCGGGGCGAACGCTGATCTTATCCGGGTTATCAATTACTACTTTATCAAAGTGGGTACCTTCTGTAGATGCCAGATGTCCGCCTGCCGAAAAGCCGATGATGCCGATGCGGTTAGGGTCAACACCCCAGGTAGCGGCGCCCTGCCTTACCATTTGCACCGCACGCTGCGCATCCTGCAACGGGCCAATGGTTTTATCTATCATGATCTCGTCGCTTGGTAAACGGTATTTTACCAGGAACGCCGTAACACCAATCCCGCTGAATGCTTTGGCAATGGCAACGCCTTCGTGCGCATTGGCCAAACCTGCATATCCTCCGCCGGGGAAAATTACGATAGCCGCGCCTGTAGCCTTACCACTTTCAGGTAAAAAGGGTGTAATGGTCGGTACACTTACCTTGGTTATCCAACTGGTTTCGTTGGTAATCTCCACATAAGTGGCAGGCGTTTTTTTAGAGTTGGGGATGCCTTTAGGATATAAAGGCAGCGGCGCTTGCTGGGCAATTGCAGTAACGGTTGTAGCCATCAGGATAAGGGCTGATAAAATGGTTCTCATAAAAGGTGTATTAGCTGCTGCAAGTTATTAATTTACCAACAAAAAAGCGACGCTGATAACACAACGTCGCTTTTTTGAATAAGATCGATTAGATGATCTGTTAACTCTTTGGCCCGCCAAATTCCATCAGGTACGATTTCAGGAACTCGTTCAGGTCGCCATCCAGTACAGCGGCGGCGTTTGATGTTTCATGATCTGTACGCAGGTCTTTCACCAGCTTGTAAGGATGCAGCACATAATTACGAATCTGCGACCCCCACTCTATCTTCTTCTTGTTACCTTCTACCGCACTGGAAGCTTCCGCGCGTTTGCGCATCTCTGCCTCGTATAGCTGCGATTTCAGTAAACGGATGGCGTTCTCCTTATTCTGCAATTGCGAACGCGACTCCTGGTTCTTAATAATAATGCCCGATGGCTTATGGTATAAACGTACAGCAGTTTCTACCTTATTTACGTTCTGGCCGCCCGCACCACCGGCACGGAAGGTTTCAAACTCAATATCGGCATCCTTCACCTCTATCTCAATGGTATCATCTACCAATGGATATACATAAACCGATGCGAACGAAGTATGGCGTTTAGCATTGGCATCAAACGGTGATACGCGCACCAGGCGGTGTACACCGTTCTCGCCCTTTAGGTAACCGTAAGCAAAATCGCCTTCCAGCTGCAGGGTAACGGTTTTTACACCGGCCACATCACCGGGCTGGTAATCCTGCTCGGTAACCTTGTAGCCGTTCTTTTCGCCCCACATAATGTACATACGCATCAGCATCCCGGCCCAGTCGCAGCTCTCGGTACCACCGGCACCGGCGGTAATCTGCAATACGGCGTTAAACTGGTCTTCCTCGGCGCTCAGCATGTTTTTAAATTCCAGCTCTTCTACCGCGGTAACGGCAGCCTGGTATTGTTCGTTCATTTCTGCTTCGGTAGCATCACCTGCCTGAAAAAATTCAAACAGTACGCCGGTATCTTCTACCACCGCAACAACCTTTTGGAAGGCGTCGGTCCATATTTTTTTTGTTTTGATAGAAGCCAGTACCTTCTCGGCTTCTTTAGGATGATCCCAAAAATTGGGGCCGATAGTTATATCCTGCTCCTTTTGCATCGCATCGAGTTTGGTATCGATGTCAAAGATGCCTCCTCAGGGAAGTTGTTCTATCCCTTAAATCCTGGATGTTTTCTTTTGTCATACAGCAAATATATAAAGTAAGTTGTAATGGTTATAGCCGTTAATTGTTGTTGACATTAAAACCACTAAAAAGCAAAAAGGTTGCAACCATACATAGCTGCAACCTTTTTGTATATAAATCTAATAGACTAAGCTATTTTAAGCTGGGTTAAAAGCATGCCCATATCTGCAACGTTACCGCTCAGTTTGGTTAACAGCGTACTTAAGGTAAACTCGTTCTTTTGCTCGCTTTTTGATTGTTTTATTAACTCCTGCATCACCGGGGGGATCAGCTCATGAGCTATCTTCTTGGCTTCTACCGAACTAATGTTGTAATAGTTATCCAATTTAATGGCAAATTTATTAACCGCGCTAATGATAAGCGGGTTTTCATAAATACCCGGGAACTGGAAATATTTTACAAGGTCTTTTATCTTACCGCTTTCCATCTGGCCTTTCAGTACTTCGATGATCGAACTCGATGCATCATTCATCACTGCCTCCTGATATTTCGCAGGGATCACCGGGTTGTTAATAACTGCCTGCTGGGCGTTATTTTTTACGAGCAAAAAGAGTTTTTCGAACATAAAATTAAAGTTTAAAAGCCAATTGTTAATTTGATAAAAAAAAGCGCTTTATTTATCATCCAAACAAATATATTAAATAATCGTTTTGAAATTCAAAAAAATATTTAAATAATGTTAAAATAATGACAATTCAGTTGGTGTATTTTTAACACTATGGCTATACTGTTAAAAACACATTTATTACCACCATAAAGCCATAATTTCACATTTAATATACAGGTGGTATATAACTTGTTACTTTTACTAAAAAATATTCAATTATGCTGCCAAATATTGATTTCACCTCCACCCAATCGTTTAAGTATTTAACCGATCATTACATCGATATCGTATCAAAAAGTTTAAAGGAATTATTTGATGCTGATAGCCAGCGGTTTTCTAAATTCTCGCTGCAGTTTGAAGACATCCTGCTGGATTACTCTAAAAACCGGATAGACGATGAAACGCTTGCCCTGCTGATACAGCTGGCGCGCGAGTGTGGTTTAAATGATGCAATTGCTGCCATGTTTTCTGGTCAAACCATTAACGTTACCGAAGGCAGGCCTGTTTTGCACGTGGCATTACGCAACCGCAGCAACACGCCCATACTGGTAGAAGGCAAAGATGTAATGCCGGATGTAAACGCCGTGTTAGATCATATGAAAACCTTTAGCGAGGCCATCATCTCGGGCGAGTGGAAAGGCTACACCGGCAAACCTATTGCTGATGTGGTAAACATTGGCATCGGCGGCTCTGATCTTGGCCCCGTAATGGTTACCGAAGCTTTAAAAGCATATAAGAACCACCTTAACCTGCATTTTGTATCTAACGTAGATGCAACCCATATAGTTGAAACCCTTAAAACAGTTAATGCCGAAACTACCCTTTTCCTCATCGCATCAAAAACCTTTACCACGCAGGAAACTATGGGTAACGCCCACAGCGCCCGCGACTGGTTTATTAAAAGCGGTGGTAAGGATGAAGATGTAGCCAAGCACTTTGCGGCCCTTTCTACCAATGCAGAAGGTGTTGCCAAATTCGGCATCGATACTAAAAATATGTTTGAGTTTTGGGATTGGGTTGGCGGCCGCTACTCTTTATGGAGCGCCATTGGCTTATCTATCTCCCTGAGCATAGGCTTTGATAATTTTGTGGAGCTGCTGGAAGGCGCACACGCCATGGATAACCACTTTAAATCTGCCGAACTGGAAGAAAACCTGCCGGTGATACTGGCACTAATGGGCATCTGGTACAACAACTTCTTTGAATCTGAAACGCAGGCCATCCTGCCTTACGACCAGTATTTGCACCGCTTTGCCGCTTATTTCCAACAAGGGGATATGGAAAGCAACGGTAAACATGTAGACCGCAACGGCAAAAACGTTGATTACTCTACCGGGCCAATCATTTGGGGCGAGCCGGGCACCAACGGCCAGCATGCTTTTTACCAGCTGATTCACCAGGGCACCAAACTAATCCCTTGTGACTTTATAGCGCCGGCACAATCGCACAACCCGCTGGGCGAGCACCACAACATGCTACTCTCTAACTTTTTTGCCCAAACAGAAGCCCTAATGAACGGCAAAACCGAAGAAGTGGTGATTGATGAGCTTAAAAAAGCAGGTAAAAGCGACGAAGAGATTGAAAAAATTGCGCCATTTAAAGTGTTTGAAGGTAACCGCCCTACCAACTCTATACTGGTTAAAAAGATTACCCCGCGCACGCTGGGTTCGCTGATAGCCATGTACGAGCACAAGATATTTGTACAGGGTATTATCTGGAACATTTACAGCTTTGACCAATGGGGCGTTGAACTGGGCAAGCAATTAGCCGGCAAAATTCTCCCTGAATTAAAAGATAACGCAGAAGTTTCTTCACATGATTCTTCAACAAACGGTTTGATCAATCAGTATAAGGCCTGGAGGTAGGTTGCCCCCCAAGCCCCCTGAAGGGGGAGTATATCAAGACGCGAAGTGTCGCGTTTCTACAGAAGATAAATATTTGTAGAGGCGCAATATTTTTGCGTCTTTTTTGTTTATGATCTGTTTGAAGGGTCGTTGTAATTAAACGGTTGTTTATCGCCGTATCCGCCGGGATAATTGGGGTAGTTAAGGTCTTTAGGGTTATCGCCGTATTGGTTTGGCCCCATTTGCCCATCTTCCAGCAGGAGCCAGAACCCGTAAAACGGAATGATTTGATACCACCCGCTGTTGCCAAGATCATGGCAGCGTTTGGCCCCCTGTGCAAAACGGAACCAGAAAATTGGAAGAAGGGTAAGCATGTAAATATTCACTTCATTATCGCTTTCCTCAATCTGCGCAACAAAGAAACAGAGCACAACAAAAAATATCAGCACACTTAAGCCATATTCCTTCCGCCTGATGCGGCCAAAAAATACAAATGGATTTTTAAACATGCTTGCTTTAATAAGGTGGGCTCTAAATTACACAATAATTTAATGGGCTGAAATTTAAACGCTGGGCGTGTATCTATAGCTCATCAATACTACCCCCGAATTAAAGGTTGTTTTATCTATAAATTTTAAGTCTGCGCTTAAGCCCTTAAACAACGGCCTGCCTTTGTTAATAACCAGGGGGTGCACCCAAAGGCGGTATTCATCTACCAGTCCCAATTTACTTAGCGCAGCTACCAGTTTACCACTCCCATAGATAATAATATCCCTGCCGGGGGAGCGCTTTAGTTCCATTACCTCCCGGGCAATGTTTCTTTTAGCCAGCCGCGTGTTTTGCCAGCCACCCGCTTTTACCAGCGTTTTAGAGAAAACTATTTTGGTGTAGCTGTTCATCATATCGGCAAAATCCACATCTTCCCGCGGGCCAAATTGATCGCGGGCTTTTACTGCCCAGTAGCCCGCCATGGCCTGGTAGGTTACGCGGCCTAGTAAAATGGTATCGGCCTGGCCCAATTGCATCGATGTAGCGCGGGCCATATCATCGCCCCAGCGGGTGTAATGCCAGTCGAGCTCTCCATTGGGGCCGGCCATGCAACCATTTAGGGTTACATTCATGGATACAATTACCTTGCGCATGCTATGCTGATTATTTTTGCCCGGGGGTATAAACCAGCACATTGATGCCGCATACAAATGCCCGCGCTTCTGCAAGTTTAAGATTTATCCGTTCGTGCAGATCTTTGTAGATAGTAAGCCCCGCGCCTATCACCACCGGGTTTATAAAAATGTGGTACTCATCAATCAGGTTATGCTTTATCATGGCCGATGCCAATCGTGCGCCGCCATAAACAATAATATCGCCGCCGGGCTGCGCTTTTAGTTTGTTAACTTCCTCTGTAATATCGCCGGTAGCAAGGGTGGTATTTTCCCAGGGGCTTTCGGTTAGTGTTTTGGTAAAAACCACTTTTGGGGTATCTACCATTTTCGCCGAAAACTCATCGGCATCGCCGCTCCCCAGGCGTTCTTTCCAAACGGGGATAAAACCCTCTGCCAGTACGCGGCCCAGAATAATGAGATCAACCGGCTCGGTGATGCCCCCTACATAGTGCTTCAGTTCATCATCCCAGTTCCAGGTCATCCAGTCCATTTCTCCGTTTGGGCCTGCAACGTAGCCATCAAGCGTTACCTGCATCTGAAATTTTATCTTTCTCATAATTGTTGTTTCTAATTTGATGATTCAAAGGTAGGGCAAGATACACCTTTACCGCAGGTGCAAAAAAGACATTTTAGGGGTTGTATGCGACTTTAGGGTTGCCTATATTTATTTTATAATTTACAGCTCTGTATCTTAGCTAACCAATAACATAACCACAACATGAAGCATGTAGCCATACTGATAACCAATGAAGCTGTTTTAGCAAGCATTGCCGATCCGCGTATTATGTTTACCGGCGTGAACGATTTTTTGGAAGCTGCCGGCAAACCGCCCATGTTTAAGGTACAACTGATAGGCCTGGCCAACGAGGTACGGCTGCATAGCGGCTTATTTTCGGTACATACCGATGCCTTGCTGAAAGATGTTGCAAAATCAGATATCGTAATTATCCCGGCTATGGGGGGCGATATGCAAACCGCTATCAATAAAAACGAAGATTTTTTGCCCTGGATAGTGCAGCAATACAGCCAGGGTGCCGAAGTGGCCAGCCTTTGCGTTGGTGCATTTCTGTTAGCCGCAACAGGCTTACTGGATGGCAAAGAATGCAGCAGCCACTGGCGCTTTGCAGAGCAGTTCCGCGGTATGTTCCCCAAGGTTACTTTGGTTGATGATAGAATTGTTACTGAGCAGCAGGGCCTTTACAGCAGCGGCGGTGCTACCTCCTACTGGAACCTGCTTTTATACCTTGTAGAAAAGCATGCAGGCCGCGAAATGAGTATACTGGCAGCCAAAATGTTTGCGCTGGAGATAGACAGGAAGAGCCAGTCGCCATTCATCATGTTCAACGGGCAGAAAACGCACGAGGACGAGCCGATAAAGAAAGCACAGGAGTTTATAGAAGCCAACATTACAGAACGCATCTCAATAGAAGACCTTGCCGATAAATACGCCATTGGTAAACGCCACTTTGAGCGCCGTTTTAAAAAGGCTACCAACAATACCCCGGTAGAATACATACAGCGTGTAAAAATTGAGGCCGCAAAAAAACACCTCGAAAGCAGCCGCAAAAACGTTAACGAGGTGATGTACGATGTTGGCTATTCGGATACCAAAGCTTTTCGCACGGTATTTAAAAAGATCACCGGGTTATCCCCTGTGGAGTACCGGAATAAGTATAATAAGGTAGCGTAAAGAATTCTTTAAACACAACAGTGCTAAGCGCTACTACATATTAATAACAATGCTATTTTAGCGTAGTTGTAATACTGAGAGCAGACGACCCTAATTAATTATAATACCGCCGCTTGAAAGCCTATATTATTAAATACCCGGTTACAGGGTTTATTATTTTAACGTTTTTTATTTCGCTGGTAATTGGCTTACCCTTAAAGCTTTTTGTTTTAAACGGGGTGTTCACCGGTTCAGAGATAGGCTTAAGCTATCTGTCAAAGATACTGGTAGTTTCAGGCCCCGGCATTGCGGCCGTTGTGGTTACCGGCGTTACATCCGGCAGTGCTGCTGTTGCCAAACTTTTGGGCAAATTAAAACCCGATAGCAAGCATATTATCTGGTGGCTTGGGCTGCCTTTTGCAGGCATTGCTATTACTACTGCTGCTTTTGTTATTGGCGGCTTTACCTTTAAGCAATTTGTGGTGATGTTAACAGCCGCGAGCCCGTTTTTGCTCCTCCTGCACTTCCTGTGCGCATTGTTCCTGATAGGTTTTGGCGAAGAGTTAGGCTGGCGCGGATGGCTGTTACGCAAACTGGCAACCGGCAAACCAATTGGCCGGGTAATGCTGCTGGTATTTATTACCTGGGCATTATGGCATTTGCCTATGTTTTTCACAAGCTATAAGGTTGCCATACCGTTTGTTATAATCGTTTTCGCGCTGTCAGTAATATTTACCCGCCTGTGGCACCATGTAGACGGCAACCTGTTTGTACTCGCCCTTGCGCACGCATCGGTAGATTTCCCCGAAGCTTTTTTCGAAGCACGCATCGGCGAAGGCCATACCCCCGAGATTCTTAACGCATGGGCGGTTATGGCCATTATTTACCTGGCTATAGCCGCTGTTGTTTACTTTTCAGATAAGCGATGGTGGGATAAGGTGTTGATAGAGGCGCCGGAATAACACCTGCTGTCATAATTCATTTACAATTCTCAAGTTTAAAACCGCAAACCGTCCCCCTACTTCTTCACAAACTTTACCTGGAATAATTTATTCCATTTTTTGCCGGTGATGAAGATGCGGTCGGTGGCTTTGTCGTAGGCAATACCGTTCAGCACGTTGGCATTGGGGTTGCGGCTTGCTTCTGGGTAAAGTTCTTTCAGGTCTATTTTTTGGAGTACGGCTCCTGTCCTTGGGTCTATCACCAGGATATTGTCGGTTTCGTATACGTTGGCGTAGATCTTGCCATCTATAAATTCCAGCTCATTAATGGCGTTTACAGCGCCTTTATCATCATACACATCAACAAAGCCGGTTTGGCGGTAGGTGTCTTTATCTAAAAACCAAATGCGGTTGGTGCTATCATCCATGTAGATCTTTTTACCGTCGAAACACATACCCCAGCCTTCGGCGCCCACATTGTTGGTGAAAGTGCTGAGTAGTTGCAGCGTGTTTTTATCATACACGTAACCAATCTTTTCTTTCCAGGTAAGCTGCATTATTTTGTTGCCCACTACTACAATCCCTTCGGCAAATACCTTGGGGTTTACCATTACTTTTTTAATAGTTTTGCCGGTAGCAAGATCATATTTGGCCAGTATGCTTTGCCCATCCTTCTGTTCGCCGTTTGGCGGGTCGAGGTAGCCGCCGCCGCTTTCGTACAGCACACCATCCTGGTAAACCAGGCCTTCGGTATAACTTGCCGTATCATGCGGGAAAACTTTCTCTACTTTAAAAGTGAGCTCTTCGGGTGCTTTGGCAGCCAGCAGAACAATATTGGTGGTAAAATCTTCAACCTTACCTGCTTTGTAAACTTTGGCTACAATAATCCGTGCGCCAAGGGCAGTGCTATCGGTTTTAAAAGCTACTACCGATGAATCTTTTGCCGAACCTATGCGCACCGAATCCATCAGGTAAACAATAGAATCGGGCTGGTATTCTTTAGGATAATTTACTTTGAGGTTGATTACATCGCCCGATTTGTATGGCGTACCTGCGTCCGGACTAAGGGTAATACCAGCGCCGTCGTCTTTTTTGTCTTTACAGCCATAGGCCAGCAAAGCTACAAGTGCAAAAAGCAATATTCTTTTATTCATGTGTTAAATGGATGAAGGCCAAAAGGCATCTTCAATATGTTTCAGTTTAAAATTGTTATAACGGTCGAACAGTATGGATATGATATCAAACCGCACTTCGCCCTGGTGGTTCATCAAATATATGTATTCGTCGGCAGCCTCAACCAGTAAGCGCTGTTTACGGGCGTCTACAAAATCTTCGGGTTCGCCAAAGCCGTTGCCCGTGCGGGTTTTTACTTCGGTGAAGATAATTATTTTGTCTTTATAAGCTATAAGGTCTATTTCTGCTTTGCCAAACACCCAGTTCTCATCCATTATCTCGTAGCCGGCGGCTTCCATGTGTACTTTAGCTAAAGCTTCGCCTTTGCGGCCAAGATCGTTGTGGGTTGCCATCTATTTTATAATTACCGAACCTAAATAATCGGAGATGGATTTCTCAACCTTTTTCATGTGCATATACTGGTTCAGCAGGATGTCCTGGTCGGCATCGCTGGTAGCTTTTTGCAGTTCGCCGCGCAGGTTTTGCAATATTTTGCCCACCTTATGCATTTTAAGGTGGAAGATGGCGCCCAGGATGGTGGCCTTCATATTGCCCTGCTCATCGTTTACCAATATCTTGTGCATCTCGTACCAGTTCTCGCTCAGCATATACTTGGTAGCCAGCAGGGTAACCACTAAATCTACGATACCTTTATCCGGGTGGTGGATAAAGTGTTGTTCTTCGGGTAAAACGCCGTTCTCCACCTCTTGCCGGTAAAGCTCTACAAATTGCTTGCAGATGGGGTGGTCAAACTCTACATCGCTCAGTTCGGCTATCATAAACGGGCCGATATAGGTATTGGCAATGCCATCCCAATCAATCATTTTATTGCCGTAAAGCAACAACAGGCGAACAATTTCCTTCTCCTGCGTATCAATAACAGGCTTATGCTCCTCAATGGGTTCATCAAAAAAATGAGGCTCATCGGGCATCTCCTGTGGTGCGCGACTGGCGTTCTGCTGGTCGTTCTTTTTGGCCTTGGCCAGCCGCATCTTATTCAGCTCGGAAAGCAGCGCGCGCTCATCAATCTGCATGATGTAGCTACACTCCTTTATAAACACCGATGCCTTAATAGAATCGGGGATCTTGGCGAT
>Ga0247734_1000598_pt1 | contig 30394 bp, 25 predicted proteins | sample UWRJL103311B2_FD_180933 | JGI IMG/M metagenome (GOLD analysis project Ga0247734, IMG submission 180933) | Plant litter microbial communities from Arlington Agricultural Research Station in Wisconsin, United States - UWRJ-L103-311B-2 | ecosystem: Environmental > Terrestrial > Plant litter >...
TCCTCAACTCTCCATTTTGAGTTTCAAGACTGCATTCCATGGCCGACTTTTTGGCTCCCTATCTACAACTCGATCCAAGCCCATCCACAAACTCGATATCCCGGCATTCGACTGGCCACAAGCCACTTTCCCCCTCTTAAAATACCCACTTGAGGATAACGTTGCTGAGAACAAGAAAGCGGAAGAGGAAGCTCTAGCAGACGTTGAGCGTCTGATTACGACACATCATCTACCACCTTGTGCAGTGGTTGTTGAGCCCATCCAATCCGAAGGTGGTGACAACCACGCTTCGCCCGCATTCTTCCAAGGCCTCCGCGCCCTAACCAAGAAACACAACGTTCTATTCATTGTCGACGAAGTACAGACCGGTGTCGGCGCGACTGGTAAATTCTGGGCACATGACCATTGGAACCTTGATTCGCCACCTGATATGGTGACATTTTCCAAGAAAGCCCAGACTGCTGGTTACTACTTCGGTAACCCAGATCTCCGCCCAAACAAACCATACCGTCAATTCAACACATGGATGGGTGACCCAGCACGAGCAATCTTGTTCCGTGCCGTCATTCAAGAAATTGAGCGGTTGGATCTCGTCAAGAATACGGCAGAGACTGGCGAGTATCTGTACTCTGGCATCGAATCCCTGGCGAGCAAATACCCACATGACTTCTTGAACCTAAGAGGTAAGGGACAAGGAACGTTCATTGCATTTGATAGTCCCAAACGGGATGAGTTTTTGAAGAAGGCAAAGACCTTCGGTGTTAATATTGGAGGTTCCGGTGAGAGGGCTGTGAGATTGCGGCCGATGTTGATTTTCCAGAAGCATCACGCGGATATGCTGCTTGAGACTATGGAGAAGATTGTCAAGTCCTAGATATCGAGGCGAGGGTTTTGGGGATAAATAACTAGTAAACGTCTTGATGGAATTACCAGTTTTAACATCTGATGAGCGGTGCAGGTGACAATAGATTCACGGCTGATAATTTGAAAACAAATATATGAACTTCCCTGTGCAGGATAGGGTTTCTTCACATCTTAGCACACACTAGAAGACTTTTGTGACAATATTTACCTACCGATCCTACCTCTTACTTCCATATTACTCACCCCATCGCTCCAGGTGACCCGACCCAACTTCATCGCTCAACAAACATTCCCTATTTCCTCCTGTATCGATCAAACCCAGTTCTAGAAAACACTTCAGCCACTTCTCTATTTCAAAAAGTCTAGCTTGACATCCTACAACATAAGCTACACCTCATTATCACCACCACCACGAAAAAAAACACTCCCACCTCACCATCTCTCACGAGAGCTTTGACCTGTGCTCGGCGGTTCTTGCAATAAAAAGAAAGAAAAAGAAGAAAAAGAAGGGGAAACATATAGGTTCATTCATTCTCTTTATACCTATATGATGCGCCGCAAACTCCTCTCCTCTCCTCTCCTCTCATGTATTGCCCTACTATCCAAGCACGACTGGGTTTTCTTTTCCTTGTAGGGGTGGGTGAATCTTTTTGTGGTGGGGAGGTATACCAAATGCATAGATAGATAAATAGATATATATGTGTGTGTTTTGATACCATCTTCAAAACAGAAAATTTAGTTCAAGGAAATGAGTGGTTAGATCGGTCATGTTTCTCAGCTGTCTATTCTGTGTGGCTTCTGATGAGGGGGAAATAAGGGGGTTATCTCGTGCTGGTGGATCCTCGCTTAAATAAGGGGGAGCCAGCCTCCACTTTGTAGGAAGAAAATTAGTAGGAATAGGAACATGAACAAGATAAATTGAATTCTAGACGAAAAGCTACTCAATATCCATTATGTCAAAACAAATCAAGACCGCTTTGTGCTTCAATAATTCTTACATGAGAAATAAGTTAAAAGTGAAAATATGTTGGCTTAGCTGAACTGAATCAGATGCTTCAATGATTGGCTATTAATGTTGGCCGTGAGCAACTATTTTGGGAAATCCTCAATTACTTTTGATCACAATGTAAAACTTGTTTATTATGAACTTCCATTTTACTCCTAGATATCACAATAAACGGACTTCCTTCTGTTCAAACACTCTGAAACAGCGTGTCGAGATGAAGATCAGGAATAGGAAGAGGCTGATCAGCTGGAGTGCGAAGACATTATATGTGAAACAGAATAGCCCCTATCTGCTCAGCTCGCAGCTGTAATTACCAGGGACGCTTTCGGCTCGGCTATCTGCATTCTCTTCGCTACGTGGAAATTAGTTTCTCTTATTCATGCCAAGCTTGACGGAAGAGTAGAGATCTTGGGAGAAAGATGATAAACGGAAGTCCCCGTTACCTCCTATCAAGTTTATCACAGACTTCGGAATGCCTAAGTACGCCTCGGAAAGTATTCGGGTCTTGGAAAAAAGATCAAAGTTGAGGGGAAGTTACACAAGTCTGGGTAGAATGGCCTGCCATCACAAAGTGCCATTTTTATTATTACCCGCTAGAGAGTCCAGACATGCAAAACGATCGACCGATCCGTTCTCAACGAAGGGATACGGTCTGGACCGTCCCGGTTGTGGGTCAATGTTGAATCTAAGGTTCATAATCTCAGAGCAGACGGAATAATAAGCTTTGCTTGAAATAGTTGCCTTCTTCTATACTATCTATATGTTCTACATACTGGGCAGGTTTGATGATTTCTTGAATACCATGAATCTGCGCAATTTGAGTGAAAGACATGCGAGCAATGTTGCCTAAGAACATAATCGTCGTCTTGAATCGAATCCAGACAGATAGCACTGAACCCTACTCAGCAAGTTTACATTTGGTGGGCAGCACACTCACCAGATAATTCTTTCCCACTCTGACCCATGTGTACCAGACTCCAAGTTTTGTGGCCTTGATCTCTCCCACTCGGAATATGTTACCGTTACTCCTGTACCGAAATGATCTCGATTTTGTTTTTGGCTAGTGTCGGAGCTCAACCTTGAAGTCCTAAGGCTTCGCCCCATATCAGTATAGCTTCTGTACAATCCTTAGTTTTGTACACTCGAATATGACCCTGGTGATCAGTGAATGACGAACATGAGTGCCAAGAGCAGTGCAATTCCAACTACAGTCCCAAAATACGCCACAAGTAGTCTACCAGGTGGCTGGGCTTCATCGTTCGATGTTGAGGCTGTAGGCAGAGCCTCCCTACGTGGCAATAAGAAGAGCATTGGCGCCATGTAATTATAGGATCAATGCTCATCAGCCAAATTTAGTAGGATGGCACATTTACTTATGCAAATGAACATCGTATCGAGTCTCCATGCCAGGCCATGGCATGACGATAGAAGAAGGCATGCACTGAATAAAACATACGAATAACGTGGCACATGGAGGAATCATGAATCTTGGCCGATGTCAAATGGTCTGATTGCCCGTCAAAAACATGGTTGGCGCCAAGGTCTTGGATAACTGTATGTGGCGGATAATGGCACACCAACGCCATTTACTCCATCTTGATTAATAAACACTGAGCACCCACAACATCCTTAGCCTACAAGATACTTTCGGTAAACACCCAACGTTACCTTGACAATGTACGCTTACCCAGATTTCCGGCTCCTACTGTAATTCCATCCCAGCTCTTTGGAGTTGCATGGTCGACATGGCCTGATGTATGTATGACAGAAATTTAAAGTTTGAATTTTCAGCCTTGAGAATCTCCATCAACTTTCCCCTGAAATTCGTCTCCAATAAACAGAAATCATATAGCATAACAGTCTCGCTTCTCTCCACCCGACCATTTCCAAAAGTTCGATGAGGCTCCGGATGGGGTGAGGTACTGATGGTTCAATGATATTGCGATGGAGGAATAAGTGAATATGAGGCTTCGCCCGTAGCTAGACGAAGATATACTGAACAAGCAGGTGAGTTATACGCTATACAATTCGGCTTTCCATATTTTTTGATAAAAACAGGGGCACAAGCGGATGAACCCGCAATTGGAGGGCTGAACATGGCATGATATGCATTAGGCCCCATCCAAAGACCTAGACCTCCTGTAGAACACGTCTTTGTGTAACATCACTGGGATAATGACCCACAAGCCATCATATAGCTAAGTAAGCCAACAAATAGCGTAAGACTTCAATCCGAGGAGATGCTATACCCAGACCAGGTTCTGCTGCTGGAAGATGGAATGGTTCCATTTGGAAGTTTAAGGTGTCACTAGAAGGCTTTCGAACTTTCAAGGTAACGCTAATAATATAAACGTTCTCGAACCTTAATACTTGGCTAAAACATGTGACAATGAATCATTCCATATTTGGAATAGCGTGACCTTAATCCTTAAGTCCCGGTCATTGACAATCAAAATATATGGTACAACGAGCAACTAATTCTTTCCGTTTTGATATTTAGTACAACTAGTTGTTATCTTTAAATACCCACTAGGCATAGGTAAATGCTAAAAGGAATGCAGCCTTGGAACAAATTGACTTCATTTTTTAACGCAATATACAGTTACCAAGGATGGTTATTTGGTGGTCACTTGATAGTCAGCTGCGATATGGAAACTTTCTCTAATTAAAATACATTATCTCATGGTCAAGTTGATTCAGAGTTAGAGAGAATAGGATAGAAAATGAGAAGGAAAACTTTAACCATCTCTCCCTCTCAATGTCCCTCCCTTCTTCCTCTGGCTGGGCTCTTCTCAATTCATTAGCCTCTCTCGAGATATAGTAGTCCTCTCCCACTAAAGGATTCGCATCCTATTGTCTGCCGGAAAACTAAGCTATCTCGATACTTAGCACATTGGAACACTGATTTTCGAATACCTCGATCATATAACGTGGCTGGAGACTCTAAGGTCTCCAAGGTCTTTCGGGATTTCTATTTGAGGATCAATCTATACGTGATAGGCCCCCGTTATTGAGTATGGGGTAGCCCAGCAAACTTTAAGGATCAAAAGAGAGGTTACAAGCTCGGCGTTTCATGACTACTGGCTGCTAATTAGTGGTATTGGGCTAGTTTTCAGCAAACCCTTGTAACAAGAAAGAGCTTGGTGGCGGCCGAAAACTCGAGCCTGGTGTGTCCTACCTTCCACCAATATAGTATTATCAAACTTATTCATGTAGCCTTAGTTGCCCTCCACCATTGACTCTTATCAGGTTGTTCGGAAGTTATCTATTAGTAGTAGCCAGTCCGCCATATATACGTTATACTCATACCCAAAACCATCATCCATCTACCTACTTCACTTCAGTTATTCTCAATAGTTCAAATCACTGCGATACTGTTCAGGAATATGTACACAGGAGCAACCCAAAGATATATAAACACGGTCATTCCTGGGGGTATACCAGACCTCGGAATCACCCTGGAGCAAGGCTTCGGTGGAACTACAAACGAATTGGAAGAATGGCGTTACTGGATGGGCTGGGATTATAGTAATGCCGGGTGCGTATTTTGTCATCTTTAAATGTAACTCTTGCTGACTACCTTCAGGTTGGATGATATATCTATGTCCGACTATAGCAGCAGCTGCTTCGGGGATCCCAATACCTCGTTCAAGATAGCCGATCAGATATATCCTCAGATTACAGATACCACCTTTTTTCAACCAGCTTTCATGATTCCTGGCACAACTTCAAATTCATGCATGTTCCAAAGCGACGGCATTCCCAACACGACCGGACACCGAGTAACTGCCATGTCCTCCATCTCCCCATCAAACACACCCTCAACACATACCCCCTCTCCAACCGCCTACCCATCGCTCTCCCCGCCGTCCACTTCCTGCAAAGCCAAAAGTCTCAAGGAGCCCCCAGTCGCTGACATTAATTTATGCCAGTCTCGTAAACGCAGCCATATTGTGACTGAGAAGCGCTACCGAGCAAATCTCAACGAAAGCCTCGACAAATTACGCGCTTGCGTGCCTTCCTTATACAGATCATTCGACTCGAAAATGAATGGCAAACATGACTTCGACCCTGAGCTTAACATGGGGTGCCGGGCTAATTATGGAAAATCAGCTATGTTAACTAGAGCGCTGGATTACATCAAGCATCTGGAGGCGGCAAATCAAAAGCTTGACGCCGAGGGTGCTATTTTGAAGACACAGTTAGGGGCAATTGAGAAGTTCGCAATGAAGGAAATATTTGGATCAGATGATTTGACATCCCGATCCACAACTTGAGTGTCGGATGAGAAACTGGATCATAAAAGTCAAGATAGAAAGGAACAAAGGCTTCCCAATCCACCTATTCTTCTCGCTTCTGAAGGCACACCCAAGCCTTGGAGTGGATATTCCTCTTCCATGTTTAATTCCGCATATGCTCAACAATGATAACACAGATCTTGTAAGTCGTAGGGTGGTCAGGTGGAGGGATAAGCTTCCTTGTGTTTCGTGAAAGGAATATGGTGCAATTCTAAGCTGGTAACTTGGATAGGTGCAACTGATATGGAATATATTCTTATGCTTTTTTCTAGTTGAATGGGTTTCGCTTTTTATAGCTTCTGATAGCTTCTCAAAGGCTACTTTACTTCGTGAAAAAAAGATTAAGTGCTGTAAGAGCCTCCATCACTTGATCTGAGATAGCGCAAGTATTCTAACACTTTGAGCAAAAAGATATAGGTAAATATTAATAATTCACTTACAAACATAACTTCGGCGTATATTGACAGACCTTACTTTGCTCAAAGTTTTATAAGTAGTGTGATCTTTTATATTCAAAGCACGCTCGATACTTAGCTAACCCACATGAAACTTCCAGAACATGTTGCACTTATTCGGCCCACAAATTGACTAAATAAGATTGGTGGTATACTTGTTGTAGTGTTTGTGAGAGTAGTTATTCGGATTAGGGCAAGCTACTTGCTACCCCTTAATAGTGGCAAGACTTGGTTTTAGAGAGCAAGGTCCTTGTGCGTGAGACCAAATCATTGTATATCTTCCCAATATACAGAAGCTCTGCTGGCTTCAATCATCATGGGCAAAGGCTGCCTCCAGCTGATATAAAGGACTCATAGATATGGATCTATTGACCGTCATCACAATTCAACATCTTCTTGTAGTATTCGTCGACACATAATCTCGAGCATCATAATTATGATTGTGCACACTAGCGTATTTATTGCTGCTCCATTTCTCTCGCCATTTCACTGCCGGCCAAAGAGTTGATTTATGCTAACACTCTTCCCAACAAACTGTCCATCACTATCATCAAAAACTTCCTCCCCATATTCTTTCGGCTCATCCACATTCTCCTTCTCGGCCACACTCAGCCAGCACTCTTTGATCAAATTGCAGTTGACCACCCTTGTATCCTCTTGATCTTCATGTATATAAACACCCACAATCCTCTCTCCACTCTCATCCGTCCATCTTAAGATCAAAAATTGCGTTGTAATCTCCACATCCTGCACCTCACACATTTCCACGATCAGATTTTCCAGCCCCTTCTTATTCAGCACCACGATGCTATACCGATCTTTATTTGCGAGCGGCGATGCCTGGAGTTGACAGACGAACAGAGTACCTTCTACATCTGCCTTTTCCCACGTCTGCTCAGTAGGTAGGAAATTGTAGATGACTGCCGAGGGAGCGATGGAGAGGATGGTTATTATGTCCGGGCTGTAGCGCTTGAGGACAGAGAGGTTTAGATCGGTGTTTGTTCGTGTGGGAGGAACTATAAACTGGCTTTCGGATTCATAGTCTGAAGGCTGAACTTGAAAATTAAGATTCGATTGCGATGGCTTCTTTGCGTGCCGTTGGGCTTTTCGGGGTGTCATTGTTTGTGAAGGAGATTAAAGTTGGTGGTTCGGGTAACCACCTTGCATCAGCGGTAGAGGGAACCGTGTGAGTCTGGTGTGTCACTAGAGTGAAACAGAATTCTCCACTGCTGTTTTGCTCCAGCTACTTGTATATAGGCAGGCTCGTGAGGTGCTAGGTACTTCTGATGTTGGGAATAGGTTGATACGGACGATCTCAGCCTTGTCTCTGGCAGCAGGTCATGCCGTGCCTCGTCGGTCCAGTGTACAAGGCTCAACAGGGGTTCACCAGCCGTCTCTGTGAAAAGCTTGTTTTATTATATCGTCATCATCCCCCTTCACTCACCTTATAAAGTGCTTTGGTTCAGAAGTGTTCAGAACCAGCTGACACTTTCTGGCGACATGATCCTATCATGATTGACTGAAACACACTTTCAAGTACTCCTCCAGTACGAGTACAATTGTCTTCCCATTGTCGAGAAAATCGCATCCTCTTATCATCACCGGCATCCTCACCCCGCGCCCAAAATGTATTGAGACGAGAAGTCAAAGCGCATGGAATGGAAGCTCTTGCATCCCTGGGTACGACCGCACCCATTATGGCTTCAGTCGCGCGCAACTCCAGCGAGGCCGAGAAGCCGAAACTCGATCGTCCAGCTCCTGTGTCATCCCCGCACTCTCTTTCCAAGGCTATGATTGCGCGAAGATCTGAATACATTCGACCGCAAAAGATAAGAATTAAAATTGGAAGCTGGAATGTTGCGGCATGTCCAGGCACCGAAAAGGATCTGGCGGGATGGTTTGCAGAAGGAAAAGGAATAGATAAGAACTTAGGGGGCCTTCGAGTTTCTACTGCCATCGAGGAAAACCACAGTCAGGATCATATTGAAACCTTGGGAGATCAGGAGGCAAGACGGACGAAGAAAGAGTCTACGATTCCGTATGGAGATGAGGGGACTATTGTAGGAGGAGACAAGATAGGGATTTATGTTTTAGGACTGCAGGAAATTGTAGACCTCTCCTCTACAAAAGAGTACATTGGAAAAGTTTATTCGGACACAGGGCCCACTACAAAATGGAGGAAAGCATTGACTGAAGCTATACCGGAAGGCTATGGTCTTGTCTCTGAACAACAACTGTCTGGGCTCTTGCTTCTAGTATATGCATCTCCCGCAGTTTACCCGACCATAACGTCAGTCAGTACTGTCAGCGTTGGAACTGGTATAATGGGCTATCTTGGTAATAAAGGCGCTGTCGTAACTCGTATAGTGCTTGGAGAAACGACACGATTGGTTTTCGTAAATTCACATTTAGCTTCAGGAACCGGGGGTTCTAACCTAGAGCGACGTTGTTGGGATGTAAGCCAGATTATACAAAGGACCCGGTTTGACCCTATTAATCGAGGTGGAGTTTTGGACGATGGTCAAGAGGGTATAGGGGATGAAGATTTCGCATTTTGGTTTGGGGATTTGAACTTCAGGTTAGACGGCCTTCCTGGTGACGATATACGCAGACTTCTCATGCTGCATACTAAAGGGGAGTACGATATTGGGCAATCTTCAAGGGATAAGATAGAGAAGGAGTTGGCTGAAATGGACAGTCCCGTAATGATTCGTGGACCTGATAGTGATGACGAGGATACAGGCAACGACTTTCTTCGAACTGGCAGAGCGTTTGATAGCGGAAATCAATCTTCAATCGACCTACCCGATCCAGATGATTTTGTGCAAGACCCAAGTCAAGATCCGGCATCCTTGCAGGCTACGCTTGATTCGTTATTATCACATGACCAATTGAAGCATATGCAGAAGCAAAAGAAAGCATTCCACGATGGATGGAGGGAAGGGCCGGTCACGTTTCTTCCTACCTACAAGTACGATGTTGGAAGTATGGGACTATTTGATTCTAGCGAGAAAAAGCGATCGCCGAGTTGGTGTGATCGAATTCTTTTCAGAACTCGTAAAGACAAAATGGAATATGACAGCATCCACCAAGAAGAGCAAGTTGCGAAAAAGAAGGACGAGGAAATGAAAGCTAGAGGAATCGACACTGCAGGGGATGATGAAGATGTTTTGTTTGATTATGACCCAGAAGATGACGGTGAAGAAACTGTAACGAAGACTCAAGAAGAATCCACGACTGTAACAAGCTCTTACGACGAATACAATGAGGACAACGATGATGAGGTAACCACCAAGGAGGGTTTTGTAGATAAAATACATCTGGATGTCTACACCTCACACCAGAGAGTATTGTCATCGGATCATAAGCCTTTAGTTGCTGTGTTCACACTTGACTACGATGCCGTGGTTCCTGAGTTAAAATCGAAAATTCAACAAGAAGTTGCTCGTGAGCTCGATAAAGCAGAAAACGAAGGCCGGCCAGGCATTACTATCGTTATCGACCATTCTCAAGATGCCGATGATGAGTTGCAAGATACTATTAATTTTTCTCCTGGGAATGATGAAGGTGTTAACTTTGGGGCAGTGTCCTTCCAAAAACGCAAATACCGCACTATCACTATCGCAAATACCAGTCAAGTGACGTCTACATTTGCGTTTGTTGAACGGCCTGGAGATTCTGGGGACGGTGACCAAATTGCTCCTTCATGGCTGAACGTTAGTTTTGTCCCAACTGAGGTATCTGACGATAAGCCCAATCTTGAGGATACGAAAAGAGAGGTAGTTCTCGAACCCGGTGATACCATAAACTGTACAGTAGAGGTATTCATCGAAGACATTCCTCTTGTACAAGCTCTCAATCAAGGAGCAAAGCAACTAGACGATGTCTTAGTCCTTCGTGTAACTGATGGAAGAGATCACTTTGTTCCCGTCCACGCCTTGTGGTTGCAATCTTGCTGCGGACGCTCCGTCGATGAACTAATCCGAGTCCCTGAAGGTGGTGTTCGAGCCCTGCCTGCCCGCCAAAAAGGCGATCCTACAGGCCCAATCAGCAATAAGGAAGAGGTGCGCTGGTCTGCACCCAGAGAGCTTTTCAAAATCACCGAAATCATCGAGTCACTTATGGAGCGTGTTCTCGCAGACGCCCATATGCTCGATACGTCCCAGGCTCCCAAAGAAGCCCCGGGATGGCCCTTCGATCCTAAGTCATGGATTTTCAAGGATTTGAAAGCACGGGAACGATACAAATCCAATATTCTAGACGCCTTGGACTCCTCCAAGAAGCTTAACGATTCATTCCCTCCAGAAGCACCTGCGATTGAAAAACTGGAAATTGTTGCAGAGATCTTAGTTCTTTGGTTAGGAAGCCTCACCGATGGGCTAGTTACAGAAGAATTGTGGGCCAAACTTGATGCTGATATTACAGCCCGCGGCGCGAAGCAGCTCACCGATGTCGAAGAAACCAGAGCCTGGGTTCTTGACGTACTAGCATCATCACCGAACCACAATATCTCCTTCGTCTTTCTAACGTCCACTTTAGCGCGTGTAGCTAATGACCTGGCACCGCTTCCCAAGACTGGATGGAGGGAGAGTATGAAAGCCACCGGTTCAATACGACGGAGCCTGAGTTTGAGCTGGAAAAGGCCACCACGCGAAGAAGACGAAGAGAAGGTAGAAAACCGACGAGCGGTGGAGAAAGCGTACGCGGATTTGTTCGCCGGTGTTGTATTTAGGAATAAGGAAGTACTTGGAAAGGAGAAACGGATAACGGAGGAGAGGAAGAGATATATCTTGGAGAGTTTCTTGCATGGCGGTGCTAGAAAATGATTACTGGAGACCGTGCTTGGGTAATTTATCGAGAATGATATAATAATACAACTAGAAATATAGCATGGTCTAACGTTTCTTTTCTTTTTGACCCCTCTCTCGTAGTGTCGTTTTGTTTTATTTCGCAGTGTGTCGCATTCCAACAGCATTTCTCGTGAATATAAACCCCATTTTTTTCCATGCTGTGAATAATTATGCGAAGGAAAACTATTATAATCAGAAACCCTGAAAGAAAAAGGATGTGATGGTCACGTGCTAGTGACAAATCTTGAAAAAGGCAAGTGGATATGATTTGCTCGGTTAAGATAGGAGACGAGACGGATAGTTCAGTGGTAGAATTCTTGCTTTGGGTTTATCTCACGATTTCTCATACTTGTAAGAGGTCTCCGGTTCGATCCCGGATTAGACCCTGTGATTGACTTTTTTTTGTTTTTAATTCAGGGTCTTCAAATAAAATTGAAGTTGTTATTAAGTAAACAATCTATATTGCAAACTATAAAGGTTTGAGCACGAAGCTCCTATCTAATACAACTATTTACTTATATATATCATTTCATACCAATGCTAGGTCCTAAGGTCCTGAGGTCCTGATGCCGGTCACGTGACCCGTAAGTAATGGTTTTCTGTGTAGCACAGTTACCGCCAAAACATAACCAAGAGCTGCAAGGCGGGGTTCGTGACACTTATCTCTATATGCTTTAATTTAATAACTCAACAACGACAGCTACTTATCTTCAAAGTTCAAAATTTCGCGGTCTATAGTCTTTTGTTAGATAATGCCTAATTGCATCCTTTTCAGTGTTAATTTTCCCTCTGACAAGCGTGTAGCCTTACGAATCCACCCCGTGGAAGGAAGAGTATTAATCCAATCTGGATTCTTTGAGTCTCAAACCCGCGCCGCCCGGCGGCCTTCCCGATTTGGTTTGCTCGACATTTTTGGGTTAGACCTAGCACTTGACAAGATTGAGGTGAGTTAAATCAGTACAAAGTCTGTCTCGTGATATCCGCCGTTCTAAGTACGAGCAGCACCTAGATAATATAGCTGTTTGCTCCGTGTGCCGACACTTTGATTTACAGGCTGGCTCCTTGGTGGACAAGAATTCAAGAGGCGCCTCCCTAGAGATTGGTACTTAGGCTGCTGGAAAGATGCTTACCAGAGGGAATTTTGCCCTCTCTGTCACCTGGTATGCTATACTGTTGAGCATAATCTCGGCTCAGACAACAATATAGGCTTATCCCGTGCTCTGTTATCACTCCGACGGCATGAATTTCCTATCAAGGCATTGGAGGTTCGCTTGTCATGCAGAGATCCCTTTGGCTGGGAGGCTACCGTTCAATTCCAGCGGCATCATCAAATACTTTTCGCCAAGGAGAGTGAAGGTGCGCCAAGTATAGGACCCCTTCCAAACAATGCGCGTAATGTTCCTGCAAAAATGAACTTCGAAATGGTGAAAGAATGGATACTTGAATGTAATAAGCATGAACAGTGTCGTCGGAACACGGACGTCGACGACGAGCAGCCGATTAATATGAAGGTTATTGAAGTTCGTACGTTGCATCTCATACAGGCGCCAACAAACTGTCGCTACGTTGTTCTCAGTTACACGTGGGGAGGGGTGAAGATGAACATGATGGATTCTGTTTGGAATACAAAGACTGGTGTCCTTGATCTTAAAACGGTCTTTGATAAGCTTCCTAAGACGATTCGAGATGCAACCAACGTTGTTCAAAACCTTGGTGAACGATATTTATGGATTGATGCCGTCTGTATAAACCAGCAATCTGATCGCGATAAAATCGAACAAATTGCTCAAATGGATCGGATTTACTCATCTTCAATCTTAACCATCGTTGCAGCTGCAGGAAGCAATGCGAATACCGGCCTCCCTGGTCTACAAGAGAATTCAAGGATTCCATTTCAACTCACAAAGAGGGTCGGGTCATACATCTTGCGAACGGCTCTACCGAGTGACCCTAGGATCGGAATCATAGACTCTGCACCTTGGAATCAACGTGGCTGGACGTACCAAGAGCGTTTGCTTTCTCGCAGATGTTTGATTTTCACATTCCATCAAATCTACTTTCAGTGCCGCTCAGGAATCAGGAGCGAAGACACAGTGCAAATGAAATTGCAGGTGCCAGCAACCACCAAAGGCCAAATAGCATGGCTCAGCCCACCAAGATTTGACCGCATACAAAAATTCTTGTTGCTCAGCCCTTTTGCAGAATTCGTACACGAGTACACCACGAGAAAATTTTCTCCTATCAATCCGATGTGCTCAAGGCGTCTATGGCTGTCTTAAAACTGTTTTCACATATATACCAAAGCCCTATTCTCTGGGGCTTGCCAGAACGGGCATTTGAACGGGCTCTTCTCTGGGATTACGAGTGCTCATACAGAACTCCCATATCTGCAAAACTGCAGCGGAGGAAAGAGTTCCCATCGTGGTCATGGGCGTCGTGGCCTGGTCAGATAGTCTATAATTCGGACAACCTATTGCATCGCTCTGTTGTCACTTGGTACAAACTTCTCCAGAACGGAGATTTGTGCAAAATCATCAACAATAAAATGAAGAATGAAGAACAGGATAATGCAGAAGGGGTAAAGAGCATGAGAGACTGGAGTCCAGAACAGTATCAGAATCCAGGTATGGATTTGAAGATGTACGAAGCCGGCAAAACTCCAAATGAGTGCTCTACTGGATTCCTTGTCTTTTGGACAACGATGGTTATCCTGTCAATAGAACCAACTCTTAACTCGTTGTTGGACACTAAGTCGCCGTATATTCATTGCCTGGTTTTAGACGACAAAGGAAACCAAATTACTGCAAGACCTATGGTTCTCCCCCGAAGCTGGTGGACTGCACAGACTCGACATCGCTTTAGTTTCATTGTTGTCACTCAAAATATTGAGAGAGTCGTGTTATTTTTAGTAGAAAGGCAAGGCTCTGTGATTGCTCGAGTGGGACAGGTTGGATTATATCGCAGACATTGGGAATTGCTATCTGGGAAGACTTGGGGACTGGTAACCCTTGGCTGATAAGTATAGCCTGTGGGAATGTACAGTAAAGAGAGAAGAAGTTGCCGGAGGAGCAAGTGGCTTATCAAGGTAAGGTAGTTAATTTATGGTCACGTGTGATCAGTGATTGAACCACGTGTTTTATTATTATCACAATAATCTTGTTAAATAATTGGTTTCCTGAGGCTTGGATTAATGTAAAGTTGGTGGTAAGCGAGTTACACCGGCAAGCGCCCTGTGCTCTTTCCCCTTTTGTTTCGTAACACCCTATTGTGCAATATTAATAACTTAACAAATTATCGCTCAAATGACTTAAAACGAAGGTAGGATTGCTCTGGCTATTTAGGCCTTTGAAAAGAGCTAATTGTAACGATCCTAATATCCTACCGTGTAGGGCTAAAGGGTTGTCGGATTGGTATTGTGGGAGAAGTAGTTAACTAGAATTCGGGGATCTTCAAATAGAATTGAAGTCGTTACTAAGTAAACAATCTGTATTGCTAACTATAAAGGTTATCCTGCGGGAAAGAAATAACCAAAATCATTCTACGATTTTATAATCCCGAAATTATATACTTTATTGAGAAGTCAAGACTGTATCATGTGATTTATATTATAGCCATAAGATTGGTCATGTGAGGCTTAGAAGCCTCCCATCCCTTACCAACGTCTACACCTCACAATAGTTAGATTTTAGTTCTTTAGTTCAACATAACTAATTACTCCGAGTACCTACTTCCGTCCTTCCTAAATTCAATATACTTGAAAATAAACAGGCATAGAGGACCGATAGTTCGGTGGTAGAGTTTTTGCTTTGAATTCATCTCACGATTCCTTATACTTGTAAGAGGTCTCCGGTTCAATCCCGGAATAGGCCCAAAATAAAGTATGGACCCCAAAGTGGTGAGGACAAGCAGCAAAGTTAACGCTACCATGGATCCCAGTTACTATCATTTTGCAAGAGAATAATTAACGCTTAATATAAAGTACAAATATATGCGCAATAAGCTAGGGGGAAAACGGAAATATCATTTCGTAAATAATTCCCTAACTTAGATAGTAAAGTTAATGACTTATACTTTAAACTAATTAAAGTCTAGAGCTTAGCTTTTATCCAGATGAGAATTAAGAAGATTAGAATAAATAGATATCTATATAGAATTAAGAGCGCGGAAATCGGATGGTATAACTATAACAACGCGTATTAAATAGTAGCATATATAATTAAAGAGTATAAGCTCCTTCGGGATCTGAGCCGTATATACATCGCCCTACCGATTTGAAGCTAGTTTCGATACATTAGAGCTCTCTCCTATTCAGTTCTGACTCCATACTACTTCCAGTTCCATCATTCCACAAATTACTTAGTGAATTCAAACTTGGATGTGCCTTATTTTCTTCGATTTGGGTTGAATTTCGCCAAAAAGAAACCTACTTTTGTAAATTTCGGAGCCTGGAAAAGGTTGGTACTCTATCGACATCAGTACTTGGTCTGCGATTACAAAAAGAATCATCACCCTTGAACTCTCATACGTGGCACCTAAGAATTATCTGAATCCACAACAGGAATTAGTATTACTGTGTTTGCTGTCGCTTTTGAGGCCAGATGAAAGTTGTGGATCATTCTGATAGTACAAGAGTCTAGCTTTGGAGGTAGGATATTGCTACTTGTATTAAAATATTTGCATAGAAGAATTTTGATAAGAGTTATTCAGTAGGCAATTCTCAAAGCGGAAATTCAACACGGTGTTATTAAGACCGTTGCACTAAGCAAAGTCAAAAGACTTTGCTGATCACGAATTTATATAGCAAAATGGCAAAGAGTGTACTTATTAGCCTAAATTTGTAGGCGAACGTTAAGCTTTCCCGTCGAAGAATTAAATCAGAATTGAGTAAGACATTGCTATCAATTTGTTCGACACATTGTAACATCTTTTTTCCAAAGTTGGGTATAGGTCAGTGGCAAAACAATATAGTTTAAAATCATCCGTGGGAAAAGTAAACGAGTTTGACAAACTTTCAAGAATTGGATTGAGAATAAAGTAAGCTACCTAAGCCACGGCCGCAAATTCTCACAAGGTGTAGAAAGATGCTTCCCAGGCTCTTGCGTTATAAAGAAGTCTCCCTGGCATGGACATAATTAATTCTGGAAACGAATATTCAAGCCTCAATCATTAATCTTCTTGCTTTCCACTCTTCCTGACTCCAATCTTTGATGCTCTGCTGATCTTGCACAACATATGCTCCATGTCCGCCATAGACAACTCCCGATTCTGTAACTCTATGCACTCATCTCCAATGGCATACTTCAAAGCATCAAGCACTTGTGTAAGCATCTCCTGGAGCTGTTCTGATGTGCTGAATGGAAACTCCAGCTTACATGCTTCCTGCACCACAAACAGTGCCTCTAAAGTCCCTGAACCACCTCTACTTTTCTTTCCCTTGACAAAAGGTGGATTTCCAATCTTATTCACGAGTTCCTTGACAGTAGGTGGTGAACAGAGATTCCATTCCGCTAAGTCACATACCACGAGCCAGGCAACAAGACCTTTGCGTTGCAGAAACAAAATATCTTGTGTTTCTATGGCATCCAGCACTGAGGAGAATGACATATGTGCCCTTATTAGGCTTTGGGCCAAAGTCTGTGAGAGACTGTAGAGTCCATCAAGAACAGTATGACGCTTCTCAACAGGGATACGGAAGTTTCCGTATGCACCAATAACCGTAAGTGGCTTTTCAGAGCATTTATCAATATCCGAAAGAATTCCCAAGCATTCCTCAACAGTTGCTGCGTGGTAAAGTTTGTCGATGACCTCAAGTCTGCTGAATCCAAAGAGCCGCCAGATAAACAAGTGCCAGAGAAATCGTTGCAAATTCGTTTTGCATGAGTCCAGATCTGGATAATATTTGCGGATGCGACGGGAACTAGGTCCTACGAAACGATGTGGGGTGAGCTTATCGCTATTGATGTCCGTGTTGCAAGCAAAAACGATGAACTTTCGCAGTCTAATATCAGAGATGTCCTTTAGTAGAGCATTCTTGACGTCGATCTTTGTCTGCTGTCTAGTCTCCATGTCCGCCTTCATGTCTTTGATCATCTTTCCAACCTTCGCAATTTGGAAGAGGTGTTTGAAGAGATACATCGCGTAGCCATCAAGTAGCGCAGCTGGAGAACCTGGCTCAATGGTGGGAAGGATACAGAGCTGGAGACCCAAAGGAGACTCTTGAAGTGACGATTCAGTACTAGAACCTTGGTTGGTAGAATGGAATTCCTCAGGGTTGGCGGTTCCAAAGCTAACATCTCTACCAGTAGAATGGGCTTCCCGTTTGAAAAGTTTTGTCTTTTTAGTAATGTGCTCTGTAGTATCCTCTCTAGAGGTTCTCTCTATATTGTCCTGTATGTTGGTAGATCTTGCCTTACTGCCAGGGCGGTGGATAGTGTCTAGCTCTGAGGCTCTCTCAGTCTCAGCCTTTCTCTTTTGTGCAGAAGCGGCTTGCCCAAAAGCTTTATCCTTAAGAGTTTGTTCCATTTCAAGAACCCAACCAACTACCAATCAGTCAAAAGCTTTGTGTTGATTGTTGATTCTGTGGTTCGTTTGATTTCGTGGAAGATTGTGGTATTTATGGTGGAGCATTAGCGTGAATAAATCAAGAAGAATTCAAGGTTGGAGCGTGGTGGATGAATAAAAAGCTGCGGCAACACTAGTGTTCGGTTTTGAACAAAGTGCTAAGTAGATTGGGAGGCTAGCATGGAAAACATATTATGATTAATTTATTGATTATCGGACAGGTATTTTGCCAGCACCACAGTTTTTCAGACAGTACCGAAGGAATTGGGCCACTAGCCCTATTTCAATTATCCTTGGATCTATATTCGTGTGTGATGCATTTCCACGAGATTTTGACAAAATATTCCCTGTTTAAGGGCTTAGAAGTTCGTACTACCTAAGCTGAACCACACTCACCAATCTAAAGCAACACAATTTCTCTATAGAAGTAATTTTCCGTCAGGGATTATCACAGTGCTCATTTGTTCAGGATAGCAGTACCACTTGCAAGTGGAAGAGTTGTTCATAGTGGATTCTACATTCTTGATATTGGATTTCAGGCTGATGGTCCCGCTTGAAGGTCCTTGTCATGGAGGCTTCCGCATGGTTAGTTGATAGGGTTTGGCCAGACTTAATGCTGCCAGCGATAGTTTTCTTTTAGGTCTCCATAGTTCCCACCTACCACATCCAAAACCTTACAAAATATACTTCCCAACTGAAGACAGCGTGGTTGGAGGTAAGCTATCAACTTAAAAGTGGCAGATCTAACCAATGTAACACCTTTGTATATTTTGTGCAAGGTGTGAAAAGTACTGGGCCAACTTGAAATAATCCCAGGCTTAGAAATAGGTGTTACACATACACATGCGTAAGCTATTATTGATAAGTCTTTTTATTCAGGGCGTCGTTTGCTCTATGTTCCAATTTACACACTCATCGAAGGTCACTCCTGAACCCCCAAATATATCTAACGCGCTGCCAATGGTGAGATCGACCTTACCGCAGCTCAACTTTTTGACCAGCTCTAAATCATCTATGTTCCTTCCACCCCCAGCATATGTAACTGGTATACTGCACCACGTGGCAAGCTTTTCAACCAGTTCCTCATCTATTCCTCTCTGCAAGCCTTCATTGTCAGCGGCATGGATCAAGAATTCAGAACAGTATGGCTCCAGAAATTTGATTGTTTCTGTTCCAAAGTCAGCAGGCCATCTCAAAAACAAAGCCGAACATTATTACCTTCCGTAATTTCCATACTAGTGATTGTCTGCCACTTATTCATGGCCACAAACCATGTAGTACCTTTCTTCCGGCAACTGAGATCAATGACGAGCTTCTGCTTGTCGCCACCTAGGGAGGAGAGAACATTGTCGAGGCGTATCTGAGAGAATTCACCTTCCGGGAATAGAAAAGAAGTAATTATTACCTACTGCTTGAATCAGTATTCAGAAATGATGACTAAACTGCCAGAGCTTACCCGTTCAGCACCCCATTCGATCCATTGCGCGGCGTTCTTGTCATTTATTCCTCCGCCAATCTGTAGACCTCCCTCCCATTCGGTAAGTGCCTCTTTGGCTGCATCCTCATTCCCTGGCCCGAGCATTATAACATGGGCACCTCCCAACTTGTTGTTCTTGTATAGCTTCGCAAAGTACCCCGCTGGAAGCTTGGAGACATAGTTCGTTTTCAAATCCGCTGAGGCATCAGTTAATGTACCTCCCACAATCTGCTTGACCTGACCTGAGTGCAGGTCTATACATGGCCGGAATTTTGTCATAATATGAGTTCGTGAAAGCAGAGTTTAGAATTTGTTGGAGTGAAGTGAAGTCTGGAGGAAGGTGGGGCAACCTTGTGCTAATTGCCAGAACAAGGCTGGCAAGGCTGATAGAAACAGTTTAGTTCCGCAACTGGTTTCATTTATTATAATTTAAGCGAACCCTGTGAGGTCCTAACAGCTATCTGAAGTACAAATCAGCAATAATTAGATTTTCTAGGTAAAGGATGCCAAAACATATCCTGGATTGGAGCAGCTATACTGTGTACATACAGTGCTTTGATCATTTTCCTGGATAGTTGAGGGAGAATCCAATAGGTCCGTAAATCAATTGGACCTCAACATTCGAACTATATCAAAAGACAAATACTTCATGATATGAGTCTGATTCAATTCCCCAAATCTCTGAGATGAGAAAGTTTGTGAGTCTTCAAACCAGTACTAGCCGATAGGCAGTTTACATAGTGATATACTATACCAAACATGGGTATAGGTCAAGTTTATATAGAAATATGTGGTAGACTAAAGCTCCGCCAGCAGCTCAGTTGATAACTGAATCCATTAAGAAGTATAAGATGCCACCTCCTCGTCCATTATGTTTCTTCTCCCCAACCTCATTTCACTCACTCGAGAAAAAACCAGTTAGTCACATCAGCACAACACTCATTCTCTTTCCATAAGATACCACAGCAGCACACCCAAGTCCACTGCACCATCTTGCAAATTTCGCTCTAGCATCCTACTTCTCTGGGATCCCACCCCAAAGAAAGAAAAGTCATGTCTTCCTCAACCAATATGTCCAGTCAAGCCTCCAGCCAGTTTTCACTTCACACCTCTGAGATTGATAGCATCAACTTTTCCATAGAGGTCCTGCGGGAAGAGATGTTTGACAATTTTGAGACAACGGACAGCCCGGATTACACGCATAAAGAACATGTATATCGATGCAAAGAGCAACAAATCCAAAGGTTCCAGGAGAAAATAATTAGTCTTCTTCGAGGATCCAATATCGATCAAGAAGTGGATATCAAGTTCTTTTCTGATAAGCTCATTGATCCGGAAAAAGAGCAAGGCATTCTTGCATGGGTCCACACCGTTTCGGTAGCCACCTCGACCAGCATTAAAATGGCTGGTGCAACGCTAATTCAACTTCGGGACCTCCAAAAGCACCTCGATGATGCTTTGGACTATAAGAAACATGTCCTCGAGCGAAGACATGACTTGCTCTCAGGAGTCAGCTTCGAAGAGCTGTTGGATATGAATGACAAATGCATAGAGGTGGAAGAGAGAATCACAGCAATCGAACTGGACATCAAAGAACACGAAATGAAAATTGAAAGATATTTTCAAATTACAACCGCAAACAACAGCAGTTCGGATAATTGACGTGGTTCGCAACCTCCGGATCCTCCTCCATCAAATCTAACACCCACTAAACCACATACTCTGGCCAGAGAACGCACTGGCATCCTCGATACTTTGGTGATTGCTGGCGCTAGTTCACTTGGCTGTTTATTTACAGATTGGCACTCCAACGGCCCGTTTGGATACAAATTCTTACGCATGGGAGCAACAGATTCTGGTTAAGATTCTGTATTGATTCTTGAGCAACCGATGGAAATTGAAAATGTATCACACATGAAAGTAAAGACACTAGAGTTTCAACTAAATTAAATGAAAAAGATGAAAACAATATATGTGTGCTTAGACATTTCTTCTATCTCTTCATGCAGTAGCATTTAGCGCCTTGCCATTTTTTCTATATTCTCACAGTATGGCACGCAGTCCAACAAGTGATCCTTACGCAGGGAAACATTTGAAGCTCTGCGTCTTATCATTGAAAGCAACATTTCCAAATTCAGGATTAGAAAGGTCGTTTTCACCGCTTGAAGTAGTGGTGAAGTCACCACTGCATCTGCTATCCCTAAACAGTGGCTCATTAATAAAAGGCACTTCTGTCCACCCGGCTCTGACTTACATGTATAGATCACAATGGAAGTTATTTGGCATGAAAATGAATGTAAGGTTGTGCTGGAGTTGATCTAGGCCCGGGTAGTCAGAGAACTTGTCTGTACAGCCGTTAGTTTGCTATCGCCAATAAAAAGTAAGAGTGACTGAGATGGACTACTTACAACAGCAATCAAATTCGGCTTCAGGTGTGCTGCAAAACCCAGCACCTCGAGGGGTTGAGCCAGAGGTTTCTGAATCGGTGCACATAGCCGGGGTGACGGAATGGTCAGTAGACCCGAAAGTACCGATTTTACCTTTAAAGGAAGGCATTGCAAGTGCAACAGTGGTCATTGCGAATATGGTGGTTAAATGCTGCATGGCGAAGATACGATGGTAAGAAACAAACTGTAGCCAGAAGAATGAAGAATTTAGCTACACTTCAAGAGCTTCTGGGCATTTGTTCGGTTATATAGTGGCTTAGAATTAATTTTGGATGAGAGTGATAGGCTCTTCCATAAGCAATATCTCGTGTTCGAATACGACCATACGGAACCATATGAACTGAAATATCGCCTCCACCAAAGCCCTGTCCTTTGAAATATGACATAGTATACCTTAGTCCCATAGTAAAACCCCCGAAAAAGACTATAATGCCTCTAGGGCAACATAATATTGTGTGGGGCCCCAAATTCCAGGACTTGGATACGAGGAAGTAAACTTTTTAGGAAAGAATCGAAATTGATTTGTGATCACTGTGCAGGCTTGGCGTACATATTTTCGTATTCAACGTCAAGCTTAGAGAGCATATTGCACTGGTAATGTCACATTCTCGGTCGGTTTATGTTCCATGTTATTGAATCTCAGGATTTCGACCTTAGCTTGACGTTTATAATACGTGCTGGAAAGGGGCTTTAGCGAGACAGACGGGAAACGGTTATGCTTGGCGTATTATGTCCTAGACAAGCTCACTTTTAAGCTCGCTCTAACCTGAAAATAACATCTAGATGCCTTCATTTGATCGCCTTGGTTTCGATTTATTTCAAAGGCTTGTGTTGAAATGGAAATAGGCTTTTCTTAGATATTTCATAAATTGAATGGGTGCGCTTGAAAGTGAGATTTTAGTTTTATGTTTTCCCCATTCTCAAGGACTTTGCGAGATGGATCCTTTGCAAGCTTAGGTTTCTAATGATATTATTGATGTAAGCAAATTCTGTTGTATAGTGCGTATCGTAATACTTGTACTATGTAGCTCTTTGGTTGCGGTTCCTCATGTAGCATCTCGCTCTTTTATATTTCATCTTAAACGAGTAGAAAAAGTTGACAGTCGTTAAATCTGCTGTGTATTGCTCATCGATTGTCTTCTCTTGTTATGAACCATTTGAGCCAGAGCTACGAAACCTGATGAGGTGGTTGGTCTTAGATGAGCTAAACGATATCAAAGTATCTCGTCAGCACTCTTCCCCCTTTTCCCTCTCTGCTAAGTTTGGACCTCTCTTCAATTCTGTTTTAGTATTATATACAGATATGAAACCTACGAATTACTTCTATGAATATGGAAAAATTGAACGTCGTGAGTATGGTGACACTCCCAATCTCCTCCCACCCCACCACCATCCTTGTATCGTGGGCCTCGGCTAAACGTATGCCAAACACTCGCGAACGACATCATTCAACTCCATTTACCTCTCAATCAATAACAGCCTCCTACAACTTCCCAATGGCTACAAAACATATAGAATGCCTCACGTTGGAAGGGGCCAAGGTAGCAATCGCGGCATCGGAAATGAAAGCCAAAGAAATAGGGGTTGATATGAACATCGCCATTGTTGACGCCTCAACTCATCTCCTCCACTTCAGTCGAATGCCCAATGCCAAAATTACAAGCATATCGATAGCCATGGACAAGGCTTTCACAGCTGCGGGACACAAAATAGGGACACATTTATATAAGGATGCGGTGTGGCCTGGAGGAGTGGCATACGGACTTGGGAATAGCAATGGTGGGAGGTTCACCACATTTGGTGGCGGATTGCCCATCAAGAATGCAAGAGGGGAGGTTGTCGGAGGAATTGGGGCCAGTACTGGAACACCAGCTCAAGATCAGCAGGTTGTACAAGCCGGCGTTGATGCTTTGGATAGAATATTGAGGCCAGGAGCAGGTGGGTTGAAATCCAAGCTCTGAAAGTCGACAGGAATAGATAATCAACAATAATCAACAATGGTAAATTTATTTTCTAGGGAGGCATTTTATTTTATGAATGCATTCTCCGAAGGTTTCGCTAGCTAGTGCTGAGTCTTGAGCGGTTTAAGGCTTGTAGCAAGCCTTAACTATTTTCAGATCTATCAGCCTGCTACCTTCTATGGGTAGGGGGTGTTTTTGTATTTCTTGCTGCGAACGATCTCCCTACACTTGACTATTCATTTGAGGGAAAGCAAAGTCTATTAGAACTTAAGATTCGTTATTATGCTTGCGCATCTCCGTCAAAAGCATGGAATCTCACGGAGTTACAACTACCTTCCCATATCTTTCTGGGCAGGGTTACCACGTGTCTGCTTCTCATCATTACTAGCGCGTATTTATATTTGCCTACTTCCATTTCGTAATTCGCTCCATCTGAGGCAGCATGTCGCTCATTCAAGGAAGGAGTCATACAAGAAGGCGAGCAAGGATAAGAGACCCAACCATTGTTGGATCCAATACGCAAGGCGTCATAATCTCCTCGGTGTCATTCTAACAAGAAGCCTCACCGATTGTATCCGATATTTGCAACTTCAGCCTGATCATGGTGGAATCTTTTTACGATCACGCAAGGCCGTAGATGTGGCCTCCGGAATAGACCGTTCTCAGCCTCAACTACGCCTGGAGGAAGCATCGCAAATCCAGAAGCATTTAACTTCAAGGAGAATCACATCTTTAGGGCAGTTTCAAGGCTCTATCCACATGGTTTGCTCATCAATTCATAGCTCCTCATAAAAGCCGACAAGCCTCCCGCTATATGTCACGTGCGTTACATATATTTCCGTTGCTACTCGGCTGGATGGTCTCTTCCAACGGGATCAAGCGTCCTACTTGGTGCTTAGCACAGTATTAAAACGATAGTGATCTGGAGTTACTATATTAGTGGTATGTATAGTGTATGCTCTCGATTCACGTGTGATTATGTCGCTCGCCTAATTCCATTCTAAGACATTAGCTTCATCATCTATCACCTTCATTCCACAGGATATCCGCCTAACTTCATCTTTCGTTAATTTCTCACTTAGCAGACGGCCAGGGCTCAGTTTTTCGGCTAAGAAGCCTTCTCCGATTTAGTTTCGAAATATATTGAGAATCATTGGTATGAGGAGAAAATGGCACCAGCGTCATCTTTCGCAACGCGAGGCGGGAGCCAGATGGACCAAGACAACGAAGAAGAGTGTACGGAAGAACTACGCCGCAGGTTGAAGGATGTCGAGGATGACTACGCCAACCTGGACTTCTATGCCAACGAGATCCGAGAAAAGAGAGACCGCCTCAAGGCACGTGTCGAGGAACTTGAACAGCACCACCATCGCCAGACAGGAAATGAAAAAGTTAGATATGTCTTGTGGCCCTACGCCGAGTGCCGCTGGGTCGTTATCTACCAATCACTGACATGGAACACATAGGGATCAGAGACACAAATTAGTAAGTTGGAGAGTCGAGTGAAGGAATTAGAACAGGATATCTCCACGAAGGAGAAATCAGCAGTCGATTCGCGAAAAAGAATTAAGACTCTTGAAGGGAGAGTCGAGGAGCTTGAATACGAGATTACGACCAAGGAGCCACTGTACAAGATTGGTGTTTCCATCAGAGCAAGATTCTTAGACAATGCCAAACCCATAGCGTTGGCTCCCAAAAATCGAAAGGCAAAAGTAAATCAAAGTCTTAAGAAAGCGGGTGACGGTGCAGCTCACAACGCGATGGTAAGGAGGCCCCTCAACCTTACGAAGCTATGATTTGGAGGATCCCAGGGAATTGAATTAATTGATTCTTGAGAGTGCGGCGGAGTAGCAGCAAGTCACTGACAATGTGCTATTATTGGTAGGGAGCAACCGACCGTCTTCTCTTCCAGAAAGGAGTCTTGCCAGCCTCCGAGTACGTTACCACCACCCAAGTTCCCATTTATCCATCTCAGTCCTAACAGGCAAGGCAGCCAATCTCGCCTATTGCCCATCTTCACGGGCCTATACAGCTGCGCTCCAGAAGCGCACGCTGACCTTCCGCACGCCATGCAGCAGACCATTGACTGCGAAGGCACCATCCGGACCTTGTTAGTACTCAACAACGCGTTGCGGCCGCTCGCAGAGCGCGAGACAGCGATGATAGACATCGAGTTCATACGCAAGAAACACGAGCTGCTGGGCCGGGAAGCGTTTGAAAGCAGCGAAGAGGTCGCCAGGAGACTCGCGCGGCTGCGGGAAATGACGGAGCAGATTGTAGGCATGGACCACAAAAGGACAGTTGAGAACATGCCGCGGCGTAGTTCGGGGGAGGTCTGATTGAATAATTATATAAGGCCGTAAGAGCTCGGTGGTGAGGTTTGGCATTTTTATCGGGATATATAGATTGCCAGAAGAAAAGAGAGCCCCTTTGGTACTCGTACTTTACTTGCCACGAGAACACAATTGTCGATGTAGTTTTAAGTACGTTGCCTTGGTACCTTATGTACGGTACAGTCAGTACATGCAAGCTACTGCACCATTTAGCAGCACAACCATAGCAAAATCCAATAAATAAAGGTTGTCTGTACCCAATCCATGCATCTTCACAGAAGGAGAGAGAAAGAAATCCCAATACTAACCAACCCTCGCGGCGGTAATAAATAAGCACATCGATTTACCACCGACCACCAACCACCAACCACCAACCACCGACCGACCATGCAAAACCTCGATTTCCGGCTACGGTTTGATTTATAGTGAAAATTAGGAGTGGGTGTGTGGGGTGGCAGAGTAAGCATAAGCATACACAATATACAATATACCATATATATATATACCTGAGGAGAAGTAAACAAAAAGCAATGCCTCGCCGTTCTCTTCTCTTCTCTTCTATTCTCTTAGCCCAGCTCTGCCCTCGATACAACCGCTGACTGCCCAAACTCCCTCTCCCTCTCAGATACGATACGTCTTCATTCCTCAGTCCTCACACTTTACATACATACACATTTTGAATATATATATAAAAGCACAGTTCCAGTGCCGGCCCATCAATATATCCCAGTTAAAAAGTTAAAAATAAATAAATATATATATAGCTGGGTAACACCATTGTGTATGTGTATATATGGTAAGTAAAAGAATAGAGAGAGAGAATATAGCAATGAAGGATAGAAGGATGGAAAAGAAAGAATGGTGTGAGTAGGCGGCATACTGTATGAATGAATGAGAGAGCTGCAAGAGATGTTTAAATACGAGACGTCGAAGAAGAAGAAGAAGAGGGGGGGCAAAGAACTAAAGAACTAGAGGGGGGGAGAGAGGGAGAGGGGGGGTGTATGTGTGTGTGTGTGCCTGTGTTCTGACCTGTTCGGGTGGAGGTAGTAAGACGGACGGACTGACTTGCCTTACTTACTGCTAGTTATAAAATTATATCACTAACTGTGTCATTTGACTTCCTTTGACCAGATGAAAAGATAGGGAAGAAAATAAAATCAAAACATAAAAACTGAGAGCGTAATAGTGAGTATGCGGGTATATTGCATTTTCGTGAATAAATAGAATCTATAAATAATATAAAATGAATGGGTGCTTCCCTCGTTCCCATTTCATTTCCCGAAATCCTTCTTTCCTCTCTCTCCCGCCTATAGCTGCTACCCAAGAAAGAAAGAAAAAAGTCGCTCCGAAAGCCTTCGAAACCGCCTTGGTTTTGTTTTGTACAGGTAAATTTTCCTTCTACGTTTCTTCCTTTGAGCCAACACTCGCCTCTCCATTGGCACTACTACAGTATAATTACTTGGGTTCCACCCCACCAAGCAAAAGAACTCTGGGACCTTTCCCTCTTCCCTCTTCCCAACGGCGCCGCAAGCTCAACCCTCCATTGGGGAGCACGGTGAGCCCCAATACTTCTTCTACAGAAACAAAATCCCCCTAGCCAGAATAAAGAACGCAAGAATCCCATCCTTTCATAAATGTCATCAATCCTAAACCAATTCCCCAGAAAAAAAGAACATGGGTGTCCACCCAATAAATTGGGACGTAGAAAATCCATCCCCAACAGAAAAAACAAAGTCGCAAGGCTATGCAATCAATAAACGGTTCATATACAAAAGTAGCAAGAAGTTGACAAAAGTATGTCAGACATCAACAAGATCAGGTTTCATATCTGTTGTTGCATCATCTGGTGGTTACCGATCAACTGGCTGGGAGCCATAGACATGGGTTGGTGGAACGACATGCTGGTTGGGAGGTAACCGTTCTCAGAGTTTGGGGATGCTTCTTCGAGGGGTCCGAGATGATCTTCGCCCTCGTAGTCTTCTTCTTCGCCGCTGTAGTTGCCATATGGGCCTTCGGAGCCGTCGCTTCTATCGTGAGTTCGGCGATGTCTAAAATTGAACTGTCAGTAATGATTCCTAAGTCTTCCCCTCTATTGTGTTTGGTTTTAGGTGTCTTGGGAGTTTAAGAATGTACACTTGACATACTGTGCTAGGTTGTCTGAGCGGGAGAAAGCTTTGTTACAATGAGGGCAAATGTAGGGTCTCTCTTGGGTATGTGTTCTCACGTGTCTGGGGGCACACCATGTCAGCGGCCTGAAGTAGCCGGTGTAATGAAAAATATAACCATACCTTTTAAGATGTTCTAAACGCTTGAAGAGACGGCCACATGTGGGTATTGGGCAGGAGTGGGACTTTTGGGGATATGGACCGAGCTCCATCATGGTAGCGCTGCGGGCTCTGCGTACTACGCCATTGGGTCCTTGCATGTGTCGCCGTTCTGGGGAATGGGTAGAGTGGTGGATGTTGTCGTTGATCTCCTCTGACAACTGGCTGAAGTCCTGCTGTTGTTGTTGTTGCTGCTGTTGTTGTTGGAGAGCCATTGGGTTCATAGCTGGGCTGTCCTCGACGGTGGACAACGGGGTTCCGTGTCTTGACATCTCAAGGAGCTCCTTGTGGTGTTGGGACATTTGGTGGATTTGGTTGCTGTAGCTGAGTCCCGGGGGCGAGTTGTCTCCAGATTCATCACCTTCAGCAACAGGGCCAACCGACACGGAAACCGATCTTCTCAGGTCTGAAGGGCGGTGTGCAGCGTGTTGTTGAGCTCCGTGGTTTGCGGCACTGGCAGCCACAATTGCAGCAACTCCGGGAGGGATGGATGAACGGCGTCTTCTTTGCTTGTATGTTGGCGAACCTTCAATTACAGAGTAGACATTGTTTGCACCATATCCACGGGTAGCATTGGAGAACTGTGGACCAGAAAGGTTGGATGGTGGGAGCTGCATCAGGCCGTGCATGCCATTGACGCTTCCCATGTGGTCTGGAATCGCAGTGTAGAGGCCGGTCTCCTCGTTGGCAATGTAGGCAGGCTCGGCACCCATACCGAGAGCTTGTTGAGGAGGAGTAATAGGCTCGAATGAAATGCCACGATTGCTATACTCCTCTCCGTAGTGGGATGAAACAAACGAAGGCGCGGGTGAGTACTCGAGACCGTATGCAGGCATGGAAGCATGTCGCTGGTGTGTTTGCGAGATTGGGACGCCGTTTTGGTTATATTGCACGCGTCCGAAATCTGGCTCTCTCTTCATCGCCACCTGTTGTTGCATGGGTGGGTTGTTCATGGCCATCTGGTGGTATGCCATTGTCTCCATTTCTTGTGGCATTGGTGCCATGGTTTGGGGGATCATTTGTGGAGGTGGCATCGAGTCGATTGCTCGCATGACAGGAGATGTTGATTGGGATTGGGATTGGGTGTATGAGGGTTGTTGTGCGGAAAATGATGAGGAGTTGGCTTGTTGAGCTTTGGTGAGTTGCTCGAACAGCGATTGGGAAGAATCGAATTCGAACGACAGGGCAGGTTCGCTGACGGCCATGGTGGTCGCCTCCTGTCCCATCTTCTCCCTCTTCAAGTCGCGCTCGAGCGCATCGAGGAACAGGCGATCGTGCGGTACGCTGTACCAGTAGAAGACCTTTTGCTTCTTTTGTGTTCGAATGCAGTTGTTCTTGTAGAGGAAATCAAGGAAGGCCGACTTGGGCTCCTCGAGCGAGGCATCGGTGCCCGACTTCAGATTCCGCAGGTCCGAAAAGATACCCTCTTCGAACTTCTTGGAGTTCTTAACTGGGCGGCCGAAAGCCTGAAATCTGAATGAAAGGCATCGCACAATGTCGGTGCCGGAGATGTGAAAGAGATTGTTCCTGTCTTTGTCAACACCCGCGTCATTCACTCCGCATCGTCATCAACACATACCATAATACACAGGAAACGTATTCGCCAGTCGGTAAAAGAAATCTGCGAATGTATTGATCTGGAGTCCAGTCGACGGGAGCGGATATTAAAAAGTATTTGACTGAGCGACACGGTTAGGACGCGTTCGCGACGGATCGCACGGAGAAGTGCCTAAGCAGTTGGAGAGGAACTCACGATTATCAACTTGTTGTAGAGCTACTTGAGCATCTTGTGGCAGGCTCTGTTGGGCCTCGCTGCTG
>Ga0247734_1000599_pt1 | contig 30380 bp, 24 predicted proteins | sample UWRJL103311B2_FD_180933 | JGI IMG/M metagenome (GOLD analysis project Ga0247734, IMG submission 180933) | Plant litter microbial communities from Arlington Agricultural Research Station in Wisconsin, United States - UWRJ-L103-311B-2 | ecosystem: Environmental > Terrestrial > Plant litter >...
CACGGTCTTCGCCTTCTTTGTCGAGAACCGATTCCAGGGCGTCCAGCCATTCCTGGGTTTCGACGGGATCGAGGTCTTGCATGGCTTGCTCCAGGGCGGAAAGGCTTCCAGAATCGGTTGCCTGAGTTTGTTGCGACTGGCCTTGTGGGCAGACGACGTAAATTCTTGGATGACCGGTGTTGTACCCGGTCGTGTAGTTTTACTACAAATCGTGAGCCGTTTCAGCTTTTCCACTTGTATATACAGTAGTAAAACTACAGTTTTGCGAGCTTTTAGCTCATGTAGCGTTGTGAGATAAAACGTTAAATTTGGTTAGGAATTAAACACTGGACTCAGATATGCCAGGCTGGCTGCCAATAAACAGAGATCGCCAGCAATTTTTTACCTTTGTTCGACAGTTCTTGCCGCAGCGGGCCCAACCTTGCGTGGCGGGTAGTCTTTTGAACGCCGATCAGGATAGACCATGAGCCTACCTTTGCTGGCTGAACTGCCGGCCATCCTTCTGCCGTTGGTCACTCGCGCTCAACAATCGTTTCGCGCATCCCTCTCTTCACTGCCGGATGGTCAGTCGGCCGCTTTCGACGCCTGGCCCGCTGCGCGTTTAAGCGCTTTTGATCGGGTGTGCGGCGCCAGCGACTTCGTTGCCCTGCAGGTCGCCCGTGATCCCCAAATGCTGTTAGAGCTGGCCGAAAGCGGCGAGCTGGAGCGAAGTTTCAAGGCGGGAGAGCTGCGTGAGCAGATCGCTGTGGCGTTGTCTGCTGCGACCAGTGAAGACGAACTGGGGCGTAATCTACGTCGTCAACGTACACGCCAGCAAGTGCGAATTGTCTGGCGCGACCTGACCCGCCAAGCCGATCTGGTGGAAACCTGTCGTGACCTTTCCGACATGGCCGATGGCTGTATTGACCTGGCTTACCAGTGGTTATACGAGCGTCATTGCCAGCAATTCGGCACACCGATCGGCCGTCGCAGTGGCACACCGCAGCAGATGGTCATCCTCGGCATGGGCAAACTGGGGGCGGTGGAACTCAATCTTTCTTCTGACATCGACCTGATCTTCGCTTACCCCGAAGGCGGTGAAACCCAAGGCGTAAAACGGGCGCTGGATAATCAGGAATTCTTCATCCGACTGGGTCAGCGCCTGATCAAAGCGCTGGACCCTGTGACCGTCGATGGTTTTGTCTTTCGCGTCGACATGCGCCTGCGGCCCTACGGTTCATCCGGCGCGCTGGTACTCAGTTTCAATGCGCTGGAGCAGTACTACCAGGATCAGGGCCGCGATTGGGAGCGTTACGCCATGATCAAGGCGCGAGTGGTTGGCGGTGATCAGCGTCAGGGTGAGGAGCTTCTGGAAATGCTGCGCCCGTTCGTCTATCGCCGTTATCTGGATTTCTCGGCGATCGAAGCCTTGCGCACCATGAAGCAGCTGATCCAGCAGGAAGTCCGGCGCAAGGGCATGGCCGAGAACATCAAGCTGGGTTCCGGCGGGATTCGCGAAGTGGAGTTCATCGCCCAGGCGTTTCAGCTGATCCACGGCGGGCGCGACCTCAGCTTGCAGCAACGGCCGTTGCTTAAGGTCTTGCGCACGCTTGAGGGGCAGGGTTATCTCCCGGCAGCAGTCACCGATGAGCTGCGCGAGGGCTATGAGTTTTTGCGTTACACCGAACATGCCATCCAGGCCATTGCCGACCGCCAGACGCAGATGCTGCCCGATGGCGATGAGGATCAAGCGCGCATCGCATTCATGATGGGTTTCCCGGATTGGGTCAGTTTTCATGAAAAGCTGATGTATTGGCGTGGGCGAGTGGACTGGCATTTCCGTCAAGTCATCGCTGACCCCGATGAAGAGCAGGGCCAGGAAGAAAGCGATGTACCCGTGGGTGGTGAGTGGCTGCCCTTGTGGGAAGAATCCCAAAACGAAGAAAGCGCCTGCCGCCAGTTGCTGGAGGGCGGATTCGCCGATGCTGGCAAAGCACTGAAGCATCTGGCTGATTTGCGTAACAGCTCCCAGCTGCGCTCCATGCAGCGTCTTGGGCGCGAGCGGCTCGATGCCTTCATTCCGCGTCTGCTGGCCCAGGCGGTCGAGCATGACAACCCGGATCTGGTATTGGAACGGGTCTTGCCGTTAGTGGAAGCCGTCGCCCGGCGCTCGGCTTATCTGGTCTTGCTCACGGAAAACCCCGATGCCCTGCGGCGCTTGCTGACGTTATGCGCGGCCAGTCCGTGGATTGCTGAGCAGATCGCCAAATTCCCGCTGTTGCTGGACGAATTGCTCAACGAAGGCCGACTGTTCAGTCCCCCGCAAGCGCCAGAGTTGGCGGCCGAGTTGCGTGAGCGGCTGACACGTATCCCCGAGGACGATCTTGAGCAGCAGATGGAGGCACTGCGGCATTTCAAACTGGCCCATCGACTGCGCGTTGCAGCTTCGGAAATCACCGGCAGCCTGCCGTTGATGAAGGTCAGCGATTACCTGACGTGGCTGGCCGAGGCGATTCTTGAGCAAGTGCTGGCCCTGGCGTGGCGGCACACTGTCGCGCGTCACGGTGCACCGCGACGCCCGGACGGTACGTTGTGCGATCCCGGATTTGTGATCGTCGGTTACGGGAAAGTCGGTGGTATCGAACTGGGGCATGGTTCGGATCTTGATCTGGTGTTCATCCATGACGGTGATCCGCAGGCTGAAACCGACGGCCCCAAGCCCATCGATGGCGCGCAGTTTTTCACCCGGCTGGGGCAGCGGATCATTCACCTGCTGACCACTCAGACCAACTCCGGCCAACTGTACGAAGTCGATATGCGTCTGCGCCCGTCCGGTGCGTCGGGGTTGCTGGTCAGCTCGCTTGGCGCGTTCTCGCGTTATCAGGAGAACGAAGCCTGGACCTGGGAGCATCAGGCGCTGGTGCGCGCGCGGGTGCTGGTGGGCAGTCGCGATGTGGGGGCCGGGTTTGAGGGCGTGCGCGCGTCGGTACTGGCCAAAGATCGCGATCTGGCGGTGTTGCGTCAGGAGGTCAGTGAGATGCGCGCCAAGATGCGGGACAACCTCGGGACCCGTATCACCAGCGCCGGGAAAGGCGCAAACGCCTTCGAACCCACGTCACCCTTCGACCTCAAGCAAGACGCTGGAGGTATCGTCGATATTGAATTTATGGTGCAATACGCGGCCTTGGCGTGGTCCAGGAAACATTCGGAATTGCTGCGTTACACAGATAACATCCGCATTCTTGAAGGCCTGGAACTGGTCGGATTGATCCCGGCCGCTGACGCCAGTCTGTTGCGCGAAGCCTACAAGGCCTATCGTTCAGCCGCTCACCGTCAGGCCCTGCAGAAGGATCCCGGCGTGGTGCGTGGTGATCAGTTTCAGGTCGAGCGGCGTGAAGTGATGCGGATCTGGGGTGAGTTGGGGTTGAGTTAAGCGTTGGAATCTTCATCGCGGGTATCGGCCCCATCGCGAGCAAGCTCCCTCCCACAGTGACGCCTGACCTGTGGGAGGGAGCTTGCTCGCGATGGCGTCGGTGATAACACCGCAAAAGGCCCGGGGTTTTGGGCACTTATATAAAGCTATGACAGGGAGGCGCCAGGTTGTGTGCAAGCTTCACGCAGCCTGATGAGCCTCCCTGCTCGTTTCTGGTCGTTTTTGGATTGAGCATGAGAATTCTGATCGTTGGGCCCAGCTGGGTCGGTGACATGGTGATGGCGCAAACGCTGTTCCAGTGCCTGAAACAGCGCCACCCGCAATGCGAAATCGATGTATTGGCGCCCGAGTGGAGCCGACCGATCCTTGAGCGCATGCCTCAGGTGCGCAAGGCCTTGAGCTTTCCGCTCGGCCACGGCGCGCTGGAACTGGCGACTCGCAGGCGTATCGGAAAGTCGCTCAAGGGCCAGTACGACCAGGCCATTTTGCTGCCCAACTCCCTGAAGTCGGCGCTGGTGCCATTCTTTGCCGGCATTCCCAAGCGTACCGGCTGGCGTGGCGAGTTCCGCTACGGCCTGCTCAATGACGTGCGCACCCTCGACAAACAACGCTACCCGCTGATGATCGAGCGCTTCATGGCGCTCGCCTTCGACAAAGACGCCGAGCTGCCGCGGCCTTATCCAACACCCAGCCTGCAAATCGAAACCGCTAGCCGCGACGCTGCGCTGGCCAAGTTCGGCCTGGCGCTGGATCGCCCGGTGTTGGCCCTGTGCCCCGGTGCCGAGTTTGGCGAATCCAAGCGCTGGCCCGCCGAGCACTACGCCAAAGTGGCGGAGACCAAGATTCGCGAAGGCTGGCAGGTCTGGTTGTTCGGCTCAAAAAATGATCACGCGGTCGGCGAAAACATCCGTGAGCGATTGATTCCGGGGCTGCGCGAGGAGTCGGTCAACCTCAGCGGCGAAACCTCACTGGCCGAGGCAATCGATCTGCTGTCCTGCGCAGATTCGGTAGTCTCCAACGATTCGGGTCTGATGCACGTCGCTGCAGCGCTCAATCGCCCGCTGGTGGCGGTTTATGGTTCGACCTCGCCCGGCTTTACGCCGCCTCTGGCCGACCACGTCGAGATTGTCAGGCTGGGCATCGAGTGCAGCCCCTGTTTTGAGCGTACGTGCCGTTTCGGCCATTACAACTGCTTGCGCTTGCTCGAGCCCGCCCCTGTGGTCGAGGCGTTGAGCCGTCTTGGCAGCACCCCGGTCGAGGTCGCCTGACTTGCGGGTACTGTTGATCAAAACGTCATCCCTGGGGGATGTGATTCATACGTTGCCAGCGTTGACCGACGCCGCCCGGGCGGTGCCCGGCATCCAGTTTGACTGGGTGGTAGAAGAGGGCTTCGCCGAGATTCCGACCTGGCATCCGGCCGTCTCGAGCGTGATCCCTGTAGCGATTCGCCGCTGGCGCAAGAATCTCTGGCAGACCTTCAAAAGCGGTGAATGGCGCGGCTTCAAACAGCGTCTGCGTGACACGCCTTACGATCTGGTCATCGACGCGCAAGGGTTGCTCAAGAGCGCCTGGCTCACCCGTTATGTCAACGCGCCGATTGTTGGTCTGGACAAGGATTCCGCGCGAGAGCCCTTGGCTGCACGGTTTTATGACCGGCCGTATCCGGTTGCACGTGGTCAGCACGCGGTCGAGCGCCTTCGCCAGTTGTTCGCACAGGCGCTGGGCTATGAAGTCCCGGCCGGGCTGGGCGATTACGGCCTGGACCGCAGCCGCTTGCTGGGTGCGGCAAGCGCTGCGCCGTTCGTGCTGTTTTTGCACGGCACGACCTGGGCGACCAAGCACTGGCCTGAGTTGTACTGGCGCCAACTGGCCGAGCGCATGATCGGGCAGGGGCTGCAAGTTCAGCTGCCTTGGGGCAACCCGGCAGAAAAAGCCCGCGCAGAACGCATCGCTCAAGGGCTGGAAAACGCCATCGTGCTGCCCAAACTGAATCTGGCGGGCGTCGCCAGAGTCCTGGCCAGTGCGCAGGCGTGCGTGGCTGTCGACACCGGTCTTGGGCATCTGGCCGCAGCGCTGGACGTACCGACGCTGTCGCTGTTCGGCCCGACCAACCCCGGCCTGACCGGAGCCTATGGCAAATCACAAGTTCACCTGGCAGGCGATTATCCAGCCTGCGCGCCCTGCCTGCAGAAAAAATGCACCTATCGACCGACGCCTGAAGATCAGCGTCAGTTCGACCTCGAACGCGAGTGGCCGCTGTGCTTCACTCGCCTGAATCCCGAGCGGGTGGCGGGCCAACTGGTCCCGCTTGCGCTGGCAAAGGAACACGACTGATGCAACTGGCCTTCGTGCTGTACAAATATTTTCCGTTCGGCGGCTTGCAGCGCGACTTCATGCGCATCGCGCTGGAGTGTCAGCAGCGCGGCCACGCCATCCGCGTCTACACCCTGATCTGGGAAGGCGACGTGCCACCGGGATTTGAAGTGCTGGTGGCGCCGGTGAAAGCGATCTTCAACCATCGGCGCAACGAAAAACTGACGGACTGGATGAATGCCGACCTGGCCAAGCGTCCTGTGGATCGGCTGATCGGCTTCAACAAAATGCCTGGCCTGGACGTTTATTACGCTGCCGACGGCTGCTACGAGGACAAGGCGCAAAACCTGCGTCATTCGCTGTATAAGCACTGGGGCCGCTATCGCCACTTCGCCGAATACGAGCGCGCGGTGTTCGCCAAGGAGGCGAAAACCGAGGTGCTGATGATCTCCGAAGTGCAGCAGCCGCTGTTCATCAAGCACTACCACACGCCGCTTGAGCGCTTTCATCTGCTGCCGCCGGGGATATCCCAAGACCGTCGGGCTCCGGACAACGCCGCCGAGATCCGTGCTGCTTTCCGCCGCGAGTTCAAGCTGACGGACGACGATCTACTGTTGGTGCAGATCGGCTCTGGCTTCAAGACCAAGGGCGTGGATCGCAGCCTCAAGGCGCTGGCCGCTCTGCCAGCTGACGTGAAAAAACGCACCCGCCTGTTTGTAATCGGCCAGGACGACCCCAAAGTATTCCAGCTGCAAAGCAGTGCACTGGGCTTGGGTGATCACGTCACGTTCATGAAGGGGCGCAGCGATATTCCGCGTTTTCTGCTGGGAGCCGACCTGTTGATTCACCCGGCGTATAACGAGAATACCGGCACGGTCTTGCTCGAAGCGTTGGTGGCCGGGCTGCCGGTGCTGGTCAGCGCGGTCTGCGGTTACGCCCACTACATTGCCGAGGCCGACAGCGGCCTGGTGCTGGACGAGCCTTTCGAACAGGCTCAGCTCAACGAATACCTGACACGCATGCTCAAGGACGATGCTGCACGCAGCATTTGGGGCCGAAACGGGTTGGCTTTCGCCGACACGGCCGATCTTTACAGCATGCCGCAGCACGCTGCGGATGTGATTCTGGCGGAGCACCACGGATGAAATTGATCCTCGCTGAACCGTTCAAAACCCTCTGGGCCGGCCGCGATGCGTTCGAGGCCGTCGAGACGCTGGACGGTCAGGTCTATCGTGAACTCGAAGGCCGGCGCACCCTGCGCACAGAAGTCGACGGGCGCGGTTATTTCGTCAAGATCCACCGCGGCATCGGTTGGGGCGAAGTGGCGAAAAACCTGCTCACCGCCAAACTGCCGGTGCTTGGCGCCGGGCAGGAATGGGAGGCGATCAACCGTCTGCACGAGGTCGGCGTTGCCACCATGACCGCTGTTGCCTTTGGCGAGCGCGGCAGCAACCCCGCCGCCCAGCACTCCTTCATCATCACCGAAGAGCTGGCGCCGACCGAAAGCCTGGAAGACGTCAGCATCAATTGGCGCAACGAACCGCCTGAGCCACGGCTCAAGCGTGCCTTCATTGCCGAAGTGGCGAAGATGGTCGGGACCATGCACCGCGCAGGCGTCAATCACCGTGATTGCTACATCTGCCACTTCCTTCTGCACACCGATAAGCCTGTAACGCCGGAGGATTTCCGCCTCTCGGTGATCGACCTGCATCGCGCCCAGGTGCGCTCGGCCATTACTCAGCGCTGGCGTAACAAGGACCTGGCCGCGCTGTATTTCTCGGCGCTGGACATCGGCCTGACCCAGCGCGACAAGCTGCGCTTCCTCAAGGGCTATTTCCAGCAACCACTGCGCCAGATCATCGCGCAGGAAGCCGCGTTACTCACCTGGCTGCAAGCGCGGGCAGAGAAGCTGTATCAGCGCAAAGTGCGCTACGGGGATGCGCTCTGATGTCGGGTTGGAAACTTGAACCGGCTTACGCTTCGCTGGCTGACGACTTCGGCAGTCTTGCGGCAGTTTTCGCGCTTGAGGGCGAACGGCTGACGCGCGATCCACTGTCCGAAGTGATCCGGGTGCAGCGCGACGGCGTGAATTATTACGTCAAACGCTATGTGGGGGCGGGCAAAGGCCTGCGTCGCTACCTGGGACGGCCCCGCGTGAAGTCCGAATGGCAGAATCTCAAGCGCTTTGCCAAATGGGGCATCCCCACTGCCGAAGTGGTGGCCTGGGGCCTGGAGCGCAATGGCGCTGCCTACGATCGTGGCGCGCTGATTACCCGGGAGCTGCCGCGCACCGAAGATTTGTCGGCTTTGGCGCTGACTCACGATGCGCGTCTGACCGACCGTTCCTGGGTCGACCATGTCAGCCGTCAGGTGGCGCGTTACACCCGCACAATGCACGACCATCACTTCACCCATAACGATCTGAAGTGGCGCAATCTGTTGGTCGATGATCAGGCGAAACTGTTCTTCATCGACTGCCCCAACGGTGCGTTCTGGGTCAGTTTCATGTTGCGCTACCGGATCACCAAGGATCTGGCGTGTCTGGACAAGGTCGCCAAATATCACCTGTCCGCTACCCAGCGACTGCGTTTTTATCTGCAGTACAGGGGGCGCGAACGCTTGAACGATTCGGACAAAAAACGCATCCGTCATATCGTCAGCTTTTTCGAGGGGCGCGAATGAGTGTTTTCATCGCAGACGCCGACCGCGCTTTGCTTGAGCGCCACGGCCTGGCTGATTTCGATTCGTTGTGGGACGTCGAGCTTGATGCGGTCGATGAGCCCAACACCGGCCGCGGCGGCTGGAGCAGCGTGTTTCGCCTGGAGCTTGAAGGCTCGGGTTACTACCTCAAACGCCAAAGCAATTACTTGACCCGCACCTTGCACCATCCGCTGGGCGAGCCATCGTTCTCGCGAGAATTTCGCAACATCAGCCTGTACCAGAAGCTTGGCATTCCGGCGCTGCACGCCGTGTTTTATGGAGACAAAAAGGTCGATGGCGAGCGCCGGGCGATCCTGATGACCCGTGCGCTGGACGGCTGGACTGACCTGGACACGCTGTTGCAGGGTTGGGCGCAACTGTCGGCGACCCAGCGATTGGCGATTCTCCAGGCGTGCGGCGAACTGGCCCGCACGCTCCATCAGGCCGGGCAGGTGCATGGCTGTTTCTACCCCAAGCATATTTTCTTGCGGGCGCGTGCCGATGCGTATCTGGCCCAGCTCATCGATCTGGAAAAAACCCGCAAATCGCTGTTCGGTCAGCGTGATCGGGTGAAAGATCTGGAGCCACTGTTGCGCCGGGCGCCGGTCTGGAACGAAGCCGAAATTCGCGAAATGCTTGGCGCCTATCTACAGGCTGACAGCAATAGCCCGCAAGTCGATGTCTGGTGGCAAAGGCTGGCCAGGCGCGGCAGTCATAAGCGCGACGGTGGATAATCGTTTTTGCAAGCACGAACCCGTCGGGGAGCCTGCTCGCGAAGAGGCCATTACATCCGACAAATATCTGTCTGCTGTTCGGCTTGATCACGAGCAAGCTCCCTCCCACAAGCAACTCATTGCGGGTTGGGTCAACGGTCTAATTCAAGATTGATGGAGGAAGAGGGCACCGATGCGTTTGTCTGAACTCAAAGACGCCGGGCGTACACCGACGGTACCGCTCAATATTGCCCTGGCCGATGCTGCTGGCTCAGCTGAATTGCAGTTGCTCAGCCTGTTGCGCGTTTTGCCGGGCCAGCGATATGTCGGCGCCGGGATCTGGCGCGGGCGTCCGGTGTTGGCAAAGCTGCTGGTCGGGCAAAAAGCCCCACGCCATTTTCAGCGTGAGCTGGCCGGTGTGCGCCTACTGGCCGAGCAGGGGCTGACCACGCCGCTGCTGTTGGCTGATGGCCTGGAGGAAGGCGAGGGCGGCTGGTTACTTTTCGAACTGCTGGAAAACGCTCAGAGTCTTGGCGATGCCTGGAAGTCAGTGGCCGATCTGCCGCCGCTGGCCGACGAGCAGCAAGCGGTGTTGGGCGAGGCGCTGGCAGCCATCGGTCAATTGCACAGCAAAGGGTTGTGGCAGGAAGACCTGCATCTGGACAACCTGCTGCGTCATGGCGGCAAGCTGTACTTGATCGACGGTGCAGGCATTCGCGTCGAGCAGGCGGGCAAGTCGTTGTCGCGGCAGAAGGTCCTGGAAAACCTCGGCGTGTTCTTCGCCCAGCTGCCTAAAAATCTTGAGCCGTTCACCGAAGAACTGTCGGTCCATTACCTGCTGAGCAATGGCGAGCACGGCCTGCCGATGGAAGCGCTGCAAAAGCAGATCGACAAAGTGCGCGCCTGGCGGCTCAAGGATTTTCTGATCAAGGTCGGGCGCGACTGCAGCCTGTTCAGCGTCAAGGACAGTGCCGGTGAGTTACGGGTGATTCGTCGGGAAGAAGAACCCGCCATGATTCCAGTGCTCGAAAACGCTGATGCCTTGGTGGATCAAGGCCATCTGTACAAGACCGGCGGGGCTGCCAGTGTGGCGAAGGTCGAGGTGGCCGGCCGGTCTCTGGTAATCAAGCGCTACAACGTCAAGAACTTCGCCCACTGGCTCAAGCGCTTCTGGCGTCCGAGTCGCGCCTGGCATTCCTGGCGCGAGGGCAATCGTCTGGCGTTTCTCGGGATCGCCACGCCCAAGCCGTTGGCGATGCTCGAACAGCGCTTTCTCGGATTGCGTCGCAAGGCTTATCTGGTGACTGAGTATCTGCCCGGGCCTGACATCATCGAGCGTTTCGCGCCTTATGTAGAATCAGCCCAGGTCCCTGAAGCGGAACTGCAAGCGCTGGATTTGCTGTTCGCACAGTTGATTGGCGAGCGCATCAGTCACGGGGATCTCAAAGGCCATAACGTGTTCTGGCAAGAGGATCGCTGGGCGTTGATCGACCTGGACGCCATGTGTCAGCACAGCTCGCAGCCCTCGTTTGCCGAGGCGTTCGCCAAAGACCGCGCGCGGTTCATGCGCAACTGGCCGGCGGACAGTGCGCTGTATCGGCTGCTGGATCAGCGGGTTCCGAGGATTTCTCGTAACGCCGAATGAGCCGGGCGGACAGGTCCGCTCCCACCTTCGGCAGAGGCGGATCGCGAAAACGGCACAAACCCTGTACGAGCGAACTTGTTCGCGAGGGCCTTTGATTCTGGCCCCAGGCCGTAGGAGTCTGGCTTGCCGACGATCTGCCGGGAACCGGCAGCAACTTCGGCGCGGTGGGTCATACCGATCAAGTCGCCAGTGTTACGACCGGTTCCCGGCCGATCGCCTGCAAGCAGGGCTCCTAAGCCTTCGGCATAAGCAGATTCTCGGTGCGGCCGAGAATCGGGCTTGGCTCTGGGAGCGTCCGTGTCTGCGCTTCATTTCCACCCGACCAAATCCAGCCGCATTACGCTATAATCCCGCCCTTTAGCTGCCCGCCGCCCCGGCGCGAGGCACACTTTTTTATCGGGCGCATGCCGCCTGTATGCAGACTAAAGAGGCTAGACCCCAGTGGCATTGACGATCCTTGGCCTGTCCGGCGCCCTTAGCCATGATCCTTCCGCGGCCCTGTACATCGACGGCAAACTGGTCGCCGCCGCCGAAGAAGAGCGTTTCGTTCGCGACAAGCATGCAAAGAACCGCATGCCCTACGAGTCGGCAAAATTCTGTCTTGAGCAAGCTGGCATCAAACCGTCGGATGTCGATGTCGTCGCCATTCCGTTTGCTCCCATCAGCCTGTTCGGCGAAGCCCGTTGGAAGTACGCCAAGCGTTACTGGTACGCACCGGACCGCGCACTCGACGCGATCCTGATGGGCAACCGCCGTTACAAGCGCTATCGCAACAAGATCGTCTGGTGCCTTGAGCAACTGGGTTTCGACCCGAAGAAAATCAAGATTGAACCGGTCGAGCACCACCTGGCCCACGCCTCCAGCGCCTATCACTGCTCCGGTTTCAAAGAGAAAACCGCGATTCTGGGTATAGATGGCAAAGGCGAATACGCCACCACGTTCTTCGGCTACGGCGAGAACGGCAAGATCCACAAAATCAAAGAATTCTTCGATCCTGACTCCCTTGGCGGACTGTACGGCGCGATCACCGAATTCCTGGGTTTCGACATGCTCGATGGCGAATTCAAAGTCATGGGCATGGCGCCTTATGGCGATGCCAGCAAGTACGACTTCTCGCGCCTGGCCTCGTTCGAAAACGGCGAATTGGTGATCAACACCGAGTACGCCAACGTGATCGGCCTGCGTCGCTACAAAGAGAAGGGCAAAGGCTTTTACTTCTCGCCCAAGCTGATCGAGTGGCTGGGCCCCAAGCGCGAAGGCGACGTCGCCGATGAGCCCTACATCCACTACGCCGCCAGCATTCAAGCGCTGTTTGAAAAGCTGGCGCTGGAGATGATGGATTACTACCTGGGCGACATCCTCAAGGAGACCGGCAAGATCGCGTTTGCCGGTGGCTGTGCGCTGAACGTGAAGTTGAACCAGCGGATCATCGCGCGTCCTGAGGTCAAGGAGTTGTTCGTGCAACCTGCCTCCGGCGATGCCGGCACGGCGGTTGGCGCTGCGGCGTATGTGTCCCATGCCCGTGGCGTGCCGGTCGAGAAGATGGAGCACGTCTATCTTGGCCCTTCGTACAGCAACGAAGACGTGATCGCCGCCTGCGCCCGTCACCCGAGCAAGCCGGTGTGGCGCCAGATCGAGAACACCCCGCAGCAGATCGCCAAGATCATGGTCGATGGCAACCCGGTGGCCTGGTTCCAGGGCCGAATGGAGTTCGGTCCGCGCGCGCTGGGTGGGCGTTCGATCATTGGCTGCCCGAGCATTGCCGGGGTAGCTGACCGGATCAACCACCAGATCAAGTTCCGTGAGCGCTGGAGGCCTTTCTGCCCCTCGATGCTCGACACCGTTGCCTCGCAAATGATCAAGATCGACCACCCGGCCCCATTCATGACCTTCACGTTTGAAGTGGCTGAAGAGTGGAAAACCCGCGTGCCGGAAGTCGTTCACGAAGACGGCACTTCCCGTGCCCAGGTGCTCAAGCGCGAATACAACCCGCGCTATTACGACATGATGAAAGCGCTCGAAGACCTGACGGGCAACGGTGTATCGCTGAACACCTCGCTCAACCGTCGTGGCGAGCCGATGATCTGCTCGCCCACCGATGCGTTGAACATGTTCTTCGGCTCGGACCTGCAATACCTGATCATGGAAGACATCCTGGTAATCAAAGACGGCGCGGAAACCTATGACACGCTCGGCTGAGCGTCATGTGCTGCAGTTCTGTCACGGTTATGACGGGCCGTTTCTGGACTGCGCCCGTCAATACGCCAGCCTGTTTGCAGGCAAGGGGTATCGGGTTACGACGGTATTTCTAACCGGGGTGGCCGACAAGGAAGTGGCCGCAGGCTGTGCTTCGGACGAAGTGCTGTTCATGGAATACAGCTCCAAGGCCATTCGTGGTCTCAAGCTGGGTGCGATCCTCGAGTTGCGCAAAATCGCGGCCTCCCGGGACTTTGCGTTCTGCATCGCCCATCGCTTCAAGCCGGTCTATATCGCGCTTCTGGCAACTCGTTTGCCTGTGATCGGCGTGCACCATGCGTTCGGCGACTATCAACGTCGCAGCCGCAAGCTGTTTGCACACTTGGCCCGCTGGCGCTTGAGTCTGCTCGGTGTGTCCGATGCAGTGCGCGACGATTTGCGCAAAAGCCTGCCAAAGTGGCCCACCGGCCGCATTCAAACCTTGTACAACCGCATCGATGTCGATCAGCTCCAGGCCAGTCTGCTGTCGCGAGAACAAGCCCGTGAAGCGCTGGGCCTATCGCCGGATGCCTGGGTCGTGGGCAACGTCGGTCGTCTGCATCCGGATAAGGACCAGGCCACGCTGCTGCGTGGTTTTGCCCAAGCCCTGCCAAACCTGCCAGAGAACAGCCAATTGGTGATTCTCGGCAAAGGGCGCCTGGAGCAAGACCTCAAAGAACTGGCGATGGAGCTGGGCATCGGCGCGCACGTACGGCTGCCGGGGCAAGTCGCCCAGGCCAGCCGCTACTTCAAGGCCTTCGACGTGTTCGCGCTCAGCTCCGACCATGAACCCTTCGGGATGGTCCTGCTCGAGGCCATGGCCGCTGGCGTTCCGTTGGCGGCAACGTCCTGTGGCGGCGCGAAGGAAGTCGTCGAAGGTGTCGGGGTCCTGTTTGCGCTGGGTGATGATGCCAGCCTGGCCCAAGCCCTGAGCCATCTCTCCACGCTGGATGCTGAACAGCGCCAGGCGTGCGCTGACCTGATGCTGCAGCGCCTGCGGGAACGGTTCTGCGACGCGGCGGTGCGAGACGTGTTCTGGCGATTGCCGCAAGTCACTGACCTGACCGCGGAGTCTTGATGCTCAATCGATTTCAAAGCGTTCGTGAGCGCGGCTGGACGCAAGTCGACGCGCAAACGTACGAGCACACCTGGCAGCGCTATGGCGGCAGTGTCGCCACTCATCCTCAAGTGGTCGAGCGCCTGGCCGCGTTTGCCGGCATCCCGGTGCGTTATCTGGCCTGGGAGCAGGGCAGCGATGTCAAAGCTGCGATTGCAACCTGGGGTCGGTCATTGGCGTTGTCCAAGGACGTGCTCAAAAGTCACGGCAAAAAGGGGCTGTTCGATCTGGGCAACGCCGAGTTTATTCTGCCGATTGCAGCCGACGCCCAGGTGCCGCTGCGCCACCGGGGCCGTTACCTGTCAGCCCTCAATCAGGGGCGCGTGTCGACCTTGAAGCCACAGACTGAATCCCTGGCGATGGCGCGCACCCCTGAAGAGCTGTCCAAGAAGTTTCGCTACAACCAGCGCCGCGAACTCAGGCTGCTGGAAGAGGCGGGCGGCGTCGTACGCCCGGTCAGTGATTTTTCCAGTACGCAGTTGGCTGAGATCTACTGTGATCTTTTCGCGCGGCGCTGGGGTTTTCCTGCGACGGGTGCCGAGCGTATGGCCGAAGTCGTCGAGCTGTTGCGCGACCTGTTGATCGGGTCGGTGATCTTTCTCAACGACGCGGCGATTGCCATTCAACTGGTGTACCGCGTCGAGGCGCCGGAGTGGATCAGCGTGGAATACGTCAATGGCGGCGTCGATCCGCAAACCCGTGATTTTAGCCCTGGCAGCGTGTTGAGCTTTCTCAATACCCAAAGCGCCTGGGAGCAGGCTCGGGCGCTGGGCAAACCGCTGCGGTTTTCCTTCGGCCGCGCGGATCGTGAGTACAAGGACCGTTGGTGCAACCCTGTTCAGGTGTTTCAGGTTTGAGCCGCAAGCAGGAGCTGCTCAAGCGCCACCGTCGCAATAAGAGGGTGGTGTTGCTGATCGGTCTGTTGCTGCTGATCGTCGTCGGCGTGCTGGTGGCGTGGTGGTTGCCGTTCTTGCTGGCGGTGCTGGCCTGGATCGCCCACGAAGCGTGGTTTTCCGATCATCTGTTCTATTCCCCCGCTGACGACTATCAATACCGGTTCCCTGCCGACAACCAGGTCAGAGGCGTGAGGCTGGATGACGGTACGCTGAGCCTGGATCAGCCGATGTCGCTGCTTGGCGACGAAACCCTGGTGCTGTCGTTACGGATCAAAAGCACTTTGGCTGGGCGATTCTTCGATCCTGACATCGAGCTGATCGGTCTGGAGGTGAGCGACCGGCAGGCGTTCGAGCGGGGCGTCGATGGTTTGCGCTATCTGAACCTGACAGGTCTGGGTGAATCGCTGGTTGCGGGCAAATTGCGAATACGTGCCCGATTTTGTCGCGTGATCGGCGAGCCTGGGTTGTGGTCGTTCCGCCACGGCGACGCGCGCCGTCAGCGAGTGATGGTGATCGCTCCCCATGCTGATGATGCCGAACTCGCAGCCTTTGGCCTGTATTCCCAAGCGGATGAAAGCTGGATTGTCACCCTCACCGCAGGCGAGATTGAAGCCGAGCATTACCAGCAGATGGGTATGAGTGCGCCGCAGGCTTCGCGGGTCAAGGGGCGTCTGCGTGCCTGGGACAGCATTGCCGTGCCGCGCTGGGGCGGAGTGCCGGAATCCCGGTGTTTCCAGTTGGGGTATTTCTGCCTTCAGTTGCCAGCGATGCAGGCGGCACCCGACCAGCCCATTGCCTCACGGGAGGCTGAGCTGGTCGATACCCGGATGTTCCGCCAGTTCAATCCGATAAGCCTGCCGGGGGACGTCGATGGCGCGCCGACCTGGAACAACCTGATTGCCGATTTGCGCGCATTATTGCTTCAGGCACGTCCTGAAGTGCTGGTCATGCCGCACCCGGCCATCGACCCTCACCCCGACCACATCTGCTCGCAGGCAGCGGTGATGCAGGCGCTGGAAGGTCTGGCCTGGCAGCCCAAGGTCATTCTGGGCTATGCCAATCACCTGCATGACAATGACCGCTGGCCGATGGGTTGCGCTTACAGTGGCGTTGCCTTACCTCCGGTCTTTGACCAGACCCACGATTTGATTCCCTATTGCATTGAGTTGGCGCGCAACGTGCAACAGGACAAAGCCATGGCTTTGGGTATGATGCACGACCTGCAACCCCGCGCACCGCTCAAGCGCCGTGTGCGTCGCATGCTACAGAAACTGCTCGCAGGCCGACGGTGGCCGGCAGAAGGCGAAAACGAATTTTTTAGAAAGGCAGTGCGTCGGCATGAATTGTTCTGGCGCCAGGACCGCTGAGCCCAGAATAGATTGACCGAGCCGTCCCACGTCGCGGTGCTCTGCGAGTGCCTGGGGCAAATACCGGTGGTGCCAAGGAAATCGATGAAAGTTCTATTTCTGGTCCAGAAAGAGCAACGTGCCATTCTGGACCGCCTGTACGAAGGCGTAGCAGCAAGCTGTGAGTGTGACCTGCGCTGGCTGACCTCTGAGCAACAGCGCAACCTGCGTGGCTATTTTCGTCGTGAAGTCGATGTGACACGCTACGACCGCATCGTATTTTTCCTGCGCTTCAAGCAGGAGCTGCGTCAGGCCGGCTTCATTCGCACGATTCCCAATCTGGTGATCCTCGAGCACGACGCCTATCAGAACTATATCCCGTGCAAATACACCGGCAAATTCAGTCGTCACTATCGCCAACTGCCTTGGGTGCGCGTCATCAGCTCGGGTTTTATGGTCAGCGAGCGCCTGCGTGAAGAGGGCTTCGACGCAGTCTTCGTGCCCAAGGGCTACGACCAGACCTTGCTGGCCGATCAAGGGCGCGAGCGCGATATCGAGCTGGCGTTTGTCGGCAGTACCAACAGCGTGGCCTACAGCGGTCGCAAGCAATTGCTCGATGAGCTGGGGCGGGTCGAAACGCTGGTCGTGACGCGTACCAAGTCCGGTGAAGAGTATTGCGAGACCCTCAACCGTATCCGTTTTTTCGTCAGCGCTGACGTCGGTATGGGCGAGTACATGATCAAGAATTTCGAGGCCATGGCCTGTGGCTGTGTGCTGCTGACGTTCGACCAGGGCGAAGCGGAAAATGCCGCGCTGGGTTTCGAGGACATGCGCAACGTTGTGCTTTACAGCGACATCCCCCAGTTGCAGAAAAAACTGGCGGTGTTGCGCGATGACCCTCAATTGGCGTCGCGTATTGCCGTGGAGGGTAGAAATCTGGCAACGTCGCAGTTCTCTTTCGCTGCAATCGGCGAGCGGATTGTGCAGGCTCTGGGACCCGACCTGCGTAAGCCCGCGCCGCTGAGTTTGATCGAGCGGCTGCGTGCGGCAATTGGCTTGTGATGGAACAGGTATTGGCCGGGCTGTGGAACCAAGCGGGATGGCAGAGTACGAAGTGAATACAAGGACAGCGCCCCGCGAGGGCGATAGGGTTCTACGGCTTTCTCTCTCGGGGTGTGCATTGGCGTTACCACTGATAAACCCTGCCCATATGAATGTCGTGACGTTAGCGTCAAGGCAAGGCGCGCGATGAGCATCATCAATGTGATGTGGTCCAGCGGTGCACCCTTTTCCTCGGTTCACAAGGTCCATCAGCAGATCATCTCGCAGCTCGATCCTGCCACCGACATCAGGACGTGGTTCCTGCAAGGCGAAGCCAGCGGCTGCGCCGAACCGGTGCCTCAAGTGAAGGAATGGAAACTGTCCTCGCGGTTGCTCAAGGAGCGGCACGTCTGGCGTCTGCTCAAGCCGGTTCTACAATTTCGCATGAGGAAGGCCTTGATCGAGAGTCAGGCCAAGGTGGTGCTGCTCGACGGGCTGGGCGTCGCCAGAGTGTTGTTGCCGATCCTCAAGGACATGCCGGATATCCGGGTTGTGGTGGTGTTTCATGGCGCCACGAAAATGCGCGACCATCAGCGGTTGATGTTTCAGCAGTTTCCCGCTGAGCGAATGACCCTGGCAGCGGTGTCGCAAACGCTGGCCGCTTCTCTGCACAAAACCCTGCAAATCCCCGTCATCGGCCTGCGCAGCGCGCTGGAGCCGGAATCGTTCTGCCTGCGCCTTCTGGCTCGAAAACAGGCCAGACGCGTGCTCGACTTGCCCGCCGACAACATGCGTATCCTCGGCGCGGTCGGGCGTCTGGTGACGGACAAGGGGTTTGATTACTTGCTGGATGCATTCTCACAGTCACTGGTACGGCATCCGGATCTGAATCTGGTCATCATCGGCGAAGGGCCCGACCGGGGCGTTCTGGAGCGCAAGATCAAACAACTCAAGCTGGGCGGCAAAGTCTTTCTGCCAGGGCACAAGCCCGGGCTGGCCAGGCTGTATCGCGGCTTTGACTGGGTGGTGATTCCGTCACGCGAAGAAGGGCTCGGGCTGGTACTGCAGGAGGCAGTTATTGCCGGCGTTCCGGTGCTGGTCAGCGATCTGGACGTGTTTCGCGAGCAACTGGGAGATTCAGGCCACTACGTGCCGGTCGCCGATGTACCGGCGTGGGTTGCGGCGATCGAGCAATTCACGGCCCAGGAGAGCGATGACGTTTCGGCGTCCCAGCATCGGGCACTGGCGCCTGAAAAAGCCTGGGAGCAGTTTCGTAACGACTCCCGGGCGCTGCTCACCGCTCATCCCTGAGGAGCGGCGCTCAAGACCCTAGCAAGGCCTTCTCCAGGTCTTGCAGCGGAAACTCCTGACCGAGATTTTCCCGCTCGATATACCGCGCGAAATGCTGAACGTTACGCTTCTTCAGACGCTCTGAGAGGGGCGCTTTGAAAAAGCGCATGTCGGCAACGTCGATCAGTCCCAGTTTGTCTTCAGGCGTCACGACAATGTTGCCCAAGTGCAGCGAGCGGAAATAAATCCCCGAGCGATGCAGACTGCGGATCAGGTCGATCAGCGCGGGGAGCGCTTGCGGCCACGAGAAACCGGGCTTGGCGGCAATCTGACGCAGCGTTTCACCCGGTAGCGGGCGATACAGCACGGCAGTCATTCCCTGCTGCTCCAGGGTGTAGAAGTGTGTGACCTTCAACGTTGGGACACCGAGCTTTTGCAGCTGGGTTGCGTTGTCGATGAAGCGTCTGGAATACGGGCGCAGCAATGCAGACGAGAACCAACGCTTGCGCCGAAATAGTTTAAGGATTTTGCCGTCCTGCAGCATGTACACTTTCGCGCCATAGCTGTCGGCCTCCAGCACTTTGGCGCCGACGATCATTTGATTTAAAGCGGCTTTTGAAAGCCGAAAACATTGCATCAGTAGAAAGCCTTGTGAAAAGTTATGAGCTGTTTGACGGGCAATGATGCCCAAAAGTTAACGCTTTCACCATGCCGGGCAAGACTGGTCCTCAACTTTAGGGAGACAGGATGTACTCGAAACGCTGGGCACAGGTCCTGCTATCTGCAGGATTATTATGGTTTCTGCTCGCCATTGCTTTCGCTCCGGCTAACAAAATCTATCAGCAGGGACTGGTTGCGCTGCTCTGGGTGCCGTGCATCGCGCTGGCCTGGTCAGCGCGGGCACGCTTGGGCGAGGCATGGCGTGGGCAGCGGGTATTGTTCGTGCTGCTGGCATTGCTGGCCGTATGGGCCACGGTCAGCCTGGCCTGGAGTCACGCCGAGGAGCCTTCGCGTGAACTCAAGCGGATCCTGTACATCGCCTTTTTCGTTCTGTTCTTCCCCATCCTGGCCGACGCCGAACCTGAGCGGGTCATGCGCCTGATGCGATGGGCCGGCGCAGGATTGGGTCTTGCGGCACTGGTGTCGATCATCAAGTTCTTCGGTCTTGAGCACAACGCGTGGCACGCGCGGGTACAAGGTATTGGCGAACTCAGTCATCCGATTCTGGGTGCGTATGTGATCGGCGTATCGGTCATCTGGACTCTGCTTTGGCCACCTCGCTCGCGTCCATTGCAGGCCGTGTGGGTGCTGGTGCTGATGACCAGTTCGGCGTTCGTCGTGATGTCGCAAAGTCGCGGCGCGGTGCTCGCGTTTTTTTTCACGGTCGTGGCGCTGCCTGTCTGGTGGCGGCACCGGCGCGCGTTCTACCTGTCGGCCGCTGCCGTCATGGTCGCGGTCATAGGCTTCATCGTGCTCGAACCGTTGATGATGGCGCGCGGTTCGTCCTACCGTCCCGAGATATTCACCGCTGCGCTGAAGATGATCGAGTTGCATCCGCTCGCAGGTTTAGGGCTGGGCTCGGAATACAACGTAGTGGTAGCCGACGGCGTGCGTTTTGATCACTCGCACAATCTGTTCACGCATATCGCGATCGAACTGGGTCTGCCCGGGATGCTCCTTTGGGTGGGCATCTGGCTGACAGTGCTTTGGCAGGCCTGGCGGGTTCGCGAGACTGATCTGGGTCGCGGCCTGATCGGCATCTGGCTGTTTTCGACGCTGGCCATGCAGTTCGATGCCGCAAGCCTCACCGGCTCGCCGCGGGCCGAGTGGTTTATCAGTTGGTTGCCCATCGGCTTGGCGAGCCTGCTGGCATGGGCGCGAAGGGAAGTTGCCCCGGCTGTGATAAAATCCCGCGTTCCACTCAATCAGTGAGCTTTACGATGAGCGATACACCGTCCATTAGCGGACAAAGCTCCAGCATGACAATCTATTTTCGACTGCTGAACTACGTGAAACCCTACGTCGGGATCTTTCTCCTCAGCATCATCGGCTTCGTGATCTTCGCCTCTACCCAGCCGATGCTGGCCGGCATTCTCAAGTACTTCGTCGATGGCTTGAGCAACCCCGAAGCCGTGTTATTTCCCAATGTGCCTTATCTGCGCGACCTGCAACTGCTGCAGGCCGTACCGCTGCTGATCATATTGATCGCGGCGTGGCAGGGGCTGGGCTCGTATCTGGGTAACTATTTCCTGGCCAAGGTCTCGCTCGGCCTGGTTCATGACCTGCGCATAGAGCTGTTCAACAAGTTGTTGGTGCTACCCAACCGCTATTTTGATACCCACAGCTCCGGCCACCTGATTTCTCGCATCACCTTCAACGTGACCATGGTGACCGGCGCAGCGACTGACGCCATCAAGGTGGTTATCCGCGAAGGCCTGACCGTGGTGTTCCTGTTCATCTACCTGCTGTGGATGAACTGGCAGCTGACGTTGGTCATGCTCGCCATCCTGCCGGTAATTGCCGTAATGGTCGGCAGTGCCAGCAAGAAATTCCGCAAGCAGAGCAAGAAGATCCAGGTGGCGATGGGAGACGTGACGCACGTCGCGTCCGAGACCATTCAGGGCTATCGGGTCGTACGCAGCTTCGGCGGCGAAACCTACGAGCAAGAGCGTTTTGCCAAGGCCAGCACCCACAACACCGACAAACAACTGCAAATGACCAAGACCGGCGCGGTGTACACGCCGATGTTGCAGCTGGTGATCTACACCGCGATGGCCGCACTGATGTTTCTGGTCCTGTATCTGCGCGGCGATTCAACGGCAGGCGATCTGGTGGCGTACATCACTGCCGCAGGTCTGCTGCCCAAGCCGATCCGTCAGTTGTCAGAAGTCAGCTCCACGATCCAGAAGGGTGTAGCGGGCGCAGAAAGTATTTTCGAACAGCTGGATGTCGTGCCTGAGCTGGACGAGGGCGCTGTCGAGCTGGATCGCGTCTCTGGCACGCTTGAGGTGCGCAACCTCAGCTTCACCTATCCCGGCACTGAGCGTCAGGTGCTGAACGACATCAGCTTCAGTGCTGCTCCCGGGCAGATGATCGCCCTGGTAGGACGCTCAGGCAGTGGCAAGTCGACGCTGGCCAATCTGATTCCACGCTTCTACCACCACGAAACCGGCAACATCCTGCTCGACGGCGTCGACATCGAGGATTACCGCCTGCGCAATTTGCGCAAGCACATCGCTCAAGTGAATCAGAACGTCACGCTGTTCAACGACAGCGTTGCCAACAACATCGCTTATGGCGATCTGGCGGGCGCGCCCCGTGCGGACATCGAAGCGGCAGCGGCTGACGCTTACGCCAAGGAGTTCATCGAGCAGTTGCCTGAAGGCTTCGACACGCAGGTGGGTGAGAACGGTGTGTTGCTGTCGGGCGGCCAACGTCAGCGTCTGGCCATTGCCCGGGCGCTGCTCAAGAACGCCCCGTTGCTGATTCTGGATGAAGCAACTTCAGCGCTGGACACCGAGTCGGAGCGTCATATTCAGGCGGCGCTGGACCATGTCATGAAAGGCCGTACCACGCTGGTGATTGCTCACCGTCTGTCGACCATCGAGCGTGCCGATCTGATTCTGGTTATGGATCAGGGACGCATTGTCGAGCGCGGCACGCACAGCCAACTGTTGGCGCAGAACGGCTACTACTCACGTCTGCACGCCATGGGCCTGGACGAGCCGGCGCCTGTCGGAGCGATCTGACCTGCTCCATGCTGTTGTGGAGCAAACGAGCTGCTGTGGGAGGGAGCTTGCTCGCGATTCGATACTTGCCGCCCAGAAGATGTAGCGCATGTGCGGGCCTCATCGCGAGCAGGCTGCCTCCCACGGTAGGTAGCCATTTCAATGCTTCATCCGGGCGAAGTCATTCGCCCTGCGTAGCTCCCTCGACTTTCCCTCAGTAACTCAAGCGCCCCAAACCCTGTGCTAAGATTCCGCCCCTGTTCATTTAGCTACGGGTTGTTCGATGAAGTTGTCCATGCCGCGTTTCGATCAGGCACCAGTTTTGGTGGTGGGCGATGTCATGCTCGACCGCTATTGGCATGGCGGTACCTCACGCATTTCGCCTGAGGCTCCGGTGCCGGTGGTCAAGGTCGACCAGATCGAGGACCGTCCCGGCGGCGCTGCCAACGTGGCGTTGAACATTGCAGCCCTTGGCGCAAAAGCGTCGCTGGTGGGCGTGACCGGCGAAGACGAGGCCGCCGAAAGCCTCAGCAACAGCTTGAGAGCGGCGGGTGTCACCGCACGTTTTCAACGCGTCGCGCATCAGCCCACCATCGTCAAACTGCGCGTGATGAGCCGCCACCAACAGCTGCTGCGCATCGATTTTGAAGAGCCGTTTGCCACTGACGCGGTCGCTCTGAGCAAAGAGGTGGATGCCCTGCTCGATGGCGTCAAAGTGCTGGTGCTCTCCGACTACGGCAAAGGCGCCCTGAAGAATCATCAGGTGTTGATCAAGTCTGCGCGTGATCGCGGGATACCGGTTCTGGCTGATCCCAAAGGCAAAGACTTCGCGATCTATCGCGGCGCCACCGTCATTACCCCGAACCTGAGCGAGTTTGAAGCCATCGTCGGCCACTGCGTCGATGAAGCAGAATTGGTCGCCAAAGGGGCCGAGCTGATGAGTTCGCTTGAGCTAGGCGCGCTGCTGGTGACCCGCGGCGAGCACGGCATGACCCTGTTGCGGCCCGATCAACCGGCCCTGCACCTGCCGGCCCGCGCTCGTGAAGTGTTCGACGTCACCGGCGCCGGTGACACCGTGATCTCCACGTTGGCTGCGGCGCTGGCGGCGGGCGAAGAACTCCCGCACGCGGTGGCATTGGCCAATCTGGCTGCAGGCATCGTGGTTGGCAAACTGGGTACGGCTGCGATCAGCGCGCCCGAACTGCGCCGTGCCATTCAGCGCGCCGAAGGTTCGGAGCGTGGGGTATTGACGCTCGATCAGTTGGTGCTGGCCATCGACGATGCACGCGCTCACAACGAAAAGATCGTCTTCACCAATGGCTGCTTTGACATCCTGCATGCGGGGCATGTGACCTATCTCGAACAGGCGCGCGCCCAGGGTGATCGTTTGATCGTTGCCGTTAACGATGATGCCTCGGTCAGCCGTCTGAAAGGTCCAGGCCGCCCGATCAACAGCGTTGATCGGCGCATGGCCGTGCTGGCAGGGCTGGGCGCAGTCGACTGGGTCATCAGCTTCCCCGAAGGCACTCCGGAAAACCTGCTGACCCACGTCAAACCTGATGTGCTGGTCAAAGGGGGCGACTACGGGATTGATCAGGTGGTTGGCGCCAGTATCGTGCAGGCCTACGGCGGCGAGGTGAAGGTGTTGGGACTGGTCGCCAACAGCTCGACCACGGCCATCGTCGAGAAGATCCGCGGCCAGTAAACTTGGCCCTTTGTAGGACCGAACTCGTTCGCGAGGCGCTATAGCTGACACGACACGTCAGCCGCTTCGCCAGCAAGTTGGCTCCTACAGATAGAGCCCGGCAGTCAGGATTTATGCAATGTCTTGCGCGCCATCCGCAGCAGTTGTTTGGCGCCCACCTTCAAGCGACGCTTGATGCTTGGTTTCTTCTTCGGGGTCATGCCCTGCTGCACCAGCCAGTCTTTCCAGCGAATGCGTTCCTCATGCACCACCCAGCCTTCTTGAGCGGCGAAGCTCTCGGCCAGATACAGCCCCCGCGTACTGGCCGCAGTCAGCTTGTCCCGCTTGAGCGTATACAGCTCAGGCAGCGGCGAACCGTTTTCCAGTGGCATCAGATAAAGATCAGGTTTGCTGCGATTGAGCCGGGCAACCAGTTCGTCGTTTTCCAGGCTTTCGTCGACGTGAAACAGACTCAGCGGGCGCGCTTCCTTTGGCACTTCCAGGCGCATGTCGTAGATCAGTTGCAACGAGGCGGTGGGCAAATGCACGTAGGCGCGAGGGCGTTCGATCAGGGTCATGCTACCGCAGCGTACCGGACGTGCCGCACCGGAGAGCGGGCTCAAACGAAACGGTAGCGCCTCTCGGTAGTGCAGCGCCGCGGCGTAGGGCGCAGGCAGCCAGGTATCCTTGAAGCGTCCGCTTAGCCAGCCTTGGGGTGTTTCAATCAGGCATTCTTCGGCGACTTCCTGAATGGCCGTGTGCAAAGGCAAGTTCAATTCGTGCGCCGGGACGTAGCCGGAAATCAGCTTGAGCACCACATCGCCCCGATCCTGCCGACGCTGACGCACCAACACCCAGTAATCGCGGTTCTGCCAATTGAGCGTCAGGCGCACTGACACGCCAAGGTTCGCAAGCTCCGTGGAGAAGCGCTCAGGGTTCTGCACTTCGATCTTGCGACGGCGTTGCAGGGTCTGGGAAAAGTTGAGCGGCATCCCGACGCTCTGGTAACTCAGGCTTTCGGGAGTGGCTTCGACGAACAGCGGCAGGGTCTTGAAGTTACTGGGGTTCTTTCGAATCAGCGTTCGCGGCATATCGGCTCCTTCTTGCGTTGGGGTCGGCCGCCCGCATCAGGCTTGACGCAGTATCACGTCTGCGGCGGTCGCCACGTTATGGGCCAGATGCAGCGGATTAATGGTGCCGACGATAGCACCGGTTACGCCGGGATGTTGGAAAAGCAGTTCGAAGCTGGCGTGTACTGGATCGACACCGGGGCTCAGGCAAACGTGCCCGCTGGCGAGCGCTTTTTTGATCAGAATCCCTTTGCCGTGGACAGCAGCGTAGTCCAGCACCGGTTTTTCGCCTTGCTCATTGAGGTTGTACGTCACCATCGCGCAGTCGCCGTCCTGCAGGGCCAGCAGCCCGCCCTCGACCGTTTTGCCGGAAAAACCGTAACCGCGAATCTTGCCCTCTCGCTTGAGGTCGGCCAGGGCTTGATACACCTCAAATTGCTTGAGGACCGCCAAGTCGTTGCCGTCGGAATGCACCAGCACCAGATCGATGAAATCGGTCTCCAGCCGTTTGAGGCTTCGCTCGACCGACAAGCGCGTGTGGGCAGCGCTGAAGTCATGGCTGGACTGCCCGTTATCAAACTCCTCACCCACTTTGCTCACGATTACCCAATCCTGACGCTGCCCACGCAGCAATGGGCCCAGGCGTGCCTCGCTGGTGCCGTAAGCGGGCGCTGTGTCGATGAGGTTGATGCCTAGATCGCGCGCCAGTTTGAGCAGTTGCCGGGCCTCAAAATCATCAGGGATCCTGAAGCCGTTGGGGTATTTGACGCCCTGATCGCGGCCCAGCTTGACCGTCCCAAGGCCCAGGGGCGATACGTCGATGCCAAGGCTCCCCAAGGGACGATGAAGGTCATGAAGGGTTTTCATGGCAATAGTTCATCCCAGACAGGACGGGCGATGGGCGGCTTCGCAAAGTCTGGCAGTGCAGGCTGTGGCGTTGGGTGGATATCATCCCGGGACAGTGACGCCAGGACCCGGTCGGCGAAGTCCGGCGCCAGGGCCAGCTTGGTCGGCCAGCCAATCATCAAGCGGCCTTGTACGTCGAGAAAGGCGTTGTCCGGGCGAGTGAGCCCCGATTGCGCAGGTTCTGCACGGTCCACGCGAACCGTGGCCCACTGCGCCTGGCTCAAATCGATCCAGGGCAACAGCTGCGCGAGTTCTTTTTTTACCACGGCAATCTGTTCGGCAGGGTCGCGGGCAACACCCTCGGCCTCGGCAACGTCGCCACCCAGATACCACACCCATTGCCCGTCCGCCGCCGGATGCGTCGTCACTGTGATTCTGGGTTTTGGCCCGCCGCCCAGGCAGTGCGCGTAGAGCGGTTTGAGCGTCGGGCCCTTGACCAGCACCATGTGCAACGCGCGGCGCTGCATGGTCGGACGAGTGACGTTCAAGGCGTTGAGCAAATCGCCATTGCCGCCACCTGCGCTCAGTACGATGCGTTGTGCATAAATATCGCGGCCATCGACTCGCAAGCCGACCAGTGCTTCGCCGTCGCGCAGCGGCTCGATGTCTTGCCCTGCCAGCAGGCTGTCACCCGCGAGTTCGGCGAGCTTGTCGATCAGGCTCGGGACGTCGATGACCAGCTCAGCCAGTCGATAAACCTTGCCCTTGAATCGCGGGTCTTGCAGCGCAGGCGGCAAATCGGTGCCTTTGACCTGATCGACACGACCGCGCACGGCCTTGCTGGCGAAGAAGCTGGTGAGGTTGCCGGCCAGTGTGCCGGGAGACCAGAGATAGTGAGCTTCAGAGAGTAAACGCACCCCGGAAAGATTCAACTCGCCCTTGCCGGCCAACGCCTCACGCCAGCGGCGAGGCATGTCCGCGATGGCTTCTGAGGCGCCGGACAACGCGCCGTGCAGCGCATATTTGGCGCCCCCGTGAATGATGCCCTGGGATTTGACGGTCTGCCCGCCGCCCAGCGTTGCGCTTTCTACCACCACCGTCGAGAACCCTTGCCTGCGCAACCGCGCGTTTAGCCAGAGACCGGCGACGCCTGCGCCGACAATCAGAACGTCAGTGGAAATAGCGGATGGCATGAGCACCTCAGATGGCGAAACGAATGCCGCCATTATAGGGGAACGCGCTTTTCAATGACCGGCGGTTTTCGAGAACAGCTGAATGACCACGACACCGGCCACGATCATGCCCATGCCGAGCATGGCCGGTACGTCGAGCTTTTGCCCATAGATGAACAGCGCCGCGATGCTCACCATCACGATGCCCATTCCGGCCCAGACGGCGTACGCCACCCCCACCGGAATGCTGCGCACCACCAGAGTCAGCATCCAGAACGCCACGCCGTAACCGACGATCACCAGCAATAGCGGCAGCGGTGTGCTCAGGCCTTTGACGGCCTTCATCGAGACGGTGGCGATCACTTCAGCGCAGATGGCAATGGCCAGCAAGTAGTAAGCAGACATGGCAGTGCTCCCCTTCAAAATCGCTCTTCAATGGGCGGCATTCTAGAGCGAACCGGGATGGGGTAAAGTCGTTTCCTATCTCTCTGGCTGATAGGTCGCTAAGTGATGCAATGGAATCTAGAGCAGATCCGGCTGTTCGTCAGTGTCGCTGAGCAGCGTTCGTTTTCGGCGGTGGCGCGGCAATCGCAGCGGGCGCAGTCGGCGGTGAGTCAGGCGATTGCGTTGCTGGAGGCGGATCTGGGCGTCAGTCTTTTTGATCGCAGCAGCGGCCGCCAGCCGCACTTGACGGCCGCCGGCAGCGCATTGCTGGAAGAAGCGCGGGAGCTGTTGCGCCAGTGCGAGCGCCTCGATGGCCGAGCCTTGGCGCTGATGCGCGGCGAGGAGGCGCGCCTGCGGGTGGCCCATGACGAAGCCATGCCCTATCAGCCGGTGCTCGACAGCCTTGAAGCGCTGGATGAGCGATTTCCCAGTGTCGAAGTACAACTGGCCAGCAGTGCTCAAGGCGATGTGGCGCGCAAACTCGTCGAGCGCCGCGCCGACCTGGGATTGCTGTTTCATCATGAGCAGATGCCCGAAGCGCTGGAGCGCCGGGTGTTGGGTAGCGTGGAAATGGTCACGGTATGCTCGGTGAATCATCCGCTAGCCGATGAGGCCCGTGTCACCCGGCAACGCCTGGCGCGGCATCGACAGTTGTTGATCGCGCCCCTGCAAAGCGATTACCCCGGCGGCGAACAGTTGAGCCCGCAAGTCTGGCGCGCTGACAGTTTCTACGTGATGGCCGAGTTGCTGATGCGCGGCCTGGGTTGGGCCTGGCTGCCGCGCCATGTAGTGCAATACCCGGCTTACCACGGCCAGATGGTCGAGCTGACCAGCGAGTGGACACCGCCTGCGCTGGTGGTGGAAATGGCCTGGCGCCGTGACGAGCCTTTGGGTCCTGCCGCGCGTTGGCTGGCTGAGTGTTTCATCCATCATTTGAAGGCCATTGGCTGATAAACTCCGCGCCCATGAATAGAACCCTCTATACCGTCCTGTTTCATCTTGGCCTGCCGTTTATCGCGCTGCGCCTGTGGCTTCGTTCGCGCAAGGCGCCTGCTTACGCACAGCGTATTGGCGAACGATTCGCACTGGGCCTTGCGCCCATGCAACGCGGCGGGATTTGGGTTCATGCCGTGTCGGTGGGCGAAAGCATTGCCGCCGCGCCGATGGTGCGCGCACTGCTGGCGCAATATCCGCAGTTGCCCATCACCATCACCAGCATGACCCCGACCGGTTCCGAGCGCATCCGCTCAATGTTCGCCAACGAGCCGCGCATTCAGCATTGTTATCTGCCCTATGACTTCCCCTGGGCCGCGGCGCGGTTCCTGGCGCATATCCAGCCCAGGATTGGTGTGATCATGGAGACCGAGCTGTGGCCCAATCACATTCATCAATGTGCGAAAAGAGGCATCCCGACGGTACTGGCTAACGCACGTTTGTCGGAGCGTTCCGCCCGGGGTTACGGCCGATTCAACAAACTCACCCGGCCAATGCTGGCTGAGGTAAGCCTGTTTGCAGTGCAGACCCAGGCCGAAGCCCAGCGCTTTCTGGACCTGGGCGCGAGGCCTGAGTGTGTGGAGGTGACCGGCTCGATCAAGTTCGATCTGAGCATCGACCCCGCTTTGCTGCAACGCGCTACGCAGTTGCGCACCCAATGGCAGGCGCTCGAGCGTCCGGTGTGGATCGCCGCCAGTACTCATGAGGGCGAAGATGAAATCGTGCTGGCGGCCCATCGTCAGTTGCTGGCAACCCATCCGGATGCATTATTGATCGTAGTGCCGCGTCATCTCGAGCGCTTCGATAGCGTTTTCGAACTGTCCCGGCAGCACGGTTTTTCGACCGTTCGGCGCTCGACGGCATTGCCCGTGACCGCTTTCGATTCGGTGCTGGTGGGCGACACCATGGGTGAATTGCTTTTCCTTTATGCGTTGGCCGACATCGCGTTTGTCGGCGGCAGTCTGGTGCCCACCGGCGGCCATAATTTCCTGGAGCCCGCAGCGCTTGCCAAACCATTATTAAGCGGTACGCACCTGTTTAACTTCCTGGAAATTGCGGCGTTAATGCGCAGTGCCGGCGCGCTGGAGGAGGTGAGCGATGCCGTAAGCCTGGCGACTACGGTTCAGCGACTGATCGAACAGCCTCAGTTGGCGCAGACCATGGGCAACGCCGGTCTGAGCGTGATGAAAGCCAATCAGGGCGCATTGCAGCGGTTGCTGGCGGGGATTGCGCGTTTGGCTGTGTAGATGTGTTTCCCGGCAGGGCAGGGCCGTTTTGGTTTCGTGTCGTCAGTCGTGTGTGAGTGCTATGTAGGACGCGTCGTCACCGGAGAGTAGTCCGCTTCCGAAAACCTCGTAGCCCTCTATTTTTGTGTTTCAGCGCTCAGACACGGGCGCGTGAGCTCTCTACATTCCCGCGCTTTCCTCGGCGCGATTACACGGAATGTCTGACGCTCTCTGGGCCGCCCGTCAGGGTGACGCCCTTTCCCACACCTCGGTCATGGCCGACCTGCTCGGCGGCGTGCTGGAAGTCGCCGCCTTCGCGGCCATCGGTGCGCTGGCCACCGCGGCGGTTGTCGCGGCTGCTGGCTTGACCGTGGCCACCGGCGGGCTGGGCGCCTGCGTGCTCGGTGCGGTGGTGGGTGTGGCGGTGGGCGTCGGCATGAGCGCTACCGGGCTGGACACGGGCCTGAGCAGCCTGTGCGAAGGCATCGGCAATGCGCTGTTTCCGCCAA
>Ga0247734_1000600_pt1 | contig 30363 bp, 23 predicted proteins | sample UWRJL103311B2_FD_180933 | JGI IMG/M metagenome (GOLD analysis project Ga0247734, IMG submission 180933) | Plant litter microbial communities from Arlington Agricultural Research Station in Wisconsin, United States - UWRJ-L103-311B-2 | ecosystem: Environmental > Terrestrial > Plant litter >...
GTAATTCCGGGCACTGCTGTATTCATCATAGACAGAGAGCAACGACTTCCCACCATGATCAGTTAGTAGCAACATGCAAGACATGATCATGGCATAAAGGACCTCGTTCTTGTTCTTCTGTGTCCAGGCCAAGCATGAAGAAGCATGAGCGACAATGCTGGTTTGGTGGTAGCCTCTTGTGTTGGGGCTTGCACCATGCTTTAGTAGAATGTCCACAACATCTCTGACGCCGTGGTTAACAGCAATCGCCAGCGTGGTGTATCCACGGCGGTGGCGTAAATGAATCTCGCACTTGTGTGTGAGCTCAGTCATCGTCGTTTCGTCTTTTACGCCACGGGGCCACCAGTTGCGGAGCGTTGTCGTTAATTCCGAGTCACCATTGCCATCATGGTTATCGGAATTCTTGGTCCCTGGTTGAATTCTGCTCCATATCTGTTGCGTTTCGCGAAGTTTTGCCAGCCGTGACTCCACCGTTTGTTGACTATCGCCCTCGATATGATTCACAAAGTCTAACTCACGCCCCTCCAACCCCTCTACCTGGTGGAAATCTTCCGTACTGTTATTTTCGCAACGAGAGTCCCCAGTCATTCTGTTTGAAATGCCTGTGCTGGTCTGGATTCAACAGTAATTCCGCGGTAGTCTCGAATGGAAAAATCGAATCCAAGCTCTATTGCTTTCATGAGTACTTCTTGTTTAGAGCATATAAACTTTGAAAAGGACTTCCCTGTGTGCATGCAAAATACGTGAAGGAAGGTCTCACCAGATGTGTTGCGCGCCTGTAGGTCAATCGTTGAATACATCAACAGTTCAAGGACATGGATTGTGTTGCCTACGGACGATGCATGATGTATAGCAGTATTTCCGAAACGATCAGAATCGTTGATTAAACTAGTTTCAAAAGATACCCGGTCATAACGCACAGGGAATTTCAGAGCCTTTTTGTGTCTGGCGGAGAATCCACAGACGGCAAATTGCTAAGTTTCGATATACCTGGAGAAATAAGCAGCAATTCCTATTCCGTAGGGATATCTCCTCATATTCAGGGGGCACTCTTAGAATCCTCTCCAGCTTCAATTCATCAATCGAATCTTTCCAAAGTTGGTTTTCTTCTCTAGTAAGACATAAAGTCGGTTGTACTGGAGCGGCTTGAGTTGATGCTCGTGACAGAAACAAGACTCGATTTCCACGAATTTCTTGAGGATATAACAGAGCCTATGTGGCTAAACGAGCGGGATATGTTCGAATTTATGGTGTAACTTATGGTGTAACTTAGGCTCTGAATGCTAGTAAAAGTAACTTGGCGGGTCTTACTCCTGATACTCCTCGCACTAGAATGGGTTCTCATCAGACCCCTACTCTCGGAAGGAATCAAACAATCCCTTGTTGAGGCCCGGGAATTATTTTCTGGAGTGCATTCAGACTAGCATGACATATTCCTAAAAATGGCCTTCAGGCTGTTTTTCTCCTTATATTCTATGGTAGAGGTAGTGTTGGGTGCCTGTTGGAAACCTCTCTCAGAAGAATCAAAGTGTGGTGTCTTAGGACAGGCAGTGGTATGCTTCACACACGGGAAAGAGGTATCTTCTCCATGTAAGTGTGCTTTAGGATAAATAATATGCGCCGGGGAGTGCTCTGATATTAAGCTATCCGGATTCTTCGTGAATCTTGCTCTGTGGATGCTATCTACTCTGGTTTCCCGAGCCAAATGATCAGCCTGACAGAGGTGTTTAGTAACTTGAATATCCCTAGAAAATTTGAGCTAGTTCCAGCGATCCTATATATGATCTCTGCCCTTGGGTCTATAATTTCGAATATTATGTCCACTACCAAGTAACAATTCTTTTGGTTAGACTTGTATACTTCTTATACTAGACAAAACTAACTACTATTGCATATTACCAAGCTTTACTAACGGCAACTTACCTGGGAGTGAAATGATCAGTTCCTAGTAGCCGCGGAAAATCTTTTGTACTCAAGTCAGTCCAGAGATAGAGGCGCACGAGCTTTCGTATTCTCGATGCAGTCCAAGCAAGTTTAGGCCGGCCGTCAGTGTGGGCCGGTGCCATTTCAAGTATTTATGTTCTGAGGGACACTCTGGACGTTTTTGCTACTGGAAACAGTCATATATCCGAGCCACGAACGCTTTCAATGAGTACGAGTGCGATATCGGTGCAAGTGAAGTAATTATATACTGATTAGCCACTGCTCCGTCGCTTAGTCGAGGACTGCGGTGACCCACAGCGACCCCAATATGTAAGCTTAAACTTAAGCCCGCACTTGCCAGAACTAATTCTTCTATCTACACCCTCCAAAAATCTAATCATTGTGCAGCAATGCTATCTCTTTGGATAGCCTCGCCCAACGTTGCCAGCTCCCAAAATTGAAATACTAGTTAGGAATCCAAGAAGAAGCTTTTGTTCCGCAACATCCTAGATTTATTTGCATGAAGAGGCAGAGGGCCAAACCACCGGTTGCTCATGAGATATACAAACGCAATAAACTGGCTGGGCATTCACAAGTCTTAAGCTAGATGCGGGAATTTTACTATGCAACAACACAAGCTCCAGCTAACACGGTATTCTGTCAAATGTATATATCACGGAAGATTCACAGAGTCAGCACGTGAGATACATATGATTTTCAATTTTATTGAGTCGATGGAGAGTATTTTCATTGTGAGACGCTATACATAGCATAGTGACTGATCTGACCATATGATATATCCTCCGCTTGTATAATGACTCTGCACGTTGCAACATGCTCGCAAGCGAAAACCTTATCACCAAGTCATACCATGAGCCATGGTGTCCTTTTTTGACATCGATATGTCGGTCAATAGAATCCCAGCATTTCTGTTTAGTAACTTAAGGAGGACAGAAAGATTTTGGACGTATAGTAGAGAACTTTGAAGGTGGAGTAATTTCCGGGATTTTTGAGGTTTCTAGAATAACCCGTAGCTCGTTTAAGGGTGCTGTTTGAAGAAACTCTGCACACCCAACGGACTGACAGGGCTCTACGAGTTCCACGAGTTCCACCTTCTTTCCCTTAGAGTGCACACTGGCAATCATTCCCATGGCAAAGTTGGGCATAATATCTTCATGGTAAAGTGTACAAAGGTACACTGTTGTGATCTCTCCACAACTCCAGTGCTTGTGGGTTTTCTTAGTCCTGCTTTTGAAGTCGTGTAATATTCTTCTAAAAGACAAATTTGCTTCTGGATTTTCTCCTATTTTGACACAAGTTATTACTACTCAAGCCAGCAGAAGTTCTGCGTGTATTGTAACTACCTAAAATGTGTAGAATTAACTTCATGTCCCTATCTATAAGACTTTTCCCGGTTTTGATCGATGAGCCAAGATAAACAGTGTTGTTATCAGGCAAATAAAGTGCCGTTGTCACATATGGTGGCTCGCCAGGTAGGTCTTCGTATCCAGGCATTTTTCTCTTGGATTTAAAGTCTTTGCTGCTTCTAACATGGAAATCTCGTACAATACCAAGTAACCATTTTTCGATGTCTTGCTTGCCTTGGCCTAGTTCAAGTTTTATAATCAGGTAATAGAACCAAAAGCTTTTGTTCCAGGCACCTTCGTCAAAGTAAGTGATGAGTTCCATGTTTAGAATCGCTAAAAGCCCGGGGGATGTTGAGAAGCAAAAGGGTACATGGGAGGTACTATATATTACTTTTCAATTCAATGCCCATTATAAAATAAATACCATCAACTATTCAGTAGAGAATATTCAGTGTCTCAGTAGAGAATATTCAATGTCCATCGTTCATTGTTCCCGCCTTGAACGTGCATATTTGGATAAATTTCCAATGCTTTTCACATTTTAGACCACAGGTACATATATGATACCTGAACATTTCATCTTAATACTAAGAGTTACGTGGTCACATTCTGAATCTATCAAACAATCCATTTTTTAACAAGACGGCATTCCCGTGGGTGGAAGTCACCTGAAACTCTTTTGATGCTAAACTCCTTACCTGTTGTAGATTTAGCGTGCAATATCTGGAATTGAATTTAAATATCAGGATATCGCCTTGACATCGGCAAGTCTTTGTTAGAACCAAGGGCCACAGACTTTTTCGTGTAGCCCCAATTCCGGTAAGCGGAAGCCTGGAGCAACTCCTGGTCTTTGTTCTTATTCATTCAGCACGGATTAGCTGGCTTTGAATATTCATTTGCATTATCGGCTGCCCTACACCATATTTACTTGCTCACTTGTACTAAGAGACTGCCTGGTTTCAAAAGTCATAAAGGCTCTCAGATCAAAGACACACCCGAAAACGGCGTTTTTGGGGAACAAAGTAAAACTTACTCTGATCCTAACATAAAGTCCTCCTAAGTCACCATCATTCCAAGACAGGAGTTTATTGTTAAACACTATTGGAATGGATTCTAATCAACCTGTTTCAGGAGTTGAAAGATGCCCAGTTGAGGTGGTGCATCAAATCATCTCAGATTTGTCTACCGCGGATCTTTTCAACCTTCAGATCACCTCTAAGTTTTTACGAGCAACAAGCGAAACTAGCCTTTACAAAGAGATTACCTGGACGTTTCATCGCCCATCCACCCCAAAAGCACCAATCCACCTTCTTCTAAGAACATTTCTTAGTCGCCCAGAGCTTGGGGCTCATATCCTTTGTCTTAATTTCACCCAAAAAACGTGCATTCACCCAATTTGGGTGCCAGGCCAACCCAAGCTCACGGATAATGAATTAGAGCAGCTGGCACAACAGGGCAACCGCATTACAAAGGCAAGCTCAAAACCAGATAAATGGCTTGAAGAGTCAGTCTGTCCCCTCTACATCCCAACACGTTCACGTGGAAGGAAGTAGCTTTGTTATAATTGCCGCAACCGTTTGAAAAATCAAACATGAGATTGGCTGCTTCTAGTACTCCTCCTGTGGTTTCAGGTTTTCACAATAAATGCAGCCCTGATGGACCACATCACAAAGTCTGTACCAGCCTTCTTCTTGTTTGGCCAAGTTGAACGATACATCTTGGCGTTACATCCGTATATTCAAAATAGATCATTGGAATAACAATGGCACCAGGTTACAAATTGGAAACCATGACGCATTTGTAACACTACTACTTTCTTACTGTGCAAATCTCCGAAAACTTGTGCTTCAGAACAATTTCCGGAGAATATGGTCATGGAATAAAGACTGCGCAACTGTGCCAAATTACAACACACTCTGGGAGGCTATCTTTTCGTTACAATGTCTGGAAGAAATTGATTACGATAGACGTGGCCAGGCAGAAATTCCTTGGGATGCACATCGAATGCCGAATCTATTGCAGTTGCCTAAGCTATCATCAATCAAGTTGTCAATCGTTGACGAGGAAGTTTGCACACAGAAAAATTGGAATATTCCTGAATTTACCTACCCCGCGGTACCGCGACCCATGATGTACCCACCAATCAGTTATAAGTATAAAGATCCATCGACAGTCGGTTTTACCGTGGATAAGATCAAGGCGCCCCAATTGGAAACCTTGCACCTTTCTAACAGCTTGGTCACTGAGCATGCTGTTGGCGGTTTAGTAGCTACAGCACCCAACCTCAAATTCCTGTCTCTTGAACTAAAACGCCATGTCTCGCCTTTCTATATTGATTGCTGGGTAGATTGCCATCTCTTAAATAAAGCTTTAGTTGCTAATCTTAGTGATGACGACTCTCCTAGTCCTCTGGAGTCTCTCAAGATCAAGATCAGAAGTCGTCGTGACGATCAACGCCCGGACGAAGGGCCTGATGAGGGCAATCCAATGTTGGACCAACATGGAAATTTGATAGGTGGTGATTTATCGTGGTTTAGAGATACTCATGGGGTAAAAGGATCTCTCGGCTCTCTCAAACGCTTCACGAATCTCAGAAGACTTGAAGTGGCCGCGTGCCTTCTTCTAGGCTGGTGGCCAGAAAATGCCCCACCCTTGCGAGATATTCTTCCAGAGTCTTTAACTCATCTTTGCCTTAGACACGAATTCAATGTGTGGGTTTTTCATGAAGTATGTTGATTTCCAGATGATGAAACCCCATTTTTTAATGTAGTATTGGCTGACACCTTTTTAATGTAGTGGGATACTAAACGCTTAATAGATTTATTCATTCAATATGGCTGCGGGGTGGCTAATAGCAACCTACGTAGCGTAAAATTTATGTTTTCCTCGTTGAACCTGAGCAGAGAAGCCGATATCGCAGCGATTACCCGACTGAAAGAAGTCTGTGAAGACGTTGGTCTTGAATACGAACAAGAAGTACGGCAAGTTAGCGATGGTGGGGGTCCACACTCTGAATATTACGGATTTTACTCCCTGCCTGCTTCATGGACATCAGATGCAGATTCCGACATAGTTGACGCTCCAAATAGTTATTTTATGGATCGTTGGAATACAGCCTTTGACCCGAAATACAAGTCCATCAAACATCGAGAGCAGTTTCACCCTCCCGCACTGTAGCATACAATTGCTATTTTGGTGCTCGATTGTTATTAGCTTATCTCTCCCGATCAAAACTTGCCATTTGGCGCGTCTACGCAAACAGTACTTCGCATGCTACTTTCATTATTGATACATGATCACCAAGAACAACTTTGAAATCAAAATCAAACCTTAGCACTCGAAAATCATCATTAAAGACCCCCTTCTAGTCCCCAGAAGAGATGCCCGACGAGCTTCAGTAGACATAGCGGTGTAACTTAGGATGGTTTTGATGCTCAGCTGAAATTCTTGAAATTCTATATAATTGTTCTGGGATTGGGGTTTTGGATTTTATCTACTACGCAATATTGTTCCCAGTTGTTACATCTTAACTATTAAGTTTGCAGTTGGAACATAGGTTGAAACCAGTGAGCTATTTTAACATTCAATGGCGAGAGTTTTGACAGAGTTGTTAATAGTCAAATTAAATTGCTTTACACTGTGCAAGTAGTCAAAGACAATGTTATTCCTCAAGTGGTCTTGGACTCGAAAGCATTTAGCGGCATCCAACCATATATCTTCTTCAACATCATACGATTTAGTCTTTTTACTATCATTTACAGTGGCGTAATACTAAATGCTGCAAGTACCGTTGTCTTGTCAGTGTAAGACTGATCTTTAAATGACTAAGAACAAACTATGGAGCACCAGGACAGGTTAAAAATGATACAACCGCATGATTCTCACGAGATTAACACGATTGTCCACTTTTGGAGAATAATAGGAGTCACACAGTCTAACAAAATAATGAATGAGCTATGTAAGAATTGTATTTTGGCGCTATTCACTACTTTGTATATCACTGAATAAATTTCAAGTGAGAAATCAGGGAAATGCATGGAACGCCTATTGATGAGTTGTGAAAGAAAGCAAGAACGGAAGACAATACCACCCAAAGATTGTTTGTCCTATCTACTTCCATACAGAGCCAAATAATTCCCAGTGGGTCACCTCCTTTACTATATGCGCATGAAGGAATGAATCAGTATGAAAGTATTGAAAGTACAATAAAGATTTCCTAGGAGCGCACATACGACCCACTTGGAATTATTTGGGCCTGTACGAAAGTATATTCAATATTCAACGCCGCAAAAAAAAGATTCGCCCCATACCCTAGGCTCCTTGAATATGAAGCTCCCTTTCCTAAACCTATTTATCGCCTGTCTTTGTCATTTGGAAATATCTCGTGTGTTTCTTCCCACGTTCATACCACAGCCACCCCCACCCACACCAGTTACAGTTACCCCTTCCCTCGCTTAACCAATAAACAACCCCTCCCCCCTCCACACCTATCGTACCGTAGCAAAAAAGAATTCTTTCCATCGTCTTTCACTGCCCAGCTTCATTCACTCTTCTATCATCAACACCAGAAGGAAAAAACGACAAAAAAATAATTGAAGAATTGAATTCCGTACCAGCTTCTGAATGTTAGTATATGATTAACTGTATCATACGGAGTAGTGTACGTACGGAGTCGAACCTATTAATGATTGTTAGTTATATGCTATGGAATATAATGGTGGAGAGAAGTGAAGGCTTACCCTGCGCTACCGCGTTCTTAATTGCTTGAGAGGCGGAAATGTTACCGATACACCAGTACGGAGATCTTTTTGCGGTGATTTGTGATAGTCCTTTCCGTATGCCCATTCATATTGCAATCAAAAGAAAATGAATGTGGTAGCGTTTTTAAGCGTGGGGAAGCGAGGTGGGGGTGGATTAAGCGAGAGCCTGAACCGAGCCAGGGCCAGGGGGAGAGGGGGAGAACTGGACTGACCACCAACAGAGGCCAGGCATATATAGGAGAAGCGAAATGGGATCCCCAATGGGTTTGTGTCAAGTAATTCGAGGCTTTGTTTTAACATTTTGATTTGGGAGATGAGAGATGATTTCTGGACTGTTTTCTCTGCCACCGTTTAATGGATCCAATCCAATCCACAGCTGAAGAGTTGGGGTTATGCCTAATTATTAAGCTTTAGAATGTTAGCTGTTTGTAACCTTTAGACATTATCATGAGTTTTGAACACGAGAGGGTGCGTTGATTTTTGAATTCTCGCGAACTTCTCCTCGGGCGAGAAAGGGGTAGGACAGCTAGAGTATTATAGTTACTATTATTTACTTCATCTACATAAGGCTTCCATATGGGGTATAATACACGGCAGCCTCTATTCTGCATACACGCTCAAAGTACAAGGAAGCAGCAAAGGAAGCAGCCACCACGTCCTCCCACCGGAAACTCCAAATCTACACCCATTTCTTTTAGTTGGATGCATAACTTTTCATACTCGCAGCTCCTGTTCGTCCGCCGATAGCGAAGCTCCTCAAACTACCTCCGTCCCCGTCATCAAACGATGCATGTGAATTACTCTTTCTACCTAGTCTCGAATCGACTGGTGGAGGTTGGCGGTGGCGGGGAGCACTGTCGTCTTCATCTACTAGAATAACCATCCAAACACCAATTTCGCCGTTGTAGCCAATAAGAGGCGTGCAATGGAACCAACGGGGTCTGCCTTCGAGGTCTTGCTTGGAGGTCCAACGCATTTTGGCTGTAACACCTCGACCCTCAGCCAGAGCCTTAGTGAGTTCATCACGTACTCGTTGTGATCCACCAATCTTATGCATAAACGGACTTTGAAGAATCCCAGGAACACGGAGACTGGGACTGGCGAAGAGGATCCGAAGACTTGGGTAGGGTCGAATTAAGAGATAATTCTGATAGATGCCTCGAAGTTGTCCACTAATGGCCAAGCCTCGAGAAAAGTCCTTCGTGCCGTCGGGGCTAAGAGATTTGATTACCAGGCGCGGCTTGTTCCAGTTCTCGGCGTGTTTAAGATTTGTGTCTTCGTTCTCCTCATATAACTCCTTGTGCATATTTCCACCGTATCTACGGACGATGTCTAGCTCAGTGAGGTTCAACATCTGGCTAAGCTCCCGGAATTCATCTCTAGGAGCGATTTCGGTTGCAAGAATTGCCTTCTCTTCTTCAGTCTTCTCATCCTTATCGACAAGACGCTGAAGAGACTCCAAGTCAGAACACTCTTTTACCAGACCAGAAACGTCCACTTGAGCACCGATAAAATATCTGATGACTCCACGACTATCACAGAGTGGAGCTGTCATCAATAAGTTCATGAAAGGGCTGCCATCACGGCGACTGAAAAATGGTTAGAATCGAGCAATGCATGTAATGGCTCAGACCTACTAGTTGAGGAAGACTTCACAGTGCTCCTTGCCAGCTTCCACTTTTTGCCGAAGTCTTCGAACACTGAATGGATTTGTCTTAGGACCCTGGAGGAATCTACAGTTCCTGCCAATGACATAATCCAGCCCATACTGAGTAGTTCGGTGGAATTCTGATACTTGTTAGTGGTGTGTCAAACAATCTTTCAGGATAAAAATACCTTCGGAAGAAAAGACGATTGGATTATCGGGTCGGGATGGATCAGTAAGACAGAAGACCTCGGCTAGCCCTTCCGAAGCTTCTCTTAGGGCAATCGGTAAGGTTCCGGTAATCCGCTTCGAAATTGATTGACTGACAGCCTGAACATAGGTGTGTGTAACATATGCGGCAAGATCTTCTCTCACGAGCTGATCGAAAGACTCCTTTATTTTCAATTTTAGTTCCACATTGACCGTAGCCTTCGGGTTTTTCTTGGTAAATTCAAACCCCTCAATGGGGTCGAGTGCCTCTGCAACCGCATTGCTATATTCTATGGCTCGGAGGGCTTTGACGGCATCTAGGTGATAAACCAACATAGGTACCGAGCATGGTCGGTGTGCCCCAAGAAAAGTAGTAAAACTTAGCATGAGGGTTGCGTCCTCGAATATAATCTTCAAATGCTCGGCCGAAAACAATTGCTCAGATCGCTTCTCTAGAGAATATCTATTTCCCCCAGCTGGTGGTGGTGCAACCAGATCGAAGGATCCTGGGTCCAAATCCTCTTCGTGCAGGGGTTCGAGCATATCTTTCTCATCATATGCTTTGTGCTGTAGTGCTGGCAGTGTCATTGTCATATCCTTAAGGAACGAATCAGGAGAGTCTGAGCGAGCGTCATTTGAGAAAGTTGGAGATTGTGCGGAAGCTATATCTGGAGAGTGGCTTCTGAGGATTTGCTGTCTTCGTTGATACTGCTGTTCCAGATAATCCTCTTGTTCGTGGCGATCTCGTCGGGCCTGGCGCTCGTGCTGGTACTGACTGCTGCTACTGCCACAGCGTTAGTTAGGTCAAACTGTCTATCACGATTTGATTTACCTGATTCGCACTGGAAATGCGGGAGACTTGCGTCCTGACATCTGCTTGGGAGGTGATAATGGGACTGGGCTTGGGGCCGGGTTTGGGACGGTCAATTGTATATTCGCCAAGTGATCTAGGGACATGCTTCTTCTTCTGCTAGCTCTGGAGGAGGCATCTGATCGGTTTGGAATATCCCTTATATCATCTGGGACAGCCGCATCTTCTTGATGCCCTCGCAGGTTTGTGCGAGAAGAGGACTTGAAGAGAGCTGGGAGATCAAAGCGCCGCTTGCGATCCGAAGGATGTTGAATATTCATATCTGCAAGAGGTGTCTTTTCTGGCTTGGGGAACTAGAATAGGATATGCAGTGTCAGTATTTTAACTTTTGATCAAGCATCAGCAGAAGCCTTCTAGAACATGTAAATTTGCTAGTGATGGCGTTTGCAAGCGTCTGGGAAGACGTCAAACTTTATAGCTCGAAAGCCAAAAAACGTAGCAAGGATCAAGACATACCAGGGTCCATCCATGGGGTTTCTTCTTGTCTTTAAAAACTCCTGATCCCAATGCGGCATCCTCAGCCTGTTGCGCCATGATCATTATCGGGACCATTTTTCAGTAGTGTCGGCGCCGATCTATGATTTTGGCAAAGAGCCCTGAGTTACGGAGTAATATGGAATGTCCCGGGCCAATTGAAAGGATTGATCGCCGTAGTGGCCTAGTGGCCTGGTACAGTACGTACAGTAAAGAACGGTCGAGCAGAAAACAAGAGATTGATTCCGAAGGACTTGCTTAGGACGAAAGGGGGATTCTAGCGTTGGTTGGGTGCTGGCGCCGCTTAAAGATTATTATTAGGACGACTTGGGGATGGAGCGTTTGTATCCGCCGACGTGGTGGGTTTGGGTTTGGGTTTTGCATATATGCGTGTATTTTGTATTTTGTGGTTCGTGTTTTGTTTCTTGGTGGTGTTTTTGTGCTTTATGTTTGTGTTTGTATGTACAGTACGACGGTGAGGTGAGGTTGATTGGGGGTGAATTGAGCAAAAGTGAGGCGAGTGAATTGAGCAAAAGTGCAAGGTCGCTCGCTACTGGACTGACTGTATTGTATTGTACCGTACGTACTGTACCTTTCCAATCGCCTGCGGGAAGGGAAGAAAAAATCTCTCCCAACTTTCTCCATATTCACCCCACACACACCACCAACCAACACCACGACATGTACTGTGTGCAGCGTCATCCATCCATCCTCTTCGCGGCCACCACCAAGTTGAAGATGAAGACGCAGATAAAAGACGGCCAACTCGTCTTTTCCCCTGAACCCGAGGAGAATACCGGCCCTGGCTTCGTACTATCCTGGATGTACGGGGATGGAGCTCAAGGCGCATCTCGCATCGGGCTATTCGCAGATGCTAGCTAATAAGGTTCGCAAGTGGACGATGTCAGCTCCACCACCATTTCCATCCTCGTACTCCATGACGCTATGACTATAGTGCGGTTTACATCCATCTCCACCATATCCATTATACAGTGCGTTGGGGAGGTGGGAGGTGGGAGAGGGGGGGGAGGGATGTGCAAAGAGAACGAGATATATGATTTATTAAGAAATCTAGGATCTGGCCCGAAGACAACTTACTTTCATTTCCAATCCAATCCCATCGAATCGAATCCAGTCCAGTTCCCTACTGCAGCGTACAGGGGACAGGTTCACTACTTGGTCCAGTCCAGTCCTACAGTACTAGGACTACTTTCGTACGGACCAGGGTTTGCTTCGTCGCCCCTGTGAATAAGTACAGCGCCATGCATGCCATGCAGATCGATCCATCCCCCCGGGACCTGGTCCCTGAGCTTGGTGAAGAGTTTTGGGATTGGGAAATGGGGATAATCACAGGAATGGGAATGGTCACCCAGCACCCCCAGCAACCTCCCCTCCTACTCCCACCAAAGCAAGGCATGTAAGCTGCTTATCTCCGAATCATATCTATCGATATGGCTTCGTTCGATCGGAAAATTACGAACAGAGGCAGATCTGTTGCGTCCGGACCACTCTCCAGCTCCGTCGACTGCCCCCTGCCCATAATCTACAGTACTTACTATACGGAGTAAGAATGCATCACTTTCTACTAAGTACTGTAACCTGTAAAGTAGGTGCTGTGGTATCGTATCGTATCGTATTGTATCGTACCGTACGATGGCATGTACAGGACAGGACAGGACAGGACAGGACAGGACAGGACATACCACCATACCCAAAGTGGTCTGGGTTCATGGTTTATTAAATCCTAGCGGAAAGACAATTTACAGCCACGCGATGCTTAATGCAGGGGCCGCCCCCGCAACCACCACAGATTTCTTTTGGCTGTAGAACACGGCATGCTGCTGGTCTGTTTAACCCGATTGCACATGGCTGCTTTCCTGCTAGAGAATCAAAGAGAGGCAATAATACACCGTTGCCTTTCGTCTCGAGTCTCCCTACCGCGTGTGTTCTGTCTCTGCGTGCCTTTCCTCTGCTTTTTAGGTAAACTACAGTCGCTAATTTACTAGTATGCTGGAAAGGATAGCGGCGCATTCCCTTACAACACATAGATCATCGAGAGTGAAATACTGGGGGGAACATGGCTTGGCCTATTTATAGCAGGTCAAGCTCTGTGGTACGTTCAGGTATACAGAATATTGTTCCCGATTAGCAAAGTTACTTTCCTTTCCGAGCCCAAGGATTAAATGCACAGGGAATGATGCATAAATTACCAAGTCTACACGGCAAATGAACAACGTTATCAAGACATCTAGATTCACCTTGACTTTCCCCATGATTCCCTATGAGCATACCCCATCTAGGTGTAACCGATTCGTGAATGATGTAGATCCGGACTTATTTCCTCAAAAAATCACTCTCGAACCTAGCGTTTAAGCCCACATATTTGTTTTTCCTCAGCAGGAAAAATTGTAATTCCGTTAAACAAACTATTATTGACAGCAGCAAGACCCTCACATCTCCAATTTACTCTTAGCTACTTATTCTGTTCAGACAATCGCCCAAACCCTCTTAAATTGATCAAATCGAGCATATATTCTAGATCCCAATGCTTACAATCTATTCCCCCCCACCTTCCACCTCCCACTCTATCCATCCACAGTGAATAGTGACAGCAATGATCTCCCCTACTTTCAACTAACTATTCCGCTCGGAAATGACCTGATGAATCCTGACCAGTCTCTCATTTCCCCGTATACGAATTGACTATTGGCGGCACAGCCCATAAAAACGCAGAAGAACGCATCACGTAAATATCTTTGTGTACAAAAGAATCTGAGACGATACTTTTCTCCAACTTAACATGTTCGAAGATTATGAGACTAGTCTTTATATCAAGTATATCGACTGTGTTGGGGCTCTGTTTTCTCGTGACGCCCATTCCGGCCAAGGCTGTACATATACATCAAAGATATCACTGGCTTTGGATCGGATCGGATTATTAGCCTGTAATGATATGATGTCCTAGATATCTTCCACTTTGCACATTGGCTTGAAGATGAGACGCTTAAAGTGTATGTTCTAGTGACCACCGCAGCGCTCGCTCAGTGCAAATGGCAGTGCCAGCTCACGCTATCATGGGAGATGGTGGATATATCACCACAAACACCGAGAAATAAACGGACAATGAAAGGGAGAAGAGCCTTGTCGTCGTATAATATGCAGGATCTCAGAGAATCAGGCCAATTCGTCTGGTGAATCTAGAGGGGCGGGGTTCCTCTAACTCAATCACCACGGTAGCAGCAGCTGAAAACGGGGGCTTGCGTTGTAGAAGTTTTGATAGGTCTTAGGATTGTGGGGCTGGATCGTTAAGAAGTTGAAAAGGACTCATGTACTTAACAGTACATACTAAACAGTAAATTTCAACGTATGCTACCTATAGCTAGGGATTGAGATTTCAAATGTTCTTTTCGCATTTGGAGAGGAACCAACGAGCTAGAAAGTTTATATTTGAGAAACAGACAATCTTCTAAGGAGAGAAGAAGTCTTTCTTCAACATATTGATACCATCAGCATGTTGATTAACTTGGTTGTTCCATGCGATCCATGTGGGAATAGTTACGAAGCCCTTCATGTATCGTCTAGCGGAATTGGTGCTGGGGTTGCTTCTTATGTTTTTTTTATAGATCTTATATATCGGATTCGATATTGTATCTACGCCAGAAGAGAACTCCAAATAGGGGAATATATTACTGCGAAGATCTCAAAAGCTGGAATGTGCCTTCGATAAATCGCCCGCGGGCTTTTTGGGATGCTCTTCTCCAATGCCGCTTTTCCTGTTGATGGAATCCTTCCCGTGTTACCGTTGTATTTGATATTCCAGACCTGCTAGGCTATGGTGCTGGCCTTCTCAAGATACAGCTACATGGCTGGTTCAATTTAACATCGCATACATCTTCCTAAAAAGAAAAAAAAAGGATCTTTATGCTCGCCGACTTCTGACTCATCACTATTCATACCTCGATTAGCGTATATAATTTCATTGCTCCGAAAATTACAAAATTCCATAATGCACTATCGAGTCAACTAACACTAATAGCCCTCGCAAAGCTTTCGCCGGCCACACAGATGGGAAACAAACGTGTTTTGGCCCTGCTTATCCTCATGCTCCTTACGTATTAATGCAGCTTGCTTGGTACACAAATTCGACGAGAAATATGAAGCTGGATTCGGCTACTCACAAGATCGAAATGAGCCTATGTCTAGATAGACAGAATGCACGATATCTGATAGGTACAAGTTACTTGGATCTGATTTATATAATTTCAGGAAATGTTGAAATGCTGACTACCTAGCGTTGGTGAAGTTCTTGGTAAAAGGGGCTTAAGCGAGCTCTTTTCATAAAGTTGAGCCATCATGATAGTAACGCAAGAAGGGAGAATCTAGAAATGCTATTTTAGAGACAGCCATAGGGTGTATATGTGAACTCTTTTCTACTGGTTGGGCTTCGAAAAATAGCATTTAGCCACATGTAAGGAACCGCTTTGCATGTGTGTCAATGATTTGAGAGCGGACAGAGTCTAATCACGACTGACACAAGCAATATATCCATAGATTCACTGATGGCAATCTAACAACCTCATTTTTAATTATTTATCAAAGATGATTCAATTTTAATACCAGGTAACGAGTTTGAAGGTAGAAGAATGGGGAGGCTACGAGTAATTATTTTGATGTGTCCGTAGTAAATTTTGAGAGCTGTTGGGATATTGACTAATTATTTGCTTCACGTAGGCAACAGCCAAACCACAAGGGATGGATCATTGTTCGCCGAGTGTCGTATGCTGTTAGTAGAATTTGACAAGGGATATGATTGTTCATTCAACAATAGCGTTTGTGGTTTGAGAATAAGAATGATCTGGCCTTGAACCGAGCTAGCCGGTTTGGTCATAGCGCCTCGGGTCGGTCCAACTTGTTTTGTGGTGATATCAATGTGGCATTCACCTAACATACGAGCAATTAGTTACGCTACACAACACATCCAACCTCACCTTGATAGATAATCCTAATACGAAACAAACTACTCAAGACTCATCTGCCCAGCATGTGGATTGTGAACTGGTGTAAGTGATAGCCCTTGAAAATCGTTGAGAGCGAGACAGTTTGGCAAGGCTAGCATCAAGCTGACACTTTTCTTTCTCTACAGTCTGGGATACTCTTGCCTCGTTAGGCCTGCTCAACAAGCACGCTAAACTCCTTTTCCTCGGCCTTGATAATGCTGGAAAGACAACACTCTTGCATATGTTGAAGGTATGTTGTGATAGGAGTCCTTATCAGCGGTGGCGGCAGGATTACAACATAAACATCTGCTAGTGGTCGCTGGGTATAAAATCAGCACTGACAGTGTGGTGTGTATAGAATGACAGAGTAGCTATCCTTCAGCCTACCCTCCATCCTAGTGAGTATTCCTAATACTCTGCGCCTGCTCCGCGCAATGACGTGGCTTTTCTAACATCCGCATAGCATCTGAAGAGCTCGCCATTGGAAATGTCAAATTCACAACTTTCGATTTAGGTGGACATCAGCAAGGTACATACACAGTCCAATCTGACACTCAGGAACATGCGGCTCACACAGTATAGCACGTCGTCTCTGGAAGGATTACTTCCCAGAGGTCTCCGGTATCGTCTTCCTCGTTGATGCGAAAGATCACGAACGTTTGATCGAATCGAAAGCCGAGCTCGATGCCCTCCTTTCAATGGAGGATCTCTCCAAAGTCCCATTCGTTGTTCTTGGTAACAAGATTGATCACCCAGATGCCGTTAGCGAGGATGAGTTGAGACACCAATTGGGTTTATATCAGACTACAGGCAAGGGCAAAGTTCCCCTCGAGGGCATCAGACCAATTGAGGTTTTCATGTGCTCAGTTGTCATGAGACAAGGTCAGTGATGCGAGAAAATTTGCTAAATCATCAAGCTAATACATTTCAATAGGTTACGGAGAAGGTATCAGATGGTTGTCACAGTACGTTTAGATGATTTGGAAAGTTGGAGATGAATTGGAGAAAGTACAATGGCAGAGTTTATTCGAGTGTGTTTCGAGGGCGGAGTTTTACAAAGGTTGTTTCATTTGCGTGTGGCAGCTTTGGAAGGCTATGGTTTCCATAGCCATCTGGGCGAGCCAGCATATTTGTACCCAGCATAGTATTGCGAAGAAGATTTCTCTCTTACTCAGTTGCCATTTCTCCGATATCTTTCAGTGATCGTATGACGTGTCCTGAATTCAAAGACTGGAGACATGCCACCGGTAGTCGACATTTAGTTGCAAGGGCGGTTATTTTGCTGCACATGTTTCCCATTAAAGAACCTCAAATGATTTAATGCAAGGCTCGATATTTATTGGGTAACTTCTAATTCGGGAGAAAAAACATTGTTAGATCTAAATAATAAAACATAATTCCAACCTGGACAGAGCTCGAATCTGGGGAATACAGCATTACACTTATATAGTGGGGGCGGGTCTGCACTCTGACGGTTTGAGTGCCATGTGAACAACATCACCTCACTAAAGTCGTTATATACATTAGCCACCTTTCTATCATTGGGATGCCATACGTTACTATTCTAACCTTTTGATGATGGAGTTCTGCCTCACCAGCATCTTGAGAACTATCCTATAAGTACACATCTACGTCATACCCTAGTTACTCTGGTGCCTCAACAAAACACACCATCATCGACAGCGGGCAAAGAAGAACGATTGATAGAAAGCTACCAGACGCACTGCAATGCCGCAGTACCTTACACATACCTGATCCCTAGCACCCCGTTCACCATGGCCGACACAAGTCACAAAACCGACGGTCCGTCGCCCCTCTCCCAAGAGGGCTACGATGAATCCCTCCTCCCGGATTTCCACCGCGAGTTCCTATCCGAAGAGCACATCCTCGCCTTTGCGAACGCCCTCTCCGCGCCAGATCCCTCTCCCTCCACTGACGACTTGCGATCCCACTCCCCAAGCACCCAGACCACCGGCGGCTGGAACACTCCCAGCCGGGCGAGCTTCGATTCTGGGAGAAGTAAGCTTGGAGGCGGTGCGAGCGGGAGTAGTTTGTTTATCACAGCACAGAACGACTGGGCGCCGGTAACTCCCACTAAAGGCGGGAAGGCGACAAGGAGGAAAGGGGAGAGGGAGAAGAAGGGCAGGAAAGAGAAGAGGAAACCGAGGAGAAGCAGAGACGAGACGAGGGAGGGATATTTGTATACGTTGTTGAAATGGCCGTTGTTGGCGATTGTGGGTGGTTGGGTGATTGGTTTGGGGGCAAGTTATATGCTTACCAGGCTGTATATCTGGTTATATGGTAAGTGCTAGTTGTGGAAGTGGGAGCTTTGCTGAAGATGCTAATAATGTGTGTGGTAGAACACTTTGTAGCCTGGAGAGGGCAGAGAAATCGGTTGCGGGCAAAGTTACAAGCAACAACAAATTACGGCGATTGGGTCAAAGCTGCTAAGGAATTAGACACATTTCTGGGAAATGATAAATGGAAGACGGACAACGAATATGCCTACTACGACCATAAGACGGTGAAAAGAGTATTAGACCAAATTCGGAGGTGCAGAACGAATATCGAGAATGAGTCGAAAACGAATAGTAGGAGTCCGACGGTAATTATAAACGGGACCGGCCAATCATCGACATCGGTTGAAGATTTGAAGTCGCTGATAGAGGCTTGTGTGAAGAATAATTTTGTTGGAGTTGAGAACTCCAGATTATACTCTCAGACATACTTTGGGACGAAGACCCTTGTGCAGGATTTTGTGGACGAAGGTGAGCATATCTCGAGTCTCAGCTTAAAATAGACATCACTAATACACTTATAGTGGAGAAAGGAATTGCACTCTTAGTAGAAACGAAGCAGATCAACCAAGAAGAGAAACGGACTTTGTTCAAAAGAATGCATACAAACTTCGGAAGAACAGCGTTATGTTTGTCGGGTGGAGCTTCATTTGCATATTACCATTTTGGAGTGGTCAAAGCACTCTTAGATGCCAACTTACTCCCAGATGTCATTACAGGCACATCGGGTGGTGCACTAGTTGCAGCTTTAGTGGCTACACGAACAAACGACGAGCTAAAAGCGTTACTTGTACCTGCTCTTGCAGCACGTATCACAGCTTGTTCCGAGCCCTTTACGACTTGGGTTCCAAGATGGTGGAAAACTGGTGCCAGATTTGATTCTGTAGAATGGGCCCGAAAGTCCTCATGGTTTACTCGTGGCAGTATGACTTTTCGCGAAGCATATGAGCGCACTGGAAGGATCCTCAATGTGTCATGTGTACCAGCAGACCCTCACTCTCCAACAATTCTCACAAACTATCTCACCAGTCCCGACTGCGTTATCTGGTCTGCAGTCTTAGCTTCGGCTGCCGTACCTGGAATACTGAATCCCGTTGTGCTGATGATGAAAACACGCAGCGGAACTCTAGTTCCCTACTCCTTTGGGCACAAATGGAAAGACGGCAGTCTCCGTACAGACATCCCGCTGAAAGCACTAAACCTGCATTTTAATGTCAACTTCAGCATTGTCAGTCAAGTAAACCCGCACATCAATCTCTTCTTCTTCTCCTCCCGCGGTTCCGTCGGCCAACCCGTCACTCATCGCAAAGGTCGAGGCTGGCGAGGTGGTTTCATAGGAAGCGCCACCGAACAATATCTCAAACTTGATCTGAACAAATGGCTCAAGGTATTGAGACATCTTGAGCTGCTTCCAAGACCCCTAGGGCAGGACTGGAGTGAGATTTGGCTGCAGCAGTTCTCGGGTACAATCACCATCTGGCCCCGCTCCATAATCTCGGATTTCTGGCGTATCCTTAGTGACCCTAATGCAAAACAACTTGGTCGAATGCTGCACGTAGGACAGCAAAGCTGTTTTCCAAAGCTACAGTTCATAGCAAATAGAATGAAAGTTGAACGTATCATAGAACGCGGCCGGAGAGAGACGAGAACAGGGGTTAGGAGAGGTAGCATTGAGAGTATAATGAGTGAGGATGATATGAGGAGCTTGTTGAGAAAGGGCGATAGGAATAGTACCACGACCGATGAGGAAACTGATGGGGTGGATGCTAGTTCGGGAGATGAGTTAGTAGAGGAGATTGTAGAAGATATTCAGATGAAGGAGATGTAATGACTGCGGCCTCCATGGCATAGATATTTTTTTCTCTACAACGTTGATGCATAGACTAGCGGTGGTGTTAGGATACAGAATAGGCATTTGGAATTAAATTACGATAGCGTCAGCTCTGTATAAGTGACCCAAACTTGGTTTGGTGCTTGATGCTTATTGTGATGAGTTTTTGCGATAGCACTGCTTAAGCAGAGAAGTGGAAACATGTTAAAACAAGTGCAGGAGCGGGAGTTATAAAGTTAAAAATACAGGTTTGCAAGCTAATTATAGCCCTCTGATTTGCCACAAGTGACAGCAGTAGAGTAGAGACTTGTTGCATGTTAGGCTTAGACTATGAAGCTGGTAAATGTCATATCACGTACGTACACAATAAATTTTGTATAGGAAATTCACAATAGGCCTTTCTACTTTTGTCAAGAGTAACAAATGTTGAATTTATTGAACTCTTCAATGTTTATGCCCCTAAGACGTCAAGTCTTGGCAAACCCCTACAACTAAGAACTTGAACCAGCTAATGAAAATACACACGATGAGAAATGAATATGAAACACCCTTTCAGCAGTCAGTCCTCTGTTGCCAGCCCACAGCTCTACATTATTTGAAAACACTGGATTATACCCCAGTACACGCCACCCGCCAAGATCTCAGTTGAACAACTGCTCCATCCCTTCGACCAGCATGACAAGTTAAATCATCCCAAACACCGATAAAGCCAATACTCAAGTCAGGACAGTTATTGCTCTCATAGGCAATAACTTTAATACAGTTAGTCGTTTCATTCACTCTGAAATTCTGAAAGACGTTGTAGAAATTCACTTACAGCTGCAGTGTATAGGAGGATGTTGAGCATTGATCTGCACAGCCGTGAAGTTCTCATTTGTGCAGGGAGTAAGACGCCCGCCTTCAGGATTAGGAATTGTGAGATTGGCAGGTGGAAGGTGACGTGGTTGCCCGACTGGATCAAAACACGCTCCCTCATTTGGGGGAGCAGTCTGATAAAGCGTGAAATCCAAAACAGATGTGGGTACTTGACGTGCATCAAGAGCCCCAGGAGCAGTGTTTCCCATGGCAGCCAGGAGAGCCATAATCATGAGGGAGGTGGTTTTGATTGTTGCGAGCATCTTGGTCTGATTAAGTGATCAATAGTCGGTATTTTGTGTTCTGGTAGGATGAATTGCGTTGTCAAACTGTTGAGATTCAATGGAGAGGAATTCGGACATTATATAGACGTTCCAGCAGGTCAAAGTATCTTTGAACTTCTCAGTAGCCCTCACTTATCCGGTTTCAATTATCATATATCAAATTGAAACTTGCCAATAAGATGTTCCTAGAATTGTCACCCGACATAATGAATTTGCTTTCGGCAAAACCGCTTGGTTGCTGACAATATGAGGGCTTCTCAAATTTCAAAATGTGTGGAGAAAAGTCATCTCATCAGCTTCCAAGTTTCGTGGCCCTTGCTGTAAGCAATTGACGTCAAATGAAACGGGCCATACTCAATGATGGTCAATCACAAAATCCAGGCGGCCAGACGATACATCACAAGAGTGCAGACCTGATAGACCAGTGTATGGGATCAGGCTTTCTAACTTCAATTAGTAGGTTTTCTACTTACTCTGATGGCTAAGTTGACTCCCAAAATCAATGCAAAAAGGGCACACACTGTTAAAAGATAATATCATATTGCTCTAAGTCCCTCCTATTACTCAGCATTTGGTACAGCGAGCTGTTATGTGTCAGACAAAGGAGCTCTCCAGCTGACTCAACGCTATTAGTCAAAAGGAATATATTTGTGAGAAGAGTCCACAAGCGCTCTTTCACAGTCCAAAGCCTGGCTGGGTTAACTTCTCGAGGTGTCAAGTTGTCAAGTGATAAAAACTCTGCTCATTGTGATTGTGACTTGAATATACTCGTACAGCATTACGTGATATCAGGACACGAGCTAAGCTAGTTTTGTGACAGACGAGCGTTCCACCAATAAACTTATAAACTAACTTAGAACAGTTTTGGTAACCAATCTTTAAACTGAGAATTTGCGAGGCTCTTACCAAATAAATGTGATATATATGAATGCGAGGTGCGATCAAGTCATTATTCTGGTTGGCCAATCTGCCAGGCACTCTGCTGCTCGGGCTACCCTCTATGGCTGAGTTTGGAAAATTATTTTATACTCTGTTTAGATAAAGCTATTATTGAGTTCATATTGGGAGGCGGTGGAATTAATTACTGTATTACTAGCGACCGTAGTAATTGCAACAACAGTCACGCTCTAACTAAATACACCTTCTCCTTTTCCAGCATCACACCACACAATAAGTTAGTTATATCCACCGACAAGAAGAAACACGGAGGCAAGCTCAGCCACTCTGATAATCTCTAAACCAGTGATTACTTTGTCACCCATAGTTAAAAACACAAGAAGCTATAATAGCTCAAACGTCATCTATGGCCAGGCCGCTCTGATTCAGTTATACCTCGTGTCAGCATTTCTCATCACGCGAAAGAGGCGCCAAGATGTAAGCATTGATCGACTGCTTTAGCGCGAGTAAAATGTATCAGGCCCTAAACAATGTATTACTTTTCTCTAATAGATGACAAGCTAGTTAGTAAACTAAACGCACCGGAGAGCCTAATATTCGAGGCAGTTTGAGCATCATCGGACCTACCTCCGCCGCACCTGGACTTGAGTATCCGCACCAATCAAACACTAATCCGCATGCTGGCTTCCAATTACCTAATTCATAATGTCATAATACACAATAACGCTGAAAACAAAAACGCTTGACCATGGAATAATTTCCCGAGACCGAACCAACTTCGTGTTAGTATTTCGCTAAACCCCTTTTCACTGAGTTGATCCAATTTAATGGCTCGCAATGTGTTGGTAAATTCTGTTTTGCTTACGCTAAAATCAAAAAAGAGAAATGCTCATTTAAGGAGTAGCTTCGTATTTGTAGCAACATGATTCCGCAAACAAAAGGCATAAATCAGGTAATACATCCTTTCCGCGCGTAGCGTGAACAATATCTTGAATAACTATGCTCGGGATATGCTTCCACTTCGTCACCAGCCGTTGAAATCGAACAGATATTATTAAAGTACTGTGCTATTAGCATCGACGCAAACGTCCGAAGCTCTGGGAAAGAGATGATATCTTCCACCGAGAAGTCAAGTTTTCTTTTTATAGAATTCCCCCAGGTTGAAAAAGGAATGTGCGTAACGTTTTTGTGCGTCTTAGTGATTTCAGGAAGGAATTAACTTTGATCAAGAACTTTCTAAAGTCGTGGATATAGGCAATCATAGACCTGTCAAACCAAAGGTAGAGATTGCAGTTCATTCGCGGTTTCAGCCTTGAGGGCAAAGGGTATTGAAGTAAGTGGATATTGCCAAGACTTTCCAGCCTCATACTTTTGTATATATATATCACGTAGATTGCCTTCAGTAGAAATCAAGCAACTTAACAACTATTATTGTGTATACCTTCTAACAAAGGGAATATAGGAAAGCTCTGAGAGACATGTGGCGATATTCGTGACAAAGTTAAGCGAAATAATGAATGGTCCTGAATTTTGACGCCACAACAATCTACAAGGACTAAGTTAGTCTCTGATAGGAGCACTGCAATTATTGGTATTACAAACAGAAGTTAAGAAAATTTGCAGTGGTATACTGTCCGCCACTCTAATTTTGAAGATCCAGCTCCCAAAGCTGCTTGAATTATTTGCCCTTGCTTACCAACCTCAGCCTTGCTTTAAGAAGGTGAATAAATGAGGTTTGATAAACCCATGCAATCTTGGTCAAAGGACCACCTACTAGGCTTTACAACCTTAGTCTCCAGGACAGTAGTTTTCACTGACAGCTTAAGTGCATATATTGAGCGATGCTTGCACTATGTACCTGTCCTCCTGATCGTGGTGGTCCTTCAGAAGTAGTGGACAATAATTGCATACCTTGAGTTTGCTTCCTTGACATGTAAGCAACCATCCTCACAATTCACTTAGTGTTGAATGATGTTGAGTTATTGATGGCTGACTTTATTATTTTTTATCTTTCTGCAGTATAGTTATTATAATCTCATTAGTTAAGGAACCTATAAGTTGGAATTATTTTAAGGATCTCGCTTAAATAGGGGTTAAGTGGGGGAAACATAGCCACGCCATGTCGTTCACAGAATAAAGGATGTCTTGGCTATTGTTAAACAACAATAAACAACTTAAGATATCTTAGTAATTAAGTCTGATCTCTGTGAAAAGTTATGAATTGAATTGTTTATCTATGAGACAATTGGTTTCTGTCACCAATTACTAAAGCTAAATTCGTAGGTTACGTTGTTATCCCCTGGTGAGAGATAACGTCTGCTGGGTAAACACAAGTGCATTCATCATGAAATCTTTGTATGTAGAAGTAATGGCCTAATATTGAATTATTCAGTAACATCAGTAGCAAAGTACTGAGAATATCATCACTACGTGAACAGATAAATTATCCGTGCAGTTTTCAGAAGAGCTAGAAGAGATTCTTAAGTGTCAAAAGTAATAAAAGAAACAGCTTGATATTATTTACAAGAGTTATTTGCGGTAGCTTAGGCGATTCTTGATATCGTTTTACGTATGATCAATTCACGGAGCTCATGTTTGACTAAGCCAAGGAAAGCCACAGAAGAGTTCATTTCTAAATGATTGTTGATTGTGAATTTATTCCCAAGCTTATAGGACATTTATAATCTTAGACCAGAAATAAATTTTCCACCTTAAAGTATAAGAAAGTAAGCCATGGTAAGTATGAAATGTTAGATATGACATCAGGCTAAGTTTCAACTAGTATTGCTCTAGTGGTCTCAATGACTTTTGAATAATTACCAGGGGATGCAATCCTGAAGACAATATATATTATCACTACCTCCACAAGGTCGGTATTACCTAAGGAACTAGGCAAAAGTCCTCTTCATTAAGCTCTTCGTCTTTGACAACCTTGTTTCGTCAATTTTGGCGTGTGGGGTCCTCACGCGTTGAGATTCACCCGAAGACGAGATGCCCTGCCTCCCATCTCTATAAAAGCCGAAACTTCTCGCAACCTTCCTTGTCAAAACCTCACAACAACAAACAACCTCCGAAGGCTCACACTCACAGTCCATCAAGATGGATAGTCAAGCCGAGTTCGTCCATTTCTCTGCCTTCCCGAAGGAGGTCAGAGATATGATCTGGAAGGAGGCCATGCCACGCGCAGAAAATGGCGAGAAGAGTACCGTTCGCGTTAGGCTATACTGGAGCCCAGGTGCAGCCAGTGAGCTAGCCCGTCTTCAACTCAGCAACTCTGGTAAGTTGTATCGCACCCTGCTCTGCTGCTGCGATAGCAGCAGCTATCTTTCCAACATGACCCAAAAGTTATCCGACTAATCAGATCTTACAGAAGATGAGAAGAACAAAACTAGCCCAGAGGTTTTCGATCTTCGCATGACCAAGGTCTGCCACGAGGCTCGCGACGCCTACCTCGCCGTATTCCCAAACACTCTTCCTCTTCGTCTCCGAGGTCGCGGTGCTCAACGCATCACAGCCCTCCATTTCGCCAAGGATACGGTCATCTACATCGAGAACTACTGCAAGGCTATCTTCCAATCTTATGCATATAATTTCCTTGTCACCGAAGACGATGTTAGACATCAGCCCATGCCGTTATGGACCATGACCATCAAGCACCTTGCCGTTGATGTGTTCAATTCTGCGAGACTCCACACCGTCATGTACCACGACGAAGAGAGAGTTGGCAATAACTTTTCAGACTTTTTGGTCCGCTACTTCAAGAGTGTACAAACCGTTTGGATGTTCGGTCGCGACCCGGAGGGCAGCCTTCCATATTTTATGTTTAACGATAGGAAGCTCAAGAAGGACTACCTCTCAAAGTTGATTGGCAGACTCCGCGACTCCGCTGAGGAGTTTGAGGATGATAGCTTCTCTCCACCAGAGTTGAAGTATTTTCCTGACGCAGACCCTTTTGTTATAGAGAAGTAGATGGCCATGGGAAGGTGGTGTAATGTGATTGAGATTGGACGGGGTGGTATGGGTGGGATAGTACTATACGATGAGGGGAGGATGTGTGTATAGGAACGCTTTACTGGTACTTGCTTGGTCTTGTCTTGATTTGTACCCATCATACCGGTATTCCTTCAAGCTAGTAACTATTCATCTTCAGATTTGAGATAATGGAAAAAAAAAAGTTCTCTGTCACCCAAATTGCTTTTTGATATGTTCTGCAGCCATTCCAAAATCTTCCAAGTGTAGACCCAATCTTCCCCACTCTGAAAGGTGCATAATTAGAAGAAATTTATTTCAAGTACATGGCAAAACTATGCTGAGCGTAAATATCGGTGGGTGTCAACTCACACTGATGAGCTGTGTATGAATGGTAAAAAAACTACAAAGCAGCGGCAGCCTATCCGTGATTCAACATCATACACACAGCTCAAGAGCCCAATTTCGAAGTCAAAGTTCAAATAATAGTATTGTAGAAAGACGAATTCATATGTCGGGTTGATCATCTTATGAGCAAGCTAGCTGCAACGAAGGTGATGTCTAAAAGTTCAATACTACAGAAGATAATTTCCTGACGAGGGTATTCTATACTTGTAGTCTCAAAGCCTAGTACTACCGTCTAGTATTACGGTCAAGCTTCTCGAAAATCTCTCAGCCTTACAACAAGTATTCCAGAACCCAGATGAATATTTATTCGACCTTACTACCGCTTTTGGAAGCTACACACGTAGTGTTGGAATTCACTCGCGAAGCACCAAAAGCCTATTGCCACCTCAAGTATATAATCTCCTCGACGCGTTGTCAAAATAGATAACCTCCCACAAAACCTCCAACACTCTTTATTCTACAGCCTTTCACGTCAAACATAATCTCGTGCTGCAGAAGACGAATCATCTAATCCGAATAGCTTAACTGGGGTTTTCGCAAGACTCTTGGTAACATGTTGGTCTATGATACCTTTCTCCGATTTCCAGATTTCCCAAAGGAAATCCAACTTTTGGTGTGGGAGCAAGCTTTGCCTTACATCCAAGGCCATACAAAACGAGTGATTCGGGTTATTTGGCAAGAGTATCCTTTGGCAACTCTGATAGTTTCTCGAACTTCATGTGAGTTTGTTTGCTGTGCAACATTTCCTAGGTCCTTATGCATGTGAGAACAATTTTCTGGTGCTACATCTGACCTTCAAAACCTACCAATCTCCAAATTAAGGCCCTGCTTGGTTTTGGAGGCTTCGGGAATGTTAGGATTAGCCTACGATATTGGACTTACGTGAATTTAACAACCTGCTGATCAAATACTGTAACAGATGCAACATATTCTACTTCCTCAGAGGTCTTTGATCTTGCTATGACGCTTGCCTGCAAAGCATGCCGCAATGTTTACCTCAAAGCATTCCCTCATACACTCGCCCAACCCTTCCAGGTCAGATCCAGGAATAAGTACTGTCAACAGAGAGTTGGAATCCTTCATTACGATGACCACACGGCTTTTTACATTGAAGACTTCAGCGGGTATATCCTTAGAAACCGTCCCGATTGGTATCATTTAGTGGCACACCTTCCTTCTGACCAACTCTCCATGCTACTACCGACAAACAGAATTAAGTCTCTCATCTTTGACTTTTCGGAGTATTCATTGCCTCTGGGTGTGGATCCTAAACGGGGTTGCAGTGTCTGGATCCTCGCCGTTAACTTTCTCGCCAAAAAATTCGGCAACTTGGAGTCGGTATTGGTGGTCATTCGAAAATTGAAGTTACTGAAGAATGACCAATTTCGCGATAAAGTGGTTCTGGCGTTGATGCGATATTTTGAATTGGCCTTTGAAGTTCATCGTGGCACCCGGCCTCTCAAAACACCCACATTGGAGTTTATCGTTGAACAATATGGCCGGGATTAGCACTAGGGGGGCATGTGGAATAGACAAGAAGCTTATTTTCTCTGAATCACCGGGTTGGATGTCGAACATTTCGAGTTGTATATGATGCCAGCAAAGTTAGATGCTGCAAGAAACTTCGCGATAAATTGTTGTTGCTCTTGTCAGGCCAGCGCTGTGGAACGTAGATAGGCTCGATAGTTTGCTAACCACCCCAAAAACATGACGCAGTGCAACCCACTGTTATTTATTTCACCCAGTAGAGTGCCGTTCTTTTGAGAAGCTCAGGCCTATCTAATATTTCATGGGGTGTAGATGAAGATTAAGTGCAATTTCGGAGCCATTGGATTGCGGTACTTATAATATGGTGGGGTGAAAATAGATGTGTTTCTTCATTTCATTTTCTTTCTTTTGCTATTCGTTCGAGGAAATGACTGGGTGTGTGTGTTCAGGGGATCGGCGATATGGTTTCATCTACTGTAATAATAAACAAAACATTTTCTCTTCATTTCCATTCCAAGTTGAATACGTGAGAAAGGGAAGATGAGGTTACGTTAGTTAGTCTTGGTTACCTACAATCTAGGAGCCACGAAAAGTGCGAAATGAGGCTTGTTGAGGGGTGCCCTTTCATGATTGATATGGACGATATCGTTCCATATTTCGTTCCATTGTGACTTTGTCTATGAACTCGACCGGTCTACGCACGCTCTTTGTCTTAGTTTTTCGTGTTGAAACCCGGCAACCAATTCTTGGAATGATTTGATCACCATACTGCGGATGTGATATATGACCCTCGGATCCTCGGATGGTCAGTCCGCAGACACAGCCCCTGAATTCTTACCGACTGTACCACGATCATTTTTTTGATATGTGTTGTTTGTTCCAGCCCGAACCTTGTCCACTCGATAATTTTCTATTGATTATTCCCACAAGCGATAGAAAAAAGCTAGGAGCCAGCTTCTGGCACACGGTACTCCAGATCACCCCATATGCCGTTGTGATATGTTGGTATATTGATATTGATCTTGGGCGGATCCTCGGAGGCGATATCCCGTAAACAACGGGCCCCTGCAAATGCTCTACTCGTTACTTTCGCCCACCCTATGTGCCAGACGTCAACGTCATATTCGTTAGTTCGATATTTGACATGGTGTGGCTCAGGCTGGTTGCTCCAGCGACGACGTGACTAGGGGAGGCACCAGAACCTGTCACGAACGACGCCATCAAACCCAATTTGCTCCCAGCAACCAATCCGCTCGGCAGACAGGATCTTCTGGGATCTTAGTGGACGGACCGTCCCTTGATACCTTGAGGAAGAGACAAAGTATGTTGACTCCCCGTTAAACAACCCTCCCAAGACTGCTGTAAGACCCAACGGCGCGCGCAGTTGTGATAGAAATAATCCCTCCCCTCATTTCCATGCAGACGCCGATGCAACACCAAGAGCTCCTCGCGGGCTGTGTAGTGTGTACTTCATAATTGTATGGTAGTAGTGCGTGTGTGCCGTGTAACTTCACCGTCTTCGCGGCTTGGGAGGTGGTGCACTGCACTGGTCCGGTGGAGTCGGCAGTGGCATCGTGGGCCTCTCAACGCGTTCACTCTCGAGCGTCGAGTCGTATTGGGCAGCGTTTCGACGGCTGGAGTCTGGTGTTGACCGCTGAATGGCCCATTGAGTGGGGGACGAGCTGTAGTCTGCATCATCGTTCGTGCTAGAGTTGCCTGTGGTTCGCTGTACGTGTTCAATGGATGGTGGTCGTCGTAAGAATCAAAACAATCATAACAATCAATCACTGGGAGGAGGAGGAGCATGCAGCGACGAGAGAGGAGAACGGTGAAAGGGGGTGGTAGGTCGATCGTGGTCGACAGATTGACTTTGGTCCAGAGTCCACCCCAGGTTTGCTCGAGTCAGATTGACAGATGGCGACCCTTTTTTTTGGTAAAATAGCCTTTTCATTGATATATTCTGGTCGTAATGAACGTTACTGATTAACGTTTTCCAATAAATATTCCGTGCATGTTCGACAGCCATACGTCCTCCGTACTGCACCGGGACTCGAGGAGGAGCTTTATAGGCGTGCAGGAGAGATTAC
>Ga0247734_1000601_pt1 | contig 30295 bp, 26 predicted proteins | sample UWRJL103311B2_FD_180933 | JGI IMG/M metagenome (GOLD analysis project Ga0247734, IMG submission 180933) | Plant litter microbial communities from Arlington Agricultural Research Station in Wisconsin, United States - UWRJ-L103-311B-2 | ecosystem: Environmental > Terrestrial > Plant litter >...
CGCTCACGTGATGTGGGTCATATGTGCCAAGGCCGCTAATCTCAATACACTCTAGCCACGCACAATTCAGAAATGTCGAAGCGACTATCAACAGGAACTCCAATTCACGACATCAACCTATCGCCAAAATTCACGATGTCTGCAACTCTGGAAGCAACCAGACCTGCGGGTCAAAAGAAGACCTTCGGCAAGTCGACAAGAGAAGTCCCCCACCACAGCGTGAAGGCGAAGAAGTGAGTCGAGAAGAAGCCCAGTTGCGTTAACATACTAATCAATTCCTCAAGGTGGTACCCAGCGGAAGATGAGGTCGTCAAGAAGACAGTTAGTGATCCTATACTCGAAATTGGAACGTTGTCGGATGTGGAATGCTTGCGGATGAAGGAAATTGGAGTTTGCGATCGTGATCGCTCACTCCAGGACCCACGATCCTCAGCTACATATCGTCAACAATCTCTGGCAGCTTCATGTAGGAATTAGGACTAACATTTTCACCTCAGGTCCGCAAATCCATCCGCGCCTCCACTCCCCGCGAATCCCTCGCTCCAGGTGCCGTCCTTATCCTCCTTGCTGGTCGTTTCCGCGGCAAGCGTGTCGTCCTCTTGAAGAGCCTTCCCCAAGGTGTCCTTCTCGTTACTGGTCCATTCAAGGTCAACGGTGTTCCTCTCCGCAGAGTCAACGCCCGCTACGTTATCGCCACATCCTTCAAGGTCGACGTTTCCGGACTTGACTCCAAGAAGATCGAGGAGGTTTCTGGTGAGAAGTACTTTGCACGGGAGAAGGGTGAGAAGAAGTCAGGAGAGGAGCAATTCTTCAAACAGGGCGAGAAGCCAGAGGTGCGTAATCTAAATAAATAAAGGGGTAACGGGGCTGGGCTAATGAACAAGTAGAAGAAGAAGCCATCAACCAGCCGCGCCGCAGACCAAAAGGCCATCGACAAGGCCCTCTTAGCAACCATCAAGAAGGAGCCATTCCTCACCAGCTATCTCGGAAGCACATTCAGCTTGAGAAAGGGTGACCGACCACACGAGATGCAATGGTAGATTTGGGAAGTGAAGAATTGGGTTTGGGCGTAGAAAGCGGACGTGGGAACTCTCAACGAATTCGATTTGCATTTGATTGGCGGATGGCATGGTCGTTGCTAGGCGCTCTCTGTAATTCAGAAAAGATTTGAGATAACGAATCACTGGCAAAAGCATAAAAAGGGACTTTAAATTGATTGTGAATGGGACACTGACTGACTAAAATGATCGCATTCTGAGAGGATGACTGCAATATAGGGCATCCTGTACTAAAACTTGCAACTTGCAGGTATCGCTAGAGGTAGTAAATAAATATTGATGAAATCTGTCTTTCAGTGTTTCACCTGGTTGCAAGGGTAGATACGACATGCTTCCTAGAGCCCAATCCTGGTGAAGTATCGCGACTTTACATCAAGAACTTGAATGCCACAGAGCGTTTGGAACGACAATGTACTCGGAGTGTACTTGCGAACTCTAGGTTACGGATTTTGAATATAGAATACCATATTATATGACTGGCAAATCTATGTTGAAGTGACTACCTTAGACCTTCGCCATTTATGCATGAATGCAACCCCTGATGATGTAAATGCTCAATTCCTCCTGCAGCCTTTACCTCAGATACCTCGCTCTGCATAGCTCTTAATCATGCCCTCCAAAGTAGGTTCATATTCCACCAAAGAGACAACCCCTGTCTTCTCGTCCAGCACAGTGTTGGCCTGCACAAATACCTTTCTCGGTTGCTTGTTTCTCAAAACCTCATTGCGAATCTTTGTCCCAAAGAACTCATCCACGTGTGTCATATCATTGTACAACTTCGTTCCGGTCTTGACATCGGCCGTAGATTTGTAGATATGTAGCTTTTGCAAGTACGACTCCACTGCCTTTCGCCCGATTGTGGTGATCTTGCTGCGATCCAACTTGATGGTCAGATCTGAAAGATCCTCCTTCTGGTAGTCCAGCTTGCAAAAGTTATCACCGGCAGCCAAGAAGCACTTTAGAATCGAGAAACGAGCTTGCGAATGTGCCTGGCCCCATTTCTTACTCTTCGCATCCCACATTTCCAGAGAAGCAATCCCAGAACGAGCCATGGAGAGATAAGCAGCATAGAGCACATCACCAGCTTCACCATCCATGTTCTCATTCCCATCGCCGAAGCCGAAGATACGTAAGATTTCGAAATCACAGCAGAGGGCCATGGCTACGGTTTCGGCGCGACATTCTTCGTATGATGAAGCGATAGCGCCGAATACACCGCCCCAGGTCTCTCCAGGCTTATAATAGGTGTTGATGGGCTTGTCATTGACGGGACTAATGGGTGGGTTTTTGTGATCAAAGTTGTAGTTGCTAGGTGACGTTTCCTGGAGAAGTTTGCCGGTTCCGTGCCCTAGTAGTTCGTGGATACCGACTTGCACCTAAGAATTAATCAGTACTGAACCATATAAGCAGTATAACACTTTGAACTGCTCAAAGATCAGGCTAGTGTCGACTGTAGCTAGTGACTGCGAGTGTGTCACGTGCTACAAATCGCACCGAAGCAAACTCACCTCGAAAGCTGCATCTCGATACTTCTGATAGATTTCAAGATCATCCTCCGCAATAAAAGGAATTTTCTCATTTGGAGCTTTGGCGCTCAAGACATTTCCAAGAGAGACGTTCTTGAAACCTTCAGATTGTCGAATATCATCGTAATTTGGAATGTTAATGCCAGCCGGTATTCCGGATCCGGCAAAAGATAAGACCTCAAGACTAGTAAAATCTGGGCTAAGAAATTTGTCCTTTTCAAAGTCTACTGTCCATGGAAGCTTAGGGATCATGGATTCGGCTCCATCGACCAAGGCTCCGAAAGTTCGAGTTCGCTCGAGATTGACAGTGGCAGCAAAACCTTCCCTGCGAGGTGAATTAGTCAAGGGGTTTGGAGACTTTAGAACTACTCATTCTCAACGCAACATGGTAGAATTAGAATACGAATGGCTCCAAACAAACGGCTCTCGACTGCTTCTAATACGAACATCTATTCGTAGGAATTTGGCTTACCATTCTCCTCGGACACCATGTGGGTCTCTGTATGTCTCGACAAATCCGATATTAGATTCGACCATAGGACCCTTGTCTCTGATCCAAAATCTCTGACTATTCTTGTACGCTTCAAGAGAGCCAGACTCAAAAGAGTTAGCATATGCCAGTTGCATTTGCTTTTGGTTATCATTTGCAGAGTTTTCAGCAGCTTTCTTGTGATATGCTGCAATTATAGCCATTTCCTTTGAATAATCGCCATATACTAGCTTGATTGTGGAGCCTTTCAACTGGCCACTCTTAACATCAAAAACTGTCTCCTTGCCGATGTCCCCTCCCTCAACTGGCACATCCTTTACCGCTGATGCAATAAGTAGCTCAAACGTGCCGTCGGCTGTTTTTCTTAAACGGGTGTTCTCCGGAAGTAACTTCTGCTCTCGCATCCACTCACTGACAGCAGAAATCTCTGCTTGAGTGATCCCCTTGGAGTCAGGATAGTAGGTGGTAACATGACCATCATCTAGAAATCCAAGGTGCATAAGCCCACTATTGTTGCTTGAGAAAATCGCGCCATTGGTTGCCTTAAAGTGTGATTCAGCTTCTGGAGAGCTAGCAGCTAGGGCGGCAAAAGCCTTCTCTTCGCATCGAGGTATAAACTTGGCATCTCCGAATCCCTTGTAGTTACCACAGTTTCCAAGAAACATTGCGGAATATTCAAGGAAGTATTTCAGGTCATCGTCACTAATTCCAGATTTCCTTTGAGCGGCGGTCCAATCGCCATTAAAAGCCTTATACAGCTCGATGATGAAGTCAAAGATGGCCTCTGACTCAGGAGACACCTGTCGAAGAGTGACTCTAGTACCCGTGAAGGCGGATCTATATTCAGTCAGACAAGTTTCTAATGTCATGTTTGTACAGCAAGCATGTTAAACACTACAATACTATCAAAAGATACTTTTACAACTCGATCAGAAGCTATTCAACTTCTTCATAGGTGGAACTATTCATCATTGCTTGATTTTTCGTGCGTGGTGATTTGCCTTGACCAATGTCTGGTACGGAGGAAGAAATTTTATAAGACTTACTTGCTTATGTAGTGAGCATAACGTTTCTCCTTGTCAGACAGCGCATCAAAGTGCTTCTTGATGACCAAGTTGACCGTCGAGGGTGGGCTATCCGCCAAGAAGTGCTTGATCTCTGTGGCGTTCATGGCGACGGTGAGGTGGTTCTTGATGCTCGAAAGTCGATTTAGAGGAGAAACTGAGGTTGGAGGAGAAACTATACGATGTGCGGTGCTTGTATTTGCATTTGTCGCACTGGTGTAACGTCGTATGTATGGGGAAGGAGGCTGCAGTGTTAGTGCAAGGCTAAGTTGGCGGGGTTGATGATACTGGGAGGTGAATTTGCCCAATGATTGGGAAACACCTTTCTGACCTGCCTCTTGCAGACTCGATATCCATATTTTCATTCTCGATTCACGTTTCTATTCGTAACATCATTATCAATGGGGGGTTATGTAATTTATCGTACCATAAAAAAAGTCTTCATTTTTACACACAGACCACGTGGCTCATCTCGTACTCGTTTGTGCGGTACGAAAGACCACACATTTCGGGGCTCCTCGACGTCCAGATTACGGTAAGCTTCATTAAAGCAGTTACACACCTCCAGTGAATTAAAAGATTGTTTTATACTATATGGTGATTTCATGATTTGACTTACTGAGCATGGATTCGCCGCTCCGAGTAAGCTATTCATAGTACAAAGTTTACTTTGTACTGTACTTCAGTTTGCAATCTGAGAAAGCACAAGCATATAAAGCCTCACGAAAGTAAACAAGAACTTTAGTATATTTTATTTGAGTTTACTACATCTCCAGGTAAAACCCGTCAAAGCATTATTTCTCTTGCGAACTCTTTGATATAGACTCGTTGCAATGCTCAAAACATGCAGGCGTTGGAAGTGGCAGCGGTCATCATAAGTAATGAGATTTATATAACTCGTCATCATCTCAGACTATATGTTGAATTCACAAGATTCAATTCAAACAGTATATGAATTTAGTTGGTCTGGAAATACTGACAGGCTTCCTCAAATCTTGAAATCGATTGAATCGTGGCCTTGTGAGTGGTTCCGTGGCTTAACATAAGAGCGCTGTGGAATTAAACTAGAGCTTTGGTGTTTGATTTATCGCACAAGATTACTGGATTTATTCACGTTAAGCTGTATATTAGAAACAAAGATTGAAGGGTACATGAAGTACTTACGTAGTTTTCCAAAGGAGTTAATTTTAGCCAAATGTTGGAGATATTATAGGAGATATATAACGTTTATAAAATATTAAAAACAAAATTTTGACTACCGAGAAGTATTTCGCTCATGAAATCACGCTAAGGAATATGCCAAGATGTAGAATATACACATTTCACCTAACTCACATCTTTTACAAGTATAGATATTGCAGATTCTACAAATCCAAAACTAGCAAACAAAACAGGACAAATACCCCCCAGACCACAAGTCCACAGGTGGTGGAATACTAAAGATATCGACAGAGCCGTCGTCATGGATTCACATTACTGAGAATAACTGAAAAGTATCATCCCCTAAGTTAACTGAGATGAAAAGTCGGTACTCTGATACTGAGAATAATAGGAGAGGGTGATGTGGACTAAAAACTGGACATGAAGATGTTGGCCTGCCTGACAAGCAGGTTGAACTTTTTTGCTTTTCTTTTTGCCAATTTGAATTAGACCTTTCGGCTGAGGATTTGGGCAACCTGAAATGTTTGCCCCCAGGCCTCCTCTCTAACCGTGGAACTACTCTAATAGCTCGAATAGTATCAAGGAAACAAAAGTTTCCTTAAGAAACGAACCGGAAAGACGAAAGATAGACTGATGAATTCATAGTCTGCTAGGCTATGAAGAACTTTTATGCTGAAGCACTATATACCGTTTCTTCATAAGCCCCTTAAATATTTTTTGCTTTGGGAGGATGTCCCATTCAGCTTTTATACGCACTATTAATGAAAAATTGATATGGAATTTTCGAAAATTCGGATTATTGATTCCCAATGCCTTCGCTATTAACAATACTGCGTGCACCACTTGACTTCTATCTACTGTATAAAACATCAAAGTAAAGCGAAATGGTTTGTCACTGTTCGAATTGCTACTTCATTCGTTAGAAGTATTCATTACCTACAGTGGTTAAAAATATGTTACCACAGTCATTGCCAAAGTGGAAGGGCGGCACAAAATACCAACGAATTCCGCCCCACTTCCCCTATTTCTAAGCGACAGCACAACAGAACCCAACCGTTTACGTGCAGAACATCTGCGAGTAGTTATAATAACTAGATGTGTTAGATTAGTCACTTAGCTTCCTCATGACTCGAATAACCACCCTTGCTGAAGTTCACCAGGCTAATCGAAGACGTGCTTGCCATAATGGCCATCAAGGTTCTTTCAAAACCTCGCACTTGCCATCGATACTAAGCTATCGATATATTCACCAGTCAATATGGAAGGCACCTTGATGACTGTCTTCTTGACCTTAAAAAGAACACTCAAAAATTTCTAAATATCAATTCCGGCGTCAAAACTTTCTGGATAGTTCATTCTTCAACCTACAGTCTTCTCTGGCATTCCGGTCATGTCTCAATACGCCAATTTGCTTCAAACTCGTAGCGGAACAAGACTGCCTGCTGAATTATGCCTAAGAGTGGTGGAGCTGGCCGTGGAGAAAGATCCTAAGAGCATAAAGCACTACTTGAATCTCTCAAATGTGAGTGCCTTATGTTGCTGAGTTCATTATCAAAGTATGCTTTTAAGGATAGCAAACTTCCCCACACTTAAGGATCACCTGATTAGGCAATGAATCAGACATTGTCCTCAAATATTTCAGGATGTCCAATGCATCCAACTAGTAGCTTAGGGGATTTCTTTTTCGAAGACCTATGAGTCTAACGAATACATAGAGCTTCAATACTTTACTTATGACTTTCGAAGTCTCTATCATCAAAACTGTTGCTGGATCTAAGCAGAATCTCCACTATGAGCTCCTTCCGTCTTGCATACAGCCTGAGCTCGTGGGTAATGTTACGCCTTGCTCGTTCAGATGGCTTTCAGAGCTCCGTTCTCGAGTTGCCGCTACCCAATATCTTTTACGTAAGTATATCTAAGCATGAAATAGTCTATACACATTGAAAACAAAAGTTCTGACTATTTTATAGATCACGAGGGTATCACGACATTGTCACCGCTACTGAATTCCCTACTACGACCGGCAGGAATACAATTACTTTATGAATTAGCAGACTGTACTGCAGGTCTCAAAACAGGTCGCCAACTCAATTTCCTTATTGAATTGAGACCGTTGGAGCTCGCAATTCTTGGAGTAACCAGCAAAGGCCTGACGCTTGCATGGGGAGAACATGTGCAGCGCAATCAGACGCAAAATGAAAGCGAGAAGCGAGAGCGAGTATGCGTATTCGAAAACAAGTTGCTTCGGTATGGGCCATTCTTTGCCCTTGCATCATTTGGAACAGTAGGGGATCTCGAGCTAGCTTGGACTAATGATGTCATTGAGTACGGGCTTGTTGAACTTGAGGAATTCGAAACAGGACAACGTTCAACAATAGCTCCTAGTCTTCAGAGCAAGTTATGGAGGAATTTTAGCGATAAAATGGGATGCACAATGGAAGAAAGTTGGCCTATTGCTATGAGGCTACTGGGGAATTGAGTATTATGCTGTCCTCGCTGTATAGATGGATACACTTAGACAAAACTGGGATGTTACCGATACTCTCAAAAATTTAGAATGTGTGAGACAATCAATGTGTTAGCAGCGGCTAACCAGACGAATTGAAGCTATGACTAATGGATTATAAACCGGACATATAGTCTGTATTGGTTGGAAATTTAATCAGATCTGTAATTGGCTCTAAATTTTCGTATTTTGGACTATTTTTGGTACATACAAAACTATAATTGATGGCAAACTGAGTTATTACTCCGTTGCTTCTAATGTTTTGACTACATGTCTGTTTCACGTAAAACCACCCAGTCCAAGTAAAATAAAGATGAATATCAAGTGGTGGTCCAATGATATCTCGCGAAACCTGAAATTATTCAATCAGGTTGATTTGATTTTGAACTAGTGAAACTACTTAGCACCGTAGACATAGTATAAGCAAAATTTATACCACGAGAGTCTCAAACAAATTTTTAGTATTGTAACATTTTATAAGAAATTGTTTGAGTACTACCTAGCTTGAGCTAATATGTCAGAGGAACGCCATTTAGTTAGCGAATTGGATATATTTAAATATGGACCGACAATGTTTTAAGCTCACCAGGATGAATCATGCTAGGTGATATATTCTAAATTAATTATGCAGTGTTCATATATGAACTGAAGCAGCAGATGCTGTTAAGTATGCAGTTTCCTCAAAATCTTCATACTCTACTTACTGATTGACATACTACTCTATTCACTACAACATTAAATATTGGTTTTATTTCCGAAAGAGGACCAACAATATGGCTAGCTTCAGCAGCGCTCAATATCCCTGGCAAAATTCCGGTTTCTTACCTGCTGTGTATCAACCAAAAGCGCATGGAAATTCTCAGGAATCAAATGTTTATGGAAGTCCTCTGCGAGCAACCGACAACCTTATCCCAGGGCAAACAAATTACCCTCACGTTTCTCCGCAACTAGGTTCTCAACAACTGCCTCAGTTGCATCAGCCACCTCAGTGTCTACAAGCTTACCAGAAACGACCAATCGTTAGTGGAGTGAAGTTAGACATAGATCTTCATGTTATATGTTTTACCAAAAGGTGGATGCCATGTGCTGAGTTTCTGCTTGGAGAAGGATGTCTTAACTCTTCAGGTCCCGCCTGTAAATTTTTACATGTACTACCTTACGAATTCGAGGAACAGGCGAAGCTCATTATCGGCCTAGAAGCTCAGAATAAACTATCGCACTTGAAATTTCAAGCTTGTCTAAAAGTGTTCTATAGCCACAACGTTTTCTTATTCGGATCTAGATATGGAGGGGACGCTCCCCTTCGTGAAAAAGTAAAAGCTGCATTAAGAGGTACTCGAAGTCCAAAACATATTAGCAAAAGGGAGTGGAACCTTCTCCGAGATCCTGTAGCTACTCGTCTCTTGGAATTTATCGATGAACCAGGCTGGAAAAACAAAGGATCCAGTTCTTTCAGGCAGCCAACGTGGGCCGTAGACTTCCAGAAATCCGACGAATATCGACATCTTATTAAATCTATATGTATCAAGCTTAGCAACCCATACATCACAGAATTCGTGCCCGATTGGGATTGGCCATTGAAAATCGACTGGAAGAGTCTTCCCCGTCTAGAGTATTTGCAACTTGATTTGCGAACTTACTCTCGACATCCATGGATACAGATGGGAGACTATTACACACCTGAGCAATATCAGGTACTTCTTCAACGGGGAGCAGAGAGAATGAAGTGTCTGAACCTGAAGAAGCTTACCCTGGTTGGTCTTTGCAGCTACTGGAACTGGGGAAACAAAGACCACGAAAGGAAGATGGACGCTTTATTCAGGCCAGCCGTTCGATACGGGGGGTTTATCACTTTTGTTGACACACCGATAGAGTCTATTCCTCTCCAGCCTATGAAAGACGATGGGATGGGTTTACTTGCATCTTTGCCAGGTGTTGGACAACCATCTTTAGATGTAACACCAGAAGAGGTACAGGATCTTAACTGGTTTCATAATCTGGACTCTCCTGTTAAAGAAAAATCTCCTAAATTCCTTACACAAGAAATAGAAGAAATGGAAGAAAGAGAGCCAGAAAATAGTCTGCTGTCAGTGGCTCGAAGAATACCGTTGAATTGGAATGGGAAGTATTAGTGTTGCGACGTAGCCTGAACCAGAATACTCGTCATATTCTGATAATGCTATACACTAAAGAATCTAAGTTAAGGCTGTCAAAAATTCCATTGGATCACTTCGAATTTAGCGAAAATAGGATATTATAGATGGTAATATAAAAACGTTTAAAGAAGAACACCTTAAACCATAGTTTTGTATAGGAACCGCTTACCCTAGATGTTGTCCCTAATCCTTGGTGTCATGTTTAAAGTAGTAAGTAGTCATAATACACCATACAAGAGTGAACTAGAAGATTTGAATGAGAGCCAGTAAAGCAATAGTTAGTGGTTCAAAATAAAAGGCCTCCTAATACAGAATCGTATAATTTCCATTTAAATAAAGATACTAGGAAGGTTACCTCAAATCTATTTCTATGGCAGATTGAAAACATGCAAAGTAATTCTCCGCGGCTTGGGTATATGTCACATAAACAGCTTTAAATTAGATAACTCGATTTACTTATTCTTTGCCAAATATATACAAGAAGTCAAGAAGCACCAAGCACTTCACTCCCCTACATACCATCAGCAATCATAGCAGCCACTAGCTGAACATGGCGGTTTGCATTCGTCTCACTCCACTCAGTATCGTAGTTCAAACCATATGGCCCTGGTGGAGTCAGTTTACATTAATTGGAGATTCGAAAGAGTTGAAACTATTTCCGGAGTTATGTCTTCTGAAAGAATATCCTTTTTCTAGATGTTCGGAGACCAACTAACTCCCAGACGTTCTCTAACATAACAGGAGTTTTTTTCTTTCAGAAAAGTGACACTTACAGATATGCCCACCTCCACAGTTAATGCGAACACCAGCACCATCCCATGACTGCAGCAGTCGTGTGGCTTTCGGCCAGTTATTAGCTGCGCACCGAGTGTTGAAAGCAGCGGTCTGGCCGATCCCGAGGGTATGTGCAATCTCGTGCATAGCTGTGCGTTCATTCATATAGCTTCTTACAGATCCGAATCGCAGGTCGCCATTGTAGTTTGCTTCGGCCGTGGGAACACCGGGGGAATAGGATACACGGATGGTCTTGGTAGCACTAGAGAGGCGCCCGTAACGGGCAACGGCAGCCCTCATAGCGGCTTCAATTCTGGTATATGCGTCGGCCTGGTCGGCGGTGGGATTGCCGACCTTTTGAAGTGACCATGTTATCGCTGCAGAGGCCGTGGAGAGGCATGCAAGGGCAACAAAAAGAGCTGAGAATCGCATGGTTTATTTGTGGTTGAGAATATCCGGCGCTTTAGGATATTTCCTGATGGGAGCAAGTGTGCCTTGGTGATATTCGGACGTGATCAATAGTTGGATATAGTAGTACTTAATTTCCACTATGCACTTTGACAACGATCAACACAGACAAGTCAAGAGACAAGAGTGATGCCGGTTTATATATACGTGGTCACAGCCATTGATCTTTTTCCGGTACTTGCCTTATCTCTTGATAAATGCCTGCCTATATACGGCAATTATATATCGATTATTCCGCCGCTGAAAGAGTAGCTTGGCGCCAACCATATATTCTCCATATTACCCGCCTTCCTTGACCGCGTTAAAATTGAAACTTGTTCGAAAAGGAAGCTGTTAATGGATATATTATCTTAGCACCCACAACGACCGCTCGGGGCACTGACTTCTTTAGCACCGTGCATGACACATGAAGGAGATCTTTAATTTCCCGACACCATGCTGCCCATACAAACGGATATTCAGCGACTGAATCATTAGTACCTTATATTACTTTGCAAAGCTAAATGTCTCAAGATCTGGAGTCTTTCATATCTGCACGTGACCAATTTCTTAGCTGGTATACTACGAAAGTCAGAACTTGTGACCATGTAACAAATCCTCGTTTATAATAATATTGTGATAAAACTCAAGATACTTGCGGCTTTCAATCATAGCCTGATCTTTGGATAGCACCGTACTTTCCCAATAATCCTAGCAGGTCTCCACAGTTTCTTGACGTAATTCCACAAATACTCAATCCGCGTCGGCATTAAGTCAGTTGTCCATCTAAATGCACCTTCTTAGCATTGGTTTCGGTCCAATTGTTTGCTTCATTGCCGCTGGTATTATGGTAGTAGGATGGATGTCTTGATGAATATATCGCTGCTGGCAAGGGAAGTGCGACGATGCTGTAGTTTGTGCCCGTGAGAAATGGGTGCATATCTATTTGTTATATTACGCTGCAAATTATTTATGGGGTTATTTTATCGCTTACTGTTTCTTTCCCTTGAACCCCTTTTTGAAACTTAGTAAAACAAAATACACTCCTTCACACTGAGCGACCACTGGATTAATTTAATAATCTTTGCACATGAAACACTAGGGTAGTTTTGTGAAGATATGATTGTGATTCTTGTGCTAAGAAAAATCTAATTACTACATCCTCAAAATTGGACATATAAACGCCTGTAGCAAGGAAAAAGAATACGAGATTAAGCAGGATATAAAATGCTCATGATCAGCGAGTTGAAAAACCTCCGTTGGCAAAGATAGTCTGCCCACTGATCCAAGCACCTTCGGTCACCAAAAACTTGATAACAGGAGCGATATCTCCAACTTCAGTTAATCTCCCGCCAATGGCGCCACTCTTGAGGTATGCAATGGAGCCCTCGTTCTCTTGTGGATAGAAAAAGGCTAAGGTTTTGTCAGAATTTGCTAGAATTGCAGTGGCAATAGACAGGACAATAGACAGGAAGGCAAGCATACGAGTATCCATGGGACCAGGAGCAACACAATTCACGCTTATGCCTCTTCCCAGAAGTTCCTTCGCCAAACCACGGGTGAAATGCTCAAGGGGAGCTTTAGAACCGGCATAGGAAGTGTAATTTCCGGTAAAAGCTGCGAGGAGAGCTGTCCCAATGCTGATCAACTTCCCGCCATCACTAACATGTCTAGCTCCGGCCTTGAGAATAAAGAAAGCCGCCTTAGAGTTGATACTACGTTTCCCATTAGTTATACAGCTACTACGGTACGATGAGATGTGGGACTTACGCGAATATCTGATCATACTCTTGCTCAGAGATTTCCACCACGGGTTTCTTTACCACCATTCCAATAGTATTGACAACAATGTCAATGCTTCCGAATTCTTTGAGAACAGTATCAAACAATTTTTCCACAGCAGCCGCTGATGTGAGATCCGCCTGATATAAGGCGACCTTGATCCCGGGGTTCCCCTTCTGGAGAAGTAACTCGAGAGCCTCTGCATCTTTCTTCGATGAATCTCCATGATAGTGGAGTGCTAAGCCGGCTCCAAGAGGCGCAAGTTGTAATGCAATGCCAGCCCCTAAGTTCTTTGCACCGCCTGTAATGAGTGCTACTTTGCCGGCAAGAGACATGATGTTTGTTTGGTTGCTGCTTTAAAAGGAGCGAGCCAGGAATTTCTTAAGTATGGGTTGGAATAAGATAAGATATTATTGATGTGCGAGCTGTAAAGGCTGGGAATCAGATGGGTTTATGATGTAGTTGATTGATGATACTGTGGATAAGAAGGAGAAGTGAAATCAAGAGTGAAGTTCAGCTTATATACCTTCTGATTTACACAGAATATGCCACAGGACTTCTTCTGACAGTCATGGCACTGAAGTCATAGTCGTCTTGCATATTCGCAATTTGGCCATTCCGATCCCATGAGCAGAACAGTTCAAAAATAATACCTATTCTTCAGCAAGGGTACACTGTATACAGACCAATCGAATACTTAGATGCCCAATGCTTGACGCCGCGTTCCCTACAATGGAAGTAGAAGATATTGATACGGTGTTTTAACCATAAACTCAAAGTCGTGGTGCATAGTCGAGAAAGAGTTAGGGCCAGGCTGACGAAAACCGACCTGACTCACCCTAAGTAAAGTGGCTGTTAGGATATTTAAGCGAACTAGAATAATCAACTTACGGAGGTAGTTGTAGTGCAATGTCGCGATTGTGCAATTACATAATACATTGGAGTCAGCTACAAGGCAAGCCCAATCATCGGTTCGGTGTCACAGACTGGTAACCTGTGTTGTTACTGGTAACGAGGCTCTGAGGGTATGGACAATCGGTAAGTCTAACCCTAATAAGCTGATGTTCGAGGGTTGAGAAGCTACTAGTCCGGTTGTGGATCATGCATGTCGACTACCAATTGATATTTTGCAACGCAGGTTCAATTCCATAACCTTCCCACATCAACAAATCAATACATCCGAGATTCCAATCTGGTCTACGGCTAGACTTCGGGTCGTGATATCGGACGCTACGACCCATTAAATTTCATGACCTGGTGTCGATAGTCTACTGGTGCTACGTTCCCCCACTTGATCGCATTGCATACTCGCATGGGAGGTGCTATGCGTGGTCTGAGTGAAGAACATGAGTCGTCGCAGTTACCCACCATCTCTTTCGTACCTAAGATGCCAGCATTGAAATTCGTCACAATAGCAAACCCATCTGAAATGAGAAGCGAAGCACAGAGGAAAACTATCCGGTCTCATGTCGCACAGCTTCACCACTCGGTAACTTCAAAAGAGCAAAGAAAACGAGCAGGCTTAGAGCGAGAATACAAACGACGGAAAGCCAGAAAAAACCAAGTGCTACTCAATCTCGAAGTCATTGATACCAGCTGCCCCCCCACAGAGTATGACCCAGTTATTACCAACAGCAGTAATCGGCAGCCACACCTCTTGGAGAAATGCAATGATCAAATTCAAAGTATGGAGGCAGTTCGTGCCTTAAGTCTGGCCGACAGAGTGCTAGGTGGTGGCCACATTGACCCATTCAGGACGTATCCGCTTCCATTTGAACCATTCATCCCCCGTCTAATGCATCACTGTAAGTTGAGACGTACCTTTAACTACTCCCTTCCATGACATTGTAGATCGCACCCATATCAATTGAATACGAATCTCCGCAATTTGTGAACACGTGGTGTATGGACGTAAAACGTCGTTTACTAATACACTCCAGATCTCTCCCACATGGCAGTCGACGTTCCTGAGCTTGACCTGGGCATGCCGGGGCTGCTGCGGGAATCCTGGTTTCGTTTTGTGTTGGCGGATCCAACGGCATTCCATACAGTCATCTTGTTAGCTGCTTCCAGCTATGTCTCGCTCAATGGAACGACCAAGGATGTCCCGAATCTGGTACATCTGAAGCAGCAAGCAGTCCATGCTGTTCTTACTGATTTGCAAGACCAAGATCGGTTGGACACCGACCACCTCGTTAGTGCTGTTGTCAAATTAGCTTGTCATGAGGCAATATACGGGACATACTCTACGTACGAGGTTCATATGAAAGCTGTTTTGATGCTGCTCACGCGGCGAGGTGGCCTTGGTACGTTAGGCTTAAACGGTCTTTTGAAGCGTATTTGCCTATGGGTTGAGAGCAATGCGGCTTTTCTTCACAATTCTCCCCGTCAGTTCTTTCTCGGAGAAAGCCTTATTCCACCTAACCCATATAATTTCATTGGGCCCGAGTGGCGTAAAACAGTTTCGTGACGGGATGATAATTATATAATTATGACAGTTGGATTGCTACATTGGAAGTGAATAAGTGATAACTAGTGATTGGATGATGTGTGGATGATATCGTTCTTGCATACTTCCGATCGTAAAAGTCTCTCCTCACAAAAAGTATACACACACTGTGTTGGTTATACAAATACAAAATGGGCTGCTACATTAATGCTGTGGACCCTGTGACTATAGACAATATTAGTCTGAAAACTAGGACATAGTCAAAGCCGACTTTTAATGACTTAGCTAAGTAAAGGAAACGAATGAGACAAATGAGATTTCATGATGAATTGAGTTTTTCAGAGATTTGTTAAGAGTGAAGTTGTTACAGCTTTTAAGAGGACATTGGAGAAGGGTAAAAATATTGCCTGCCCTGCTCCCAAGTATAGAGTGGCATCCATACCTATATATTGAGTTTATGTCGTTTGTCCAATCTGTTCATCCTCTGACAATGCTTTTCACCAAATTTAGCACTACATTGAGTTCACTGCTAGAACAATTTTAGCGCCAGTTACTCATGCTACCTCAAGAATAGCCATCTCGTTTTTCTGTCCTTGCAGTTTCAAATTTAGCTGGCTGTTCCAAATCAAATATCCAATTATCACAATATGCATTACTAGATCTGGGAACAGAGCATTTAATTTGTGAGTATGTTTAAGAAAGAGCTGCAGTCACATAACGACAACAACACATTTATACTTCTATGTATAGAATGTGAGACTGCATACATTTTCGTCGAATCGAAAGTATCAAAGTGGATTAAGGAGCAAATTATAAAACCGTATACCGACAAGGGAAACTTTTGGACGCTAGGTTAATGACGACGTCCCGCTAAGAAGAAACTAACATAGATGGCTTCTTTACATTTATTCCTAATACAATACTGCTGTATTTGGACCTCAGCATGTCGAGTGTTGAGGATTACAATGCCTGTGGCTTGACACTCAACATGTTGAGATCTAAACACAGCAGTATATATGCATATTGGCTACTAACCCGACGCCAGAATGAATGCTTAAAGTATAGTGCCTAGTACATGCTGATTTTTAAAAGAATCTGACAGAAAACTTACGTAAGTTTTGGCTTCCTATTCAAAATTTAGGAAGTCCCCCAGTAAGGATTTTCGTACTTCTCGGAAGAAGTTTCTATTCAGATGCCAGTGGTTGATTTGGTTCTTGGGAAGATCATGTGAGTTCGGCGTTTGTCAAGCCAAAGGATCTCTTGAATGCGTAGTCCTTTTTCAATATCATCTTATTTTTCAAAGAGCTAAACTATCGAGCTTTGCGCAAATTTTTATTTTGATAGGGGCTACAGCATCCTTGAATATTTCGGTCCTCTATCTTCTTGGGATGAAGAGGAGGTTTTCTGGAGAAACCTTGACAGGTGCTCCAAAAACCATCCTCGTCCTTACATTTGTACTAACGGATTACTAAAAATAGTGATAATAGCTTTCTCCTAGGTCGTCCATTGCTACCCCTGCGCACAAATCAAGATTCGCACTAGGGCCAGCATACCAGTATTTACATTCCTGGACTCTACCTCCTTGGTTACCCTCCTTCCTTCATGCCCGAGTTCTATCTCGATACCGTTCACCTGGCTTGAGCAATCCTATTGGAGGGATACCCGAGGAACTGTCAATATGAGTTCACTCTATGGTGGCTACCCCTGGTCGTAATTCATGGGCTGGTCTTCATTTCCGTACTTCAGCTCTCTTCGCGTGCCACATTCGTCGCTGGCCAAGTGACAGATTTTCCCTGTTTCATGCCCGGAGTGCCAGCAGTTCGTTGTAGGAGGTCTCTTTTTCCCGAGAAGTGTTTCAGAGAGACAATCTGGTCTTCTTGTGTAGAAGGATGCCTCTTAGGTACTAGCTTAGAAGGGTCCAGTACATTCGATTCGGACTGAGAACGACCACCATTACTTCTCTTCTTGGTTGATGGTGCTGGCTTCAACATATAGTCATTCTCACTCTCCGCCCTGCTTAAACACTTCTTCATCAGATGATGGAGATAATTAGCATGGTATCTATCCTTGCACTGTATACGAAGAAGTCCATCCATCGTTATGTCAAGGATCTCGTGTATCAGTGCGGTGCATTTAGGATTCGAGTGAAGATTGTTCACCCAGGTAACCACAGAGTCCCTCACCTTGGCATCTAGTCCTCCTTGCTCGTCTCTGGTGATGGTAAAGAAGTTATCATCGTTGACGTTAGCGATCGACATTTCTGCCCGAAACTCCGAAAATTCATACCCACTAGTTCCGTCCAAAAGCCACGTTATGAACTCCAGGTACAGACATCCCATACTCCATAGGTCGTACGCGCGCGATACAGGCCGATGAAGCTTGCATTCGGGGGGCTCATATGTTGGAGCAGGTGTCACAGTCGCAGGGTTGATATTCGACCTTGAGTCCCGTCCATGAAATCTTCCCAGACCAAAGTCTCCCAATTGAAGTATCCCTTCCTGTTCAGTACATTCTGGAATGTCATGAAACCAAAGAATGTTCTCTGGTTTAATATCCCCGTGCCGACCAAATATCTCCTCGCCATCAGAAACACTCAGTATTGCATCTTTCTGTACCCGTTTCTCACCGCATCCAGATACTTTCAAGGCATGGGTCACTTTGAACGTATGGATTAAGCTTAAAGCGCTAGCAAGGCCTGTCATTTGCCTAATTGACCACACTATCGTTGAGGTGTCAAATGAGGGCAACGGTCTTTTCTCCCAGAACTCTCTGAGATTTGCATCGGCATAACGGAACATCAAATGGTATTTTCCTCCTTGATGGTATGTAGCTAGGAGCTTAATGAGGTGCTGATGGGGCGATGTTTTGGAACCAATTTTCCTGAGAATGCTTGCTTCGATATCGAAATCTTTTTTATCTCCTGATATCAATTCCTTTACTGCGACCAAAGGTTCCTTGCCCTAGGTAAAGTTAGCCTCTAAGCTGGGAAATAAAAAATGATGGCTTACCTCATCATGGGAGGTCCAAAACCTATGATGTGCTGGGTGTATTTGGACTGGGTAAACCTCGCCATATCCACCCTGCCTTGACTTTTTCTCCATCTCCTCCATACCATCGAAGGGTACAAACGGCAGGATTGCCTTGTCGTCTAGCTCATAGTGCCCTAGTAATTTGAACACAGGTGCAATCATCCACATTTGCACCCGGTCGAACTTCTCTCGCTCCTTTGATTCCCATTCCTCGAAGGTATGAATCTGATCACCGGATTGCCGCAAGAGCCTGAATGATTTGCCATCGTTCTTTCTTCTGACAAAAGGCAGATCGTGGTCTGTTATGCCTTCTTCTAGTAGTGAACATATTGATGGGGCCATCTTGACGTATGCAAGAGCTGCAAACAGTTTAGTTGCATGCTGGCAAACCTTTTGAGCATAGTCCAATACTTGATCATCGTTAAGCCTCGAATTTGATGTTGCGATATTGCTTAAAACTGTATCAACAACGACCAGATCCTTCAGTGCGTTCGCTGGAATGAAAAAGTTGTGATTTCCATGAGGACACTCCAACCTTCTTTGACGCAGTAGAGCTCTAAGAGCTTGGTTTTCAACCCCGGAACCATTGCTACTAGCACGACTTGGTGGTATGTTGGCTACCGGGCTGGGCGACACAGATCTCACACCAGCTTCCGGGGAAAGAAATGGGGCCGAAGTTGATCTTGACCGAGTTGGAGTTACAGGTTTTACAGGGAGATCTTCAATGTCTATAGATACTGAAGCAGGAATTGCAACTGTGGCAGTCCTGACCTTAATCTTGGGATTCGGCGTCGGGGTGGCTTTGCTTGAGCTCTGTGTGCTACTCGTGATAAATGGGTTCCTCGAATTTTGGCGCTTCACTAAGGTTCAGATTGTTTCTCATTTATTCATGAGTTACTCACCTGTGGTGTCGGAGTTTCTTCAGAATCTTGATCGGATTGCTTGCTCTGCTCTTGTTGCGGGGCCTCGTGCCGCTGATTTCCTAGCTTTCTAACGAACGACTTGAATGGCCGCATTAGCAAAGTTATGCAGTTGGAAAACGAAGACATTGCAAATCGCTCGAGGAGCTACAACAATTGAATTGGGACAACATGCGTATGTACATAACAATGATATAAAGAGCCCGCTACTGAAGCATAACCTTATTCTGGATGGGTTTCGGCAAACAAACTTCTGCTCTCAGGTTACATTAGGTGCCTCACAGCCTTTCTTCAGCCCCAGCCACAGGCGCCTACTAACAGAGTTTGGCTATTTTTCAATAAAGCGCATGATTCTGTACAGGCTGCGGGCTTGAATCGCTGGGTTCTTATTGGCCTCACTCAATGTAGTTGTAGCCGCAAAGTCAGCCTATGGCACAATACGATCTCTCTCCTGCATACTTGTTCACCCCCCTAAATTATAGCCCCCAAATCCTGAAGAACAATGGAAGAGCTGCGGAGTAACCCGAGAATGCAATTCATGATGGACTACCACTGAAACAGAGCAGCTGTTGTCTGAGTTTAATTCGCTGCAAAAGAATACTTTTACATCTTTTAAATATTTACAGTTGTTGCAACAGAAGACCAAGTTCCAGCCGGTGAGCCATCTGGTGCAGTTGTTTTCTCGGTGGCAGCAAGCCCGCTTTCTAGGTCGTTTGGTCGCATCGTTTTCTTCAAAGAGAAGAATGACCCGAAACTGTTTGTAAGTGGAAGATGAGGTGAACTAGAAAGCACTTTCCTAGTTGATTTCACAACGGATCTAAAACTGCTTTGACGGTGACGCAAGATTGCTGGAAGTGTAACTGGGCGATCATTTTCGGGAGGATGGATGACTTTTGTGAAATAGACCCAACCAGCCCAAAGAAGTAGCGTGAAAAGTGTAAACGGTATTGCTATCGCAGCAAGAAGCCACACGTTGTCGCTCACTTTCATACTGCCGCTGTCGCTAGTTTGCACAAATTCCGTGGAGAAGAAATTCTTCACATTGTCAGCTGGAGCGCTTTCATAGAATTCGAGGAAAGCTTACAGCGACAAGAGCAGTGGGCAAGTATACAAGTGTGATGACAGTTAATATTTTCACCGCTGCTGCATCTTTCGTACTCCGTTCTGTTAATTGATGCATGGACTTGCTTTCTAGTTGAGTCTCCTTGGTCAAGTCTTTTAGACCTACGCCTTCTTCGTAGCTCAGCAAATCTGATAGCTGATTACAGATGTTAGTGAGGGCTGAGGCAAAGCACGTAGTTTTGTGACATACCAGATTTGCAGTTGAGTGTGCCCTTTCTTTTAAGGCCTTGCCCCGTTGTGCATATATCTCAGTCTCCATCACATACTCATCGAATTCTTCAAGGATTGTGGCCATAGTTCTAGTCTCGATGTTCGTGGGCTGGAGCGTCTCGTACAGCTTTTTACAATGATCACGAAGTCTTCTGACGGTGAATTTCATTGCTGAAAGGATCAATTGAAGGTCAATAACTGAGTCCTCGAGGATTTTAAGATCTTGTCTATCCGCAAAGTTGACGTTGAAGTCAGTTAGCGGTGAAAGATTCTCCTTCTTCGTACCGACTTGAGCGAGGACAATATCATCAGACTTTAATGGCTTGTTAGCCTAACTGCCTTCTCTCATATCTCAGCTGAACTCACCTTCACTCTCAGCTCTTCTTCGAGATGAGACATATAGTCCATCCAATTTTTCAAGCTATCTCCTACAAATATTCTGTGCATATTGCATGCCGAAACAGTCTCTTGGACCTCACTATGGCTAAGATAGTCACCGAATTGGCGATCAGCCACCTCAGAAGGTGCAATTAATATGAAGGTTGATCTTGGGGACTTGGATTTCATTGAAGAGGTATTTCTGATGCTGTGGTAAACTCCTGTCTGTCGAATAGACCATGGGGACTCTCCAACTTCCAGATGCCTAGCCTTCAGCTCTACACGTCGGAGCATGTATGCACATTCTGTTACATATCAATTAATAGTAACAGTCTAGTGAAGCCATATAACTCACCTATTGCTTCAATTCCTTCAGTCTCGGCAATTGATTCCGGTGACATCGTAGTTCTTGCACGAAACCCAGGAAACTCAAACTCGTTCTCCACAGTTTTTCGGCCAAACGTGAACACACATTTCCAAAATTGAAGAAACACGTTGTACTCTGTTAGAAGGTCTTGGAACATTGTACGGGAGCAGTTCAATGTCGTCCAAGAACGATCCTGCCGCACAGTGTATATTTGAAGTAGACTATCTTGGTCATGTCGGAGGCTGACGATGCTATCAGTGTCCAGAAGTTCTTTGTTATTTGCCAGACAGGAACTCCGCTCTACCCTGTTGACAATGGTCTTTCCATATCGACTAACAGAAAGCTGAGCAACACCTGGCTTTGCTCTGAACAAATTACTAGATCTTTCATCAAGCTTAACTTTTAGACTTTGGTAATCATCCAGTTGCATTTGGATAGCCATTGGAGCAGTTTCGCAGTTTCGCAATCGCACAATGAATCTTGTTTGAGCCTAAGCTAGGATGATGAGAGGATAGCCAGTGACATAGAGATAATGCTTAAAATTTCGAACAGGTTGTGCACTGGGTGTACCGGTGAGGTGTTCTAAGGCTCACCCCATTGGCACTCCACCACATCCTTAGCGCATTGTATTCTGCCTTTCGACACTGCCTTAATGCAGCATCACCAGCCACATCAATTCTGTCACAAGCCACGCAATGTACGCCGCTTCGGTGTGAACTTCGTAAGAGCTAGTTTGGCGGTTCCTAGCTGAATAATTTTGATCAATTCTGGGATGAGATTAAAAAGGAGTCTCTACTACTCATCTGACACACACTTAGTTTTTAATGAGAGCAAGCAGTTCTTTAAGAGAGGAATATCACGTTGTAAACTATGCTCAAGCCATATTCACTCAAAAACAAAGGGTTCATGGTCATGTATATCATTAAATATGCTCCGATCAAGGCTTCCGGCTCCTGATAATGCAATGAATGCAATGAATGCTATGCCATGCGCCTGCAAATAATATATTTCCTTACGCCAGCCATCATCGCCCATTGCAAGGAACTGCACTCTATCTTAGTCGGTCTTATCTCCTTCGATAAACTCGACAGTCTCGGATTTGGTCCTAACATCTGTTAGTCCCCAAACGTATGAGCATAAAATACCCCCGTAATTACTTCTGTTAAAAGATGGGTCGCATCGGTTGAAGGGTAGATCTTGTATCGGTTCAATCTCAGCTGCAGTGAACAAGATGGTTAGATTATATCAAGGTAGGTGAGAATATGGTGAAGCTAACCTCGACTTTGAACCTATTCTCCCCTTGTGTGGATGTACCGTATACATGCTTCAAAAGATTCATGAGCTTTTGCTGATCAAGATATTGACCATCAATAATCTGTGGGCTATGTTGTTCATCCATGATCAATGTAGGACGTTGGGCAAACTTTTACTGAACAAGGCAAATAGATCTCGGTGAGACCGATCACAGCGGGATAGTATGCAGACGAATAAGAAAAACCTTGGTTTTCATGAGAGATTTCATTCAGACAAAAAGAGGTCAAGTGTAATTCCGGGGCGGAACCGCGAACATATATCCCCCAGACAGGACGAAAATGCCATCCCTTTTTCATATGTTGTATCAAGGGATGCTGGGCAGTTCCCACAGCAGGACGCCGTAATAGCCAGCCGGGCGCTTCCTGATCGGAAATCCAAATTAAACACGCATGCCATAGACTCACTCTAGTACCCAATGGTCGCAGATTCGACGGGCACCAACCTTAAAAGAGATGAGCCACCACCCAATGGACGGATCGATTACTACACAAATATACTTCAAATGGGGGAATGACAGAAACTGTAGGGTAGATTTGTGGCGAGGCGGGGGTTAGGAAAGGTGCCAGCTGGAGTCTGCCTTGCTCCGCCCCATCACTAAGAACACTGCATCGATCATTAAGGACTGAAATGCGCAATCTCATCCTATCTTCTGGTCAACACAGAGCCTTCCAACCCACATCATTATATGATCGTTCTAACAGTCCATAAACAATATAGGGAAAAAACGTGGTGGACAGACCTGCGTCAGAGGTTCTGGGGTGAAGATAATCCATTTGCCCAGTCTGATCTGTAGGTTTGTCAAATCTGCCCATACGACGGCCACACTCAGCTTTAAAGAATGACCCGTGTGCGTGAGACTCACCTCGGTTTGGTATGACTGCCCAGGAAAACGCCCAGCAAGGAAGTTTAAGAGTTTGGTCTCGTCGATATAGCGGGCGACTATGACCTGTCGTGCCATGGTTCCTCGATCTATTGGTGTAGCGTGTAGTCGGTTCGCGACTCTCTACTTTGCGGTAGTCGAAACGTGTATTACTTTGCTGGCTGAAAGGCTCTTACGCGGTAAGATGTGTGATGGTACCGAGTGCAAGCTGGCTTTGTTGATGATAATTGCGAGGGCTCAATGTAAGGCAGCAATATGCCACCATTTTGTGTGTTACCGCTTGGCAGAACACCGGAAAGTGGTGCTATCATGTACCAAATGTACCAAGCGCTTCGAACTGCAAGCGTTCGTTTTCCTTTAATACAATAATACAGTTGTCGCATTACTGGTTTAAGAAACATTGTTCTGTCTCTACGTTCGATGGTGGCTACAGAGATTTCAGATAGGATAACAGAGCATATTATCCATACCACCATTAATTATGTGTTATTTGAGATTGGCATAACACGAATACACAATCTCTTGAATTATCAGGAGCAATACAGATCTAGCCCTTTACATATCCAATGTTGAATGACAGAACCATTCAACCCCGAGGGAGCGAGGCACTTATTAGAAGACGCCAGACAGATGCCTAGTATTGGCGAATCTATAGACTTTGATTCCCTAAATCTATAAAAATTACTTCTTCCAAAGTAGACTCTGTGCAACATGATTAAACCCGCAAAACCCTCCATATCCTATATCCTTATAGCAAGGCTATATGGTGAGGCGCCTCTAATAGGCGTTGCGCGAAACGGGACATACTCATTGTACCGCAATTCCAGCTGGAACTGACCCATCGCTCTATCTCCGTGATCTTGCCGAACATGCTTAGGTGGCAAAACTATTATCATAGGCTAGATATTGTTTACAAAATCTAGTTTACAATGGGTTTCATAACTTCGGTGCACCTAGGCTGACTGGTACTGTCGGCGTGAGGCTTTAGCTGCGATACCATACATATCCTGTACAGAAGAGATGCGCTGACCCCGAGCCCTAGCCCAGCCTGTGAAGTATATACCTAATCCGACACCGTATGCGAGGGAATTCCCTTTCATTCTTTCCTCCTTCGGTTTTCGTCTTCTTTTCTTTATTTCTCGGTGGTTGGTGAAAGCTGATACCCCACATCGCGAAGGATAGGGGCTCGCAATTAAGCGAGCCTCCGCTACAGTAATCTCGTCGTGCTCATCGTCATCGGCTGTACCCTGCCCTGCTCCTTGGGAGGAGAAATAAAGTGGTCGATAGTAGCACATCGGTCTTTATCGCTTTCTCTGGTATTATTTGATATTCAACTGGCTTATAATTTATACTTTGCTCTTCTATGTATCTAATGTTATACACAATAAAATATTAGTCTATGTATGTTTTCAAATTTTGAATGGCCAAATAGTACAGTACAACTATAAAAGTATAATCGGAGTTATTAGGGTGGTGCCAACCAATATCGCCTACTTACTTCTCCACCGAAGAGGACTGTGATTATCCTAAATTTCATCTGGACTTTTTCTCACGCGTGCTATAGTATTAGGCAAAAACGTTATTCCGCTATAGGGCTTCTCCGAGTGCTCGAGAATACCAAGTCTTTCAGCACCTGCTTCCAGAGATTCACGATGCCATTGAGCTTCCGCAACCAGCTTAGTGGCATCGATCCAAGAATCGATCTCCCGCCGCCAAGAGCCTGTACCTGGGCTTCATGGAAACGTGCAACCTCTCCCTTTGGTCAATTGGTTATCTGTGCTATCGCCATGGAGCTGAAGGCGACAAAAGGATGCGATCCCCCGTCATCTTACTTATCTCATGGGGCATATGGCAATTCAGGAGCATAACCTAAGGCACTGATTGGCTGAGCTCTGACTTATCAAAATGTTAAATGTTAGTCTCGCATATTGCTCACATTGGTTTTACATATCGAAATTGATATATAGCTGGTAATGCCGACCTATCTCTCCCTGCACCGCTCTTTGCTTGGTCTGCTTCCTACAAGGCTAAAGTCACGGCCATCAATTTCAAGATGAGACTTCTCGCCGGCGTCGTCGCCACACTCAGCGTTTGTTTCTCACTAGTAGACGCCCTGACAATCAGTCAGATCAATGGATACAAGTTCTTGTCCGATTACTCAGGGCAAGCAGTCACTGGAATCAAGGGATTGGTGACAGCCAAGGGACCAGCGGGGTTCTTCTTGAGATCGACAACATTGGACCTTGACCCTCGGTCTTCCAATTCGATATATGTTTTTGGCAGTGGTACGCTGAACAACGTGACGGTAGGAGACATCATTACTTTGGATGCCAATGTCACGGAATACCGATCGTCTGTAGATTACCTCTACCTCACAGAGCTAATATCTCCCAAAAACATCAAGGTTCTTTCCAAGGGCAATGCTGTCAAGCCTATTGTTATTGGCGAATCATTGCTTAAATGGCCACCGACCGAACAGTTTTCATCATTGGACGGCCTCGATGTGTTTGGATTGCCAAATAATAAGAGCCGGATTTCAGTCGAAAACCCATGGCTTTGGCCGCTGCTTTTTGGGTTGGACTTTTGGGAAAGCTTGAGTGGTGAACTCGTGACTGTCAAGCGACCAACAGCCTTGTCAAAACCAAATTCTTTTGGAGATACCTGGGTAGTCGGGTCATGGAGATCTAGTGGTCAGAATAATCGCGGTGGTTTAACCTCCGTGGATAGAGGTAAGGATATTAATGAAAGTAGGCAAGGCTGATTTACTGACCACCTACTATAGATTCGAATCCAGAGGCAATTTTGATCGGTGACCCTATGGATGGATCAGACAACCCAAAACATACCAGACTTGGTGATTCACTCGGTGATATCACTGGCGTTGTCACTCAGGCTTTTGGGTATTACAGAATCCTGCCAACCACAAATATCACCATTTTGAAATCTCAAAACCCCGAAATTCACCCACCAACCACGCTGGTTTCCAATGACAAGTGTGATCAATTGACATTTGGATCTTATAATGTTGAGAATCTGTCCCCAACTTCCAAGATTCTACCGACCATTGCCAGTCATATTGCCAGCCTCCTAAAAACGCCCACCCTTGTTTTCCTCCAGGAAATTCAAGATGACAGCGGAGCAACTAACAATGGAATCGTCTCAGCAAACCTGACTCTCACGACTCTAATCAACTCGATTAAGGAGCAGTCCGGCGTCACTTATGCTTATACCGAGATCGATCCCGTTAATGGAAAAGATGGAGGCCAACCAGGTGGCAATATCCGAGTTGCCTATCTTTATAATCCACAGATTATCCGTCTCCGTAAGCCAAATGCTGGAAACAGCACTGTTGCCAATGAGGTGCTGGCCGGACCTGAGCTGAAGTATAATCCGGGCCGGATTGCACCGGCTGATGCAGCATGGACAGCCAGCCGCAAGCCCCTTGTCGCTGCATGGGAGACTTTGGATGGAAAGAACAAGTTCTTTACTGTCAATGTGCATTTTGGCAGTAAGGGCGGCAGTTCTTCTATCGAAGGCGACGCAAGACCCCCCGTAAACGGTGGGATCGAGGACCGTATGGCCCAGACAGCCCTCACAGCTGTAGGTTCTCCCTCCTCTCTGCACGCCATTCAACTAACAATCTAGGACTTCATTGCGCAAATCTTGAAAAAAGACAGGAACGCCAAGATCATTTCGAGCGGCGACTTCAACGAGTTCGCATTTGTTGCCCCCCAAGAAAATTTCGTCTCCAAATCTGGACTCAAGGATCTCGACGAGGTCGCCGGCATCCCCAAGCTCGAACGCTACACGTATCTATTTGATATGAACTGCCAGCAGTTGGATCACATGTATGTGTCTGATAGTTTGAAGAAGGGTGCGAAGTTTGAGCATATCCATGTCAATACTTGGGCTACGTCTGCGAACCAGATCTCGGATCACGATCCGAGCGTGGCGAAGCTAAATGTTTGTCAATAGAGAAGACCAGAGGCGTGTATGATCATTAGAATTATGAATAATGGTTAATGAATAAAACAAAATAGACGTGGTTTCATGTTTGAGAACCCACCCATTCACGACAATGATTGGGGTGTTAGAGCCACCGCCTTTAGTTTTATGGGAGTGACTTTGTCCAACACCCCTTCCCATTTCTCACTATATCGCTAGCGTCTTGCTTGAATGCTACCAAGTTAGATTTTGAGAAGTCCTATTCTTACTTGACAGATGTATAAGTTAATCACGGTGCTATCTACTTGCTGTTGCCAACGTATAGATATAGATATAGACACACCATACAAGACTATGCAACGTAAGCATCAGCGTGCTAATCTACTTCAATTCACAAAGCGGAGGTGGATTAAAATCTGCAGTGAAAGTTTTCCAAAGAGGCTGCTGGTATAGATATGGCGCCTTTCGCAGCAGACATGATGTGAAATGGTTGAGATATCCGAAAGAACCTCGCTCAGGAAGACGGATTACTACATTTAAGTGATTAGCGGCGCCTCACAAGCTTGAAACCAACACCTTTGGTCTCACGTCTGTGTTATATTGTGAGGAGATTAAATATGGCAACTTCGGAACACGTGCGTACTGTTGGCACGCATCTGAAAAAGTACCTTCTGTTGAAATCTAGTGAAGGAACGGTTTGGAATTTCATTAAAAGGCCACACATAAATCCAAGAACACACTTTTATTGTTTAAGTCTTTTTTCTATCATGGTACGTGGCTCTCATCTGCTCCAGGAAATAAACTCCGTATGGCGTGAATCATTATTCATATGCATAAAACCGACCCCACTCAAGCGAGAATGCAAACTATGTGTGTATGCTACCTTCTTGTTTGACGAGAGAAGCTACTTGTCTCGCCAAGTCGTCCGCTTCACTTCGAGTTGCCGCTTCAGCATATACCTATTTACGAGTTAATACATGTCAACACAAGGGTTTGGAATAGGTCAAACTTACCCTTACGGCATCCTCGGTGCCCGATGCTCTGGCAAAACTTCTACCCTCCTTGAACTTTGCAACTAGAGCATCAATCTGAGACTGCGTACCCTGTGGCTCTATCAACTTTCGCTCCGCGTCCGTGGTTTTGAAAATATTCCTATCATGAACCTCGACTCTCACCAATCTATTTGGAAGGTCAACATAAGTAAGATCCCACTCTCGTGGTGTCCAGCTCTTATGAGCTAGGATAGTTTCCACGAGTAACATGTCCGAAAGAGCATCACCGACAGTTTGGTTGATGAGCTCAGCGAGAGCTTGAAGAGTTTCTAGAGCGGCGGCTTGGGCAGGGGATTCTGGAGTGACAGTGTTGAAGGCCTTTAGCGCTTGTTGGCTGAACACGACGGTTCCGTGTCCGTTGGCCTCGAAGTATACTCCAACGTCAAACTTTGTTGCTGCATGGTGCAGCCATTTAACGCCGGTTGGGGTGCACACAACTGGGAGACGGAGCGTCTTTTCCACATATTTTAGTGAAGCGCCATTCGCATAAGCTGTTTGTACAACCTAGTCAAAGTTAGTGATCGTTGTCTCTTGAAAAGCTTAGAAGCACATACACCTATTTTGAGCTCCTCAGATAGGCGTGCTTCACGAGCTAGATCACCAATAAAGGATGCTGCTAATGTAGCAATCTTATCGCCATCTAGAAGCCGGAATCCATGTTCTGGGTCAACGAAATAGTAAATAATACGATCAGCATCACCATCTAACGAGCAGCATCGATCGTTAGGTCCAGCTTTCGAAGATGGGGGAGCACGTTGCTTGGTTTTAACAAAATCGGCACCACACTAGAGCGGTTAGTTTACGAAAGATCATATTAAAAGGAGGACTAACATCGAAGTTTAGCACTTCAGCCTTGAGAACATCGTCATTGATGATCTTAACATCTAAACCACCCTCCGATGCTGCTGGCAAGTATTTTAAGAGTTCCGCAAGTTTTGGCCCACCAACGCCATTTGCACAATCAACCGTTACAGACCCGACTGGCTTCTTTCCTTTCATAGCCCGTACAAACGCCTGTGATAGCTTCTCATAGTATCCCTTCTCGCTCACTTCTCCGTAACTTTGCGGCGTTCCTTCGGTGTTGGTACATCTCGTAAGGTAGTGCAATTGCGGGGTCGTCAATATCTTGTAGTCTATGTATTCGGTTCCAGTAGCAGTCAAAGCATCAACCAAAGCCCTAACCAACGAGGGGCCAGATGATCTCGTATCCCTAGCGAAGATCGCTCTCGCAGGCGTTTCTGGGTCTATTTTGAGTTCCTTCTCCAACCTCCGGTAGACCTTGACTAGATCTTCGTTCTTTGTATTGGCTAGCTCGGTGGAATATGCTTCCCAACTGTTCTCCAGCATTTCTCCCATAGGATCAACAAGTTTGACTCCGTTATCCTCTGGTGGGTTGTGCGAAGCTGTAATCATAATACCTATGGTCTGGCCACCGAGTTTCCTAGACCGTAAAGCAGCAATAAGACCAACGCGAAAGACGACACTGTCAAGAAGATTTGCCTGTACAAAGTCAGCATAAAGTGAATATTGAGGAACCTGTAACTCCGTCGACATTTGCTGGCAATATACAGCCCTCAGGATCATAGCATTCCATTCTCGGATCTAGAAAGCGCAAAACACATACCTTCATGCGAAAGCCTGCGGTGCCATACTGGAAGACCTTCT